>MDSV01075087.1_pt1 | contig 12370 bp, 9 predicted proteins | sample 810851 | NCBI WGS metagenome assembly MDSV01 (sample SAMN05326640, study PRJNA326480) | marine metagenome | isolation source: seawater | place: Atlantic Ocean: North East | collected 2012
TCAGATGATACGAATTTCTCATCTTCAGACAACCCTACAATTAAAGGGCTTCCATTTCTTGCCGCTACAAGCATATCTGGATACTCTTTATTCATTACTACAATACCGTATGCACCAACAACTTCTTTAAGAGCAAGCCTAACTGATTCAGCAAAATGAGTTTTTTCCTTATCATGCATATAACTAATAAACTGAATAAGTACTTCTGTATCTGTTTGAGTATGAAACTCTACACCTTTTTGCTCTAAAAACTTTTTCAATGGGATATAATTTTCTATTATACCGTTATGAATTAAACTGAAATTCTTTGAGGTGTCATAATGGGGATGTGCATTAATGTTTGAAGGAGATCCGTGTGTGGCCCATCTTGTATGACCAATACCTATAGATCCTTTATGCTTATTTTTTTTTAATTTATTTTCAAGATCGACTACTTTTCCAGCGCACTTCGTAGTAGATAGGACATCATTTTCAATCGTACATATACCAGCTGAATCATAACCTCTATATTCTAGGCGCTTCAAACCTCCAACTAAAATATTAGAGGCATCCTTGTTTCCTACATATCCAATTATTCCACACATAATTTAATTAAAAAATTCCTTTTAATTTATTCCCATTCAATAGTTCCAGGAGGTTTAGAAGTAACATCATAAACAACTCTATTAACACCATTCACAGAATTCACAATCTTACTTGACACCTCTTGCAATACATTATCAGGCATCCTATACCAGTCAGCAGTCATCCCATCTGTACTAGTTACAGCCCTTAAAGCAATCAAATTCTCATAAGTACGTCCATCACCCATTACTCCTACGGTTTTAACTGGAACCAGCACCGCAAAAGCTTGCCAAATATTATTATATTCTCCCATACTAATCAATGTTTTTATATATATATCATCAGCTTCTTTTAAAATACGCAATCTTTCCTGATTGATTTCTCCAATTATTCTCACAGCAAGCCCCGGACCGGGAAAAGGATGCCTGTCAACTAAAAAGTTAGGAATACCAAGTTTTTTCCCAACTTCCCTAACTTCATCTTTAAATAAATCTCTTAAGGGTTCTATAAGTTTAAAATTCATATCTTCTGGAAGGCCTCCAACATTATGATGAGATTTTATCGTTACTGAGGAGTCACTTCCTCCAGACTCTATAACATCAGGATATAAAGTACCTTGAGCTAAGAAATCTATATTTTCAAATTTCTTCGAAGCCTGTTCAAAAGTTTCTATAAAAAGTCTGCCAATAATTTTTCTTTTTTTCTCAGGGTCCTCGCAACCCTCTAATTCTTTTAAAAAAATATCTTCTGCATTAACACATTCAATATTCATGCCTAGACCTCTATGCAATGACTGCATAACGTCTTGCTCTTCATTTTTTCGCAACAAACCATGATTAACAAAAATAAATTTCCCCTTATCTCCAATTGCATTATTTATCAATGCACCCATTACCGATGAATCTACCCCTCCGCTAATTCCGCATATAACATTTTTATCACCAACTTCATTTCTGATTTTTTGAATAGCATTTTCAATAAAGTTATCTGATGTCCATAGGGGTCTACATTTTGCAACCTCATACAAGAAATTAGATAAGATTTTTATTCCTTCTTTAGTATGGTTAACCTCTGGGTGAAACTGGACTCCATATATTTCTTTTGTTTTATGTTTTACAGCAGCTAAAATTTCATTCTTTGAGTTTGCTAATGATATCCAATTATTATCATATGAACCAATCTTATCTCCATGACTCATCCATACAGTGGTATTATCATTAACATTTTTCAAAAGGTTATCTTTATTTAGAATACTTATTTCTGTATGACCATATTCTCTAACATTAGAAGAAACAACCTCAGCACCTAAGTTTTTCATAAGTATTTGCATGCCATAACAAATTCCAAGAATTGGCAACTTTAAATCAATTATTTTAGAGTTAAGTTGATATGCACTATCACTATAAACACTCATAGGTCCGCCTGATAAAATAATTGCATTTGGATTAATTTCTTTTATTCTATCAATAGAAACATTATGAGGACATATCTCCGAAAAAACATTTAGCTCTCTAATTCGTCTTGCTATCAATTGAGTATATTGAGAGCCATAGTCTAGCACTAATATTTTGTCAAAACTTTTCATATTTAATCACTACTTTTAAAAAAATTCATTATATCATATATACTTTTCTTTAAATCAACTCTAGTTATAATAGAATCAATAAAACCTTTATTCAATAAAAATTCTGCTCTTTGAAATCCTTCAGGCAAATCTTGTCCAATAGTTTGCTTAATAACTCTAGCACCTGCAAATCCTATTAAAGCATTGGGTTCAGATAAAATAATATCTGCTTGCATTGCATAACTTGCGGTAACTCCACCTGTTGTCGGATCTGTTAAAATTGAAATAAACAGTCCTTGTTTTCTTGAAAAATCTGCTAATCTAGTAGATATTTTTGCAAGCTGCATCAAGCTTATGGCTCCTTCTTGCATCCTTGCGCCCCCTGATGAACATACTAGTATTAAAGGTAAGTTATTTTCAGAAGCATAATCAATACCTAAGCTTATTTTTTGCCCTACTACAGAACCTAAGCTTCCACCAATGAAGGCGAAGTTCATAATACCTATAACGCACTTTTTATCATTTATATTTGCGGCATATACTTTAATCGCATCATTATTATTGGTAGCCTCTTTAGCTTTCTCAAGTTGATCTGAATATTTCTTTTGACCACTAAAATTGAGAATATCCTTAGAAACTAAGTCAGCACCAATCTCCTCTATGACATCGTCTATCAATAAATTTTTATAAAGGTAGCTAGGCATTCGTAAATGATATCCACAATTAGAGCATATATAGAACTTTTTAATTAGAGTTCCTGTAAATAAAACCTCTCCGCAATTACTGCACTTCTGCCATTTACCTTCTTCAATATCTTTTTTATTGAATGTTGTTATCTTAGCAGTTTTTCTTCTAAACCATTCAGTCATTTCAATTCCATTCTATATAAAATTGCATCAGAATTATCACTATAATATTTTTTTCTATTTCCATTTTCCTTAAATCCTAAATTTTCATATAAGCTAATAGCTCTACTATTTAATTTACTAACTTCTAAAAAAACTTCTTTTGGCATAATAGTTGATATAATATTATCAATCATTTTTTTGGCTATGCCAATTCTCCTAAAATTTTCATGAGTAGCAATATTATTAATATGAAATTCGTTTTCAATTTTCCAGCCAAATAAATAACCAATTAATCTAGAATTTAATAAGTATACCCAATTTGAAGATATCTCACTATTTATTTCAGCTACAAATGATTCTTTTGACCATGGTTTTGCAAAACTTGATAATTCAATCCTCAAGATATCATCAATATGACTACTATTTGCTTTTATTATCATTTATTTTAACAAATTTGTTTTCTGAAAGATAAATAGGATGTATTTCTTCATTATATTTTCTAACTAGCTTTTTATAATTCTTAATAGCATATTGTCCTAATGAAATTGAACTTGGAGAAATGATATTAAAATCTGGACATACAGAATTCTTTGAATATATGTATACATTATCAAATTTCTCTATATCTTGAATATTAGATAGAAAAGGTTCATCTAAGGAAATATCACCTTTAAACTTCTGAACAAAACATACATCCTTAAAAGAATTAATTACAATATAATGAATATCTTTATCATTAACTGAAGAATTCATAGACTCTAATGTTGAGACTGGAACAATGCCATTTTTAAGGCCCAGAGTCAATCCTTTAACAATACTTAGAGAAATTCTAACACTTGTAAATGAACCTGGTCCAATTGATACGGAAAAGGCATCTATATCATTAAAATCATTAAAGTCATTCATAGATTTTAAAATTATATGAGGCAAATGTTTAGAATGCTCTTTTGAATCAACCAAATCTATGACATTACATAAAACACCATTTTTAAATGATGACACACTGCACAAATCTGTTGAAGCTTCAATTGAAACTAAATTCATAAAAATAAAATCTCCCTTTTATCATTTTCTAAATGATTGAATTTTATTTTAGTAGTATCATTAGGAAGAATTTCGTCTAAAACTTCTGGCCACTCAATAATGACTATACTTGAATCATTGATATAATCCATAATACCAATATTAATCCATCTATCAATATTTTTCTCTCTGTAACAATCAATGTGTATAACTTTTTTTTCTGCCTCGTATTCATTTATAAGCGAAAAAGTAGGTGAGGTTACATCATATTGATATTTAAAATTCTCAAGAACACCCTTTACAAATGTTGTTTTACCACTTCCTAAATCACCAAATAATAAAATAGTGTCTCCCAATTTTATTTTATTGGCAAATAAAAACCCCAGTTTCAGTGTCTCATCATAATTATTAGTTATATATTTTTTAGAATTCATTTATTACACCTATTTTGATTTCAATGTGTATATGCCGTCCCAATTATCTCCAGGAGGATCAGACTTAAACTCATTACATCTAGCAATGAAAAATAGACTAGGAGTAGTTGGGCGACCAATATATTCTTCTTCTAATTTATCACATTCTTCAAATAACTTAATTGCCTCATCCCACTTTTGTTCTTTATATAGCTTAACTGCTTTATCCCAAAGTGGTAAAAGTTTTGTATATGAATCCGGCTCTTTGCCCTTTTCGCTAATCAATTCAAAAGTTTTAACAGGATTCTTTTTTCCTTTAACCCTCACATGGTCTAGATGTCTATACACAAATTGATCTTTAGTAGCCTCATAAATTTTCTCACCTACTTGACTTTCTATTCCATATTGTTTAGCTCCAGACTCTAGTCTTGCTGTGGTATTCACAGCATCCCCCATCATAGTATAAGACATTCTTACAGATGAACCCATATTTCCAGCAACTATTTGACCTGTATTCAAACCTATACGATGTCTCATATTATGAACAACTTCTGGCCACTTATCACCTTCGCTTTTCCACTTTTGTCTTAATTCTTGTAATTTATCATTCATTCGACATATTGCTAAAGCACCTTTATACTCATGGTCTTTAAGCTCTATAGGCGATCCAAAAATAGCAATAATAGCATCTCCAATATATTTATCAAGTGTTCCTCCATTATCTAGTAATATATTAGTCATCTCCTCTAAATATTCATTTAATAGTTCAACTAACTCAGGTGCTGTCATTTTTTCTGAGAAAGATGAAAAACTTGCAATATCAGAGAAAAAGCATGTGTTATATACATCAATTCCTCCAAGTTGAGGCGTCTGTTTTGTTTCATACATTTGATCAACTAACTTTGGAGACACAAATGTTCCAAATGTTTCTTTTAAAAACTTCTTATTTTTACCTTCGGTATATAATTTATATGACAGATTCAATCCATAAGGTAAAATAATAGAAACTATTGGAAACACTGTAGGCACAATACTTGAACCCTTCAATGTGACTACTACTGAATCCCAGTTTCCAAAAATATACCTAAATATCCAAGCTTGGTTATCAACAAAGGCTCCAACTGAGTAATTAAACCAAAACAGGACTAAGCAACCCATTGCAAATGTACTAGAATATGTTCCAAGCGCTGAAACAATTAAAAGGGTAATAATTGTTACAAAAAATATTAAAATAATATGCTTTGTTGCGTTACCTGAATTAATATTTAATTCATTATATGGAGACTTAATATATGACTGGTGAAGCAATTGCTGTATAGCATTTGCATGAACATCAACACCAGGCATAAGAACCTTTCCTGATTCTATCTCCATTAAAGGTACGTTCTTATAATCTTGCTCTTCTGCTAAAGAAGTACCTAAAATCACAATTTTATTTTCAAAAACTTTTTGTTTGGTAACAAAAGATGCATAATACATATTATCTACCCAATCATCATCCGTCATACTATTATCGGGACAAATATATTCTTCAAAGTCCTCATCCCAAATAAGCTCATCAAAACAAATTGTTTCATCATCAAGAATTTGCTTTAATGGATAATTAGAAAATGTGCCGGAAGCCCCCAATGCTTTTGATGAAGGGCCATAATAATTTAACAAGAAAGAGTTTTTCCCACCATTAGTTGGGATAATCAGCGAATCTCCAATAGTAAGTTCTCTTGTATTTTCATTATATATAGGAATAGCCTCGTCACTATCTATATCATAATATTTCAAAACAGTTTCAACTGCTAATGAATAATTAAATTTTTCAGTATCTGGTAATTTCTGATATATAGGATAGCCTCTCAAAAAACCATCTTTATCCAATTGTATATCTACCATCCCAAAATCAACATCTGTTAAATTTTCACTAGATATTGTTTTGCTTGGTGGGAGTACAGAATAAGGACTAGTACTATTAGGATCGTACTCAATTTTACCTGATAAGATAACACTTACTCCTTCTTGCTTAGCATTAAATATAGCCTCAGCTAATGTTTCATCATTATCATCTATTGAATACAAAGCTTGAAGGGAGTCTTTCTTTTGTGGATTAATATCATACAAATCATTTATGCCTACCAAATCATCTCTAACTATTTTACTTCGAGTAGTATTTAAATCTGGAGCATCAAAAATATAGTCTAGCACAATAACTTTAGCCCCCAGTAGAGTAAGATTTTCAATTGCCTTAGCCCAAACTTTTCCTCTTGGATAAGGATACGAATACTTTTCAGATAAAAATTTATAAGTCTCATCATCAGAGTAGACTATTGCCACATCTAATCCCTTATCTCTAACTTTATTATTATTCAAATCAACAAATTCTTCATTTGCATCCCATTTTCCATTTTTATTATTATCGGTAAATTTTTCAGCTAATGGCCAACTATTGTTTTCACCGGTTGCAGATAAAGGACCTCTAATTGCGAATTTAAAATCATACATTTTAAGTTCTAAAAAATCAAAGGCTCCAAAAAAATGTAATGTAGTAACTATTGATATGGAAATAACTGATATAACTATACTAGCTATAAAATCTTTTATCGTTATTTTTTTCAAACTACTTATTTTCTTATTAATAATTTCTACTAAGTTCATCGTAATTAAAATTGGTATCCAAATCTAGCATTAATTTGTGAGTTATTATAATCTTCACTTCCATTGACATTTTTGTATTTCATTTGATACTCTAAAATTAAAAAAAAGTCTTCAAATAATGTATTTAATGTTGATATAGAAAAACCATACTGACTAAAGTCAATAACCCCAGCTGCATCTGAAAAATGAATGCCAAATTTAATTTGATCAAATACAAGGTATGATTTTAGGATAGCTTGAATATCAAAATTATTAAGTACTTGGTCTTGATATAAAATCTCTCCATACTCTTCTTCAAATCGTAAAATATTGTTGTACGCTGTATTGTAATCATAATCATCATCTGTATCAAAAACATCTTGATTATCATTTAGTACTCTGTAGTAATTAGAGATATCTAATCCATAGTCAAACGTTGTCCCAGTAAAACTAAACGATGAGCTTAAAAAAGCATTAATTTCATACAACCAATTAATATTAAAAGTATTAGTTTCAGTTCTTGGAGAAATATAGGGAAATGCATCATAAGTCTCATCTGATTCCATGGAAAGTAAAATATTTTCATCTGCATGAATATCTTCAGTTTTAGACTGGTAATAACTTAGAGTTATATTTTGATTGCCATAAAAGAAAAAGGGCGTGGTTAAAGCAAAGTTATATTGCAAAGTTTCTACGTTTTCTTTTCTGCTATCAATATCAATTTGAGCATCTACATCATCTTGTAATTGATATTCAACAAAATCATTAGAAGTCACTCCATTAGTTCTATTTTGATATCCTATAGCAGAACTAAGCCTAGGAAGATTTGCTCCAGGAGAAAAATTAATTAATATATCAAATTTATTAGTCTTACCTTTTTCTTCATCGTCAAACGCAATACCTTCTTCAAGAAGTCTATATCTAAGGTTTAAATAGAGCTTATTATCAATAAAAGCCATTTTATCAGAAACTATCTGTTCCCTTATATCTTGCTGTAAATATAAATTGCCTAAACTATTATATTCTGGACCAATCTGATTAAATTTATAAGACAATTTATGTCCATAGTAGTCTCCATCTAATGATAAATGGTAAGCTAAAGATGGCATTGTAAAAACTTTTATCAAGCTTGATTGGCCAGAAATTATATCTAAAGGTATTAGGGGTACCTGATTTATACCTGACTGGAACAAATCTTCATATTGAGATAAATCTAAATTCTCAGGTATTTCGTATCCTGCCAAAGCACCATCTTGAGCATCTCCACCCAAAGTATCTAAAGACTCATAAGTCAATACAGGATCCCATGTATTTTCATTAAGCAGACTAAATGAGAATCCAGCCTTCAATTTCAACCTTTTTTGATCAAATAATCCTTCAAAATTTGATCCAATCACAATATTATCCTTTGGCTTAACCCCATCCCAATTATTTTCTAAAACATTAATATTAAAAAAAGATATCCATCGCCCTTGATTTGCTTCACAAGATATTTGATTATCAAACGCTAATGTATCATTTTGGCCATCTTGATTCTCATCTACAAAGCTACCTTCTTCATTTTGAACATAGCAAGTACCCTCCAAAACCCACTGACCATTGGCTCCCTCGCAATCAGCTTGTGTCAAAAACTCATTAAGGGCAACGCCTTGACTATCTATACAGCTACCCGAACCAACCAAAGTACTGTTAAAAATATTAGAATAATTATTAATTATATTATTACTTGTAACATAATTAGTTTCAATAATCTGTTCTTCAGTATCTGGCTGACCATCTCCATCATTATCAACAGTTTCACCATTTTCATCTAAAATTATATTTTCAATAGTATTGGTTTCAGTCGAATAAATTAGCGACGTATTATCTATATATTGATTTAAGGAATTAGGGATTTCAATAATAGCCGAGGGAACATTTTTATAAACAGACTCAACATTATCTTTCCCCTTTAAGATACTAAAGCTTAAAGACATATCCTTTTTAACTGGAAACTTCAATTGTAGTCCAGTAATATTTCTAGAAAATGTGTAATTGTCTCTACTTATATCAAATGAAGGATTATCCAAGCCTATAAAGTCGCTTTGCTCATTGTAAGTAGAGTCTATTAATAAGTTAGATACAACCATTGCCTCTCCAAACGCATCTCCCTGAGAAGCTCTATTAATCTGACCTGAAATAAAATTAATTTGATATTTTTCTGAATTAAAGTTAAGGTCTAGCCCTCTTATTCTATTCCTTTTAATAAAACTATCTCCAAAATTAGGATAAACATCTCCAACTCTAAGCCTATAAAATTCAGAACGAAAATCAACAAAAAATCTATTATAAGGCTGATCTAAATTATTCTCTAAAGATGAGAGATGAAAATTTGTCTTAAAGTCAAGCCAGTCAAATTTAGCATTATAAATAAAATCTGCCGTGGTTTCAGCTAATCGAGTTGTATCAACAATGGAGTTAGAATAATTAGTTTTAAATTTACCAGACTGCTTTAGGTCAAATATAGATATCTCATCTTCGCTAATTGCCGTAAAAGTCCATCTAATAGGGTTATATTCAACCTGAAAATCATCAACTAGAATCACCTCTACATTATTTACTCCTTTTATGTCTTGATTAGGATAATAAACAAAATGGTTATATCTAAACTCAACTTCCGAAGAGACATCTACATCATTCAAATAAACTCTTACCTTTTCAGTATCAATATTATCCATTTCAAAATATGAAACAGAAATCATCACATCATCTTCTAAAATTCTAGAGTTAGGATCAGGAGATAGAATAGTGTAGTTAGCATTAAGCTCATCAAGTAAATAACTATACGATATTTCTTTTTTTTTGTTTCCCAATATTAAGAAAGGATTATTTGGAGGATCTATATTGGGCAACCCTATAAATCCCATATTGTAAGTGTCAACAATTATAAAGTACTCTATGCCATTTAAAGTTACAAAATTAGGAGGAATCTCACCAAGATACTGAACATCAATCTTAAACATTGGAGATTCAATATATTTAATATCTCCCTTAGCCCGAAAAAATAAACTTACTTTTTTTATTTCATAATCAGGCAAATCGATAAATGCTTCAATTAAAACAGGATTATCTTCTGTGCATTCTTCAATGGGGACATGTAAAATTGACTGAGAAAAAACAGCAGAAAAGGATATCAATATAAATATTTTATACATAAATGTATTATTTATACTTAATTATAATTTCCTTTAAGGAGCCAGAACCATCATCAAGCTGAACTTTTATTTCACCTTCAGGCAAATCCTCTCCAGATTGCTCAACAATACTTTCATTAAATTCAGACTCATTGATTTCTCCAACATCAAGCTCTAATTCTTGAAGCTTTCTAAAATCTTTTGGCTCTGTTTTTTGAATTATGATTTGACCATCAGGTCTAGATTTTATAGTAGTATTTCTGGTCAACTGAAGTATTTCATTTGACTCAATGTTAGTAACATTAACAAGGCCCGATAATCCGAAAAACTGATCTCCATCCTCATCATCAGTTTTTAGCCAAAAGTCGGTCCCTTTAACTGATGCAACAGACGTTGGAGTTATAACTGTAAAGTCAGCAGAGCCTTGCTTTGAAACTTCAAATTTAACATTACCTTCATTAACATTTATTTGCTTAACGATAGATCTTTTATCAATGGCCCCATAAACATAAACTTCTGCATTCTTATGAACTTTAATCAAGGACCCATCATCTAAATAAATATACTTTGCAAACCCATTGGATCCAGTAACAATTCTGTCCTTATCAAATAAGGAAAGTCCTTTCTTAACATCTTTTCTTTTGAGAACCGTACCATCAGAACTACTTTTATATTCTACAGCCCCTTTTGATTTTGTAATCATTGCAATGCCATTACTTGAAAAAATAATAGCAATAAACATAAATATGATAAATATTTTTTTAATCATCAGTAATAATAGTTTCAATAACTGTTCTTTTACCATCGCTAATATCTTTAGCAATAGGCTTTAAGCCGTCTTCACTAACCTCAGCTCCATTTAATGTCATAGAATAAACAAAATAACCCTCTAACTGCCCACCTACACCAAAAAACTGATTATACTTAGATTCTCCAATTAAATCCTTAATTAATTGAAGTACGTCGATTTCTTGCACATTTTGTTCAGCTAAATCACTTGGGGATATAATTTTAAACATAAAAATAGGACTAAAATTCTCACTTTCTCCAACTGTAGTTTCATAAATTCTTTTAATTTGCCATACATATTTTTTACCCATTTCTAAATCAGCAGCATTACTAGCAGGATACTGAAAAACATTAATAGCTTGATCAAGCTCATAAAACTCTTGACTCTGATTTAATGGTAGATGAGCAACATCATTAATAGCTTCAGATAAATTTGAATGGATATTAGAATTAAATTCAGCGACACGAATACCGTAGGTACAAGCAGAACAAAAATCAGCATTCCAGCTAAAAACTGGATAATTGGAAAAAATCTGGGTCTCAGTTGAATCAGCAATATCTCCGCCAGGAGAAATTAGCTCTAAAAAGGATGGCTCGTAAATATCAATTGTTCTAGCCTCAGAATCAACAATATCTCCATTGCTATCTTTCAGCTTAAAATTAAACATATAACTACCGTTAGGAATTTTCCCAGATTGAAGCACTATAGAAGATAAATCTTCTATTTCAATATCATCATCAATATTAAAATTGCTAACAGCTATATTAGCCGAACCAATGGAAGTATTAGATAAATTTAAATCTGTATTTCTAAAATGCAGAGGTCCTAGGACATTAGATATTAAAAACTCGCCTGAAGATAGTGTTTTATAAGAATCAATTCCAATACTTGGTATTTGAACTTTTATATCAAAATCAACAGTCAAAGATATAAAATCACCAGGCAAATAACATTGGGGATCTGTAGTAGAAATAGAATAGTCAAACATTAAAACATTAGAAGAACCTGTTGTTAAATCGAATGCTGCAATATAGTAACCAACAATATCTTCATTGAAAAAAACTTCTTCAATACGATAGGTCTGCTCACACTCTATGTGTTCAACATCTGCCAAACAAAAGCACAAAATAGATAATATTAAAAATATTCTATTAAACATATAATTAAGAAACTTTAAATAACAAAAAAACCTTTTAAAAATATAACAATTTTAAGTTATAGCAACCTATAATACTTTTACATCAGATTATTAATGAAAAAAGGCTTTAATTTGATAAAAATTAAAGCCTTTTTTAATAATACCGGCAACGACCTACTCTCCCACATTATATGTATGCAGTACCATCGGCGCTAAAAAGCTTAACTTCCGA
>MDSV01186210.1_pt1 | contig 12370 bp, 10 predicted proteins | sample 810851 | NCBI WGS metagenome assembly MDSV01 (sample SAMN05326640, study PRJNA326480) | marine metagenome | isolation source: seawater | place: Atlantic Ocean: North East | collected 2012
AACAAGCAGATAAATTAGAAATTGAAAACCCTTCTTCTTTAAGAAAACAAGACCTAATGTTTGCTATATTAAAAAAAATAGCAACGGATGGAGAAATAATTACTGGACTAGGTGTTATTGAAATAATGCAGGATGGTTTTGGTTTTCTAAGATCGGCTGAATCTAATTATCTTCCTGGCCCAGATGATATTTATGTATCTCCAACACAAATAAAAAAATTTAGTCTTAGAACAGGAGATAGTGTTGAGGGTGAAATAAGAGCTCCAAAACAAGGAGAAAGATATTTTGCCATAACTAAGATTAATACAATAAACAACAAAAAAACAGATGATGTAAAAAATAGAATAAACTTTGAAGACTTAACACCCTTATACCCTGAATCTCGATTTAAACTTGAACAAGAAAAACCAATGCCTGATTTGACAGAGAGAATTATAGATATAATTGCTCCTCTTGGGAAAGGTCAAAGACAACTAATAGTTGCACAGCCATTTACAGGAAAAACAATAATTATGCAGAAAATAGCAAATGCAATAACTGCCAATAATCCTGAAACAAAACTTATTGTGTTGTTAATAGATGAAAGACCTGAAGAAGTTACAGATATGAAGAGATCTGTAAAAGGTGAGGTAATAAGCTCAACATTCGATGAACCAGCCTCCAGACACGTGCAAGTAGCAGAGATGGTTATTGAAAAAGCAAAAAGACTTGTAGAATATAAACATGATGTTGTTATTCTGCTTGATTCAATAACAAGATTAGGGCGAGCTTATAATACGGTTGTTCCTTCAAGTGGAAAAGTTTTAACAGGTGGTGTTGATGCAAACGCATTACAGAGACCTAAAAGATTTTTTGGTGCTGCAAGAAATGTTGAAAAAGGTGGATCATTAACAATAATTGCAACAGCACTAATAGATACTGGTAGTAGAATGGATGAGGTAATCTTTGAGGAATTCAAAGGTACAGGAAATAGTGAAATGGCTCTTGATAGAAAATTGAGTCAAAAAAGAACCTACCCTGCTTTTGATATTGGAAAATCTGGCACAAGAAAAGAAGAACTATTATTAGACAAGGACGAGTTGGGAAAAACATTTATTCTAAGGAAAATTTTAGCCCCTATGGGATCAACTGAAGCAATGGAATTTTTACTTGAAAAAATGAAAGATACTAAAACAAATAATGAATTTTTTCAAAGTATGGGAACTAAAAGTTCTTAGTTTTTGTAAAGAAAAATCACTGAAAATGTAGACTAAAGAGAGCAATAGGTTTATTGCCCTCAAAAAATGTCTAAATATAGTGATAAAATTTATGCCCTTTCAACACACCCAGGCAAATCAGCGATTGCAATAATTAGAATATCAGGAAGCGGACTTGTAAAAATATTAAAAAAAATTACTTTATTAAAAAAAATAACACCAAACAAAACATACCCCTTATTTCTTAAACATAAGGGAGCCTCAATAGATCAGGTAATAGTAACATACTATAAGTCGCCAAACTCTTTTACTGGCGAAGATATTATAGAAATAAATTGTCACGGCGGTCAAGCTGTTATCAATAAAATTTCAAAAACATTAGAAGAACTAGGTATAAGGCTAGCAGAACCGGGCGAGTTTACAAAGAGAGCATTATTAAATGACAAAATAGATTTAATAAAAACAGAGAGTATTTCAGATATTATTAATGCAGAAACCGATAAACAAAGAGAAATAGCAGTAAAAAACATAGAGGGTGAGTTAAGTGGTTTTATTAAAACAATAAACGATCAAATATCCACAGTTTTAGCAAATTTAGAAGCGCTTATTGATTTCTCTGACGAGGATTTACCAAATAATATATTAATAAAAATTAAAGAACAAAATAAGAACATTATAAAAAAAATCCAATCTGAAATAATTAACGCAGAAATTTCTAAGCCTATTTTCGACGGAGTTAAGGTTGTTATTGTTGGCAAACCAAATACAGGAAAATCTTCATTTATTAACTATATTTCTAAAAGAGATGTTTCAATAGTCACAGATATGCCCGGCACAACAACTGACTCAATAACCTCAACCATTGAAATAAAGGGAGTTAAGTTTACTTTTTATGATACTGCGGGGTTAAGAAAACACAAAAACAAGGTGGAAGAAGTTGGTATAAAGAAAACCAAAGAGCATTTAAAAAACTCAAACATGAATCTTGTTTTTTTAAAAAATAATGAAGCAGCAGATTATAGAAAAATAAATAATAAAATTTTTATAAAATCAAAGTCAGATCTTGTTGGTAAAACAAAAAAAAATTATGATTTTCATAATATTTCATCGTTAACAGGAGAAGGCGTAGACAGTCTTTTAATTAAAATTTACAAAAAAGCTTTAAAAAAAACAAAAAAACAACCCATACTTTCACGTGAAAGACATATTAGCATTATGAAAAAAGTTTTAAATATTTTAAAATCACTTGATTTTAGAGAAAGTCTAGATGTTCTTGCTTATGAATACAGGTTGGCTTATAATCTGTCTATGGAAATAAACCATAAATTTGATATTGAGGATATACTTGATATAATATTTAAAGATTTTTGTATAGGAAAATAATTTCACGTGAAAGAAAATATTGTATATTCAGTTGTTGTTATAGGGGGTGGTCATGCCGGTGTAGAGGCTGCCTGCGCATCTGCAAGACTTGGTGTAAAAACAGCCCTAATAACGCATAAATTAAAGAAAATTGGTGAAATGTCTTGCAACCCAGCAATAGGTGGGCTTGGAAAAGGTCATTTAGTGCGGGAAATTGATGCGCTAGATGGTGTAATGGGCAGAGCTATTGATAAGGGTGGAATACAGTTTAGGATGCTAAATGAAAGCAGGGGTGCAGCCGTAAGAGGTCCTAGAGCACAAGCAGACAGGATTCTGTATAAAAATGCAATATTTGATATTGTTAAAAATCAAGAAAACCTTGATTTAATTGAAGGGTCGGTTGAAGATCTGTTGATTGAAAAGAAAAAAATAACGGGTATAGATTTAGAAAATGGTTCAAGAATTCATTGTAAGTCAGTAGTTTTAACGACAGGAACCTTTTTAAGGGGAGTAATAAGGTTGGGAAACAAAAGCACCGCAGCTGGAAGGGTTGGTGATAAACCCTCTGTTTCTTTGGCAAAAAAAATAGAAAAACTAAAGTTTTCAATAGGGAGGCTAAAGACAGGCACACCACCTAGAATTCTTAAAAAATCTATAAATTTCAACAACTTAGTAAAACAACTTCCTGACAAAAAACCAATTCCCTTTTCTTTTATCAACAATGTTATCCACACAAAGCAGATACCGTGTTTTATAACTCACACCAACAAGAACACTCATAAAATAATATACGAAAATCTAGAAATGTCCCCAATGTATTCGGGTGCTATTAAGTCAATGGGGGCAAGATATTGTCCCTCTATTGAAGACAAGGTGGTCAGGTTTCCTAAAAAGAGCAGCCACCAAATTTTTTTAGAACCAGAGGGCCTAGATAGCCAGTTGATTTATCCAAACGGGATATCTTCTTCACTTCCAGAAAGTATACAGGAAGAATTTGTTAGGTCTATTAATGGTTTGGAAAATGCTATTATAACTCAACCAGCTTATGCAATTGAGTATGATTATGTTGATCCTAGGGAGTTAACACATTCTTTAGAAACAAAAAAAATTGAAAACCTATACTTCGCCGGTCAAATAAATGGCACAACAGGATATGAGGAGGCGGGAGCACAAGGTATTGTCGCGGGAATAAATGCAGCTCTAAAAACAAAACTAAAAAAAGAATTTATAATTGATAGATCTCAAGGTTACATTGGTGTTTTGATTGATGATTTGGTTACAAAAGGAACAAATGAACCATATCGAATGTTTACATCTCGTTCTGAGTATAGGTTGCTTTTAAGAGCTGACAATGCCGATCAAAGACTTACCCCCCTAGGTGTTGAGATTGGTTGTGTTGGCAAAAAGAGACAAAAATTATTTGAAAAAAAATTATTAAATATACAGAGCGGCTTTAAAAAAGTTAAAGCTCTTAAATTTTCACCAAATCAATTACAAAAAAACAACATTAAAACAAAATTAGACGGAAAGAAAAGATCCGCTTTTGAGCTTCTTTCATATAAAAATATTAATTTTGATAACTTAGAAAAAATTTGGCCTGAATTAAAAAAACTTGATCACACAACAAAAGAGCAAATACAAATAGAGTCGGTTTACTCAAGCTATTTATCAAGACAGAGAGCGGACATTGATGATTTTAAAAAAGAAGAAGGTCTGAAAATTCCGAAAATTATTAACTTTAAGAAAGTGGGCAGCCTATCAAATGAAATTGTAGAAAAACTCACCAAAATAAAACCGCCCACTCTTGGTGCAGCTTCAAGAATATCTGGTGTAACCCCAGCAGCCGTAATTGCAATTATGCGTTATATAAAAAAAAACAAAAACAATAAAGCAGCCTAAGGTGGACAAAGAAGACGTGGTAACTAAGTTTGGCCTAACAAAAGAACAAACAACAAAAATAGAAAAATATATTTTTAAAATGTTAGAGTTTAACAATCATACAAATATAATTGGCAAATCAACCCTTAAAAATGTTTGGGAAAGACACATAGCTGATTGTCTTCAACTCTCTCATTTCATGCCTGAAAAAAAATCTAAAATTTTTGATATTGGCACAGGAGGAGGGCTTCCTGGCGTCCCACTGTCTATTATTGGTTATAGTAATGTGTTTATGGTTGATTCAGTTGGAAAAAAAATTGATTTTATAAGGGACATCATAAAAGAGTTAGCCTTATCGGCAAAAACTGAAAAAAAAAGAATAGAAAAAGTCAACATTGGAAAAGCCGATTTAGTAGTTTCAAGGGCTTTAGCCCCACTTAATAAACTTCTTTTTTATACAACATTTATTTCAAATCAAAAAACAACATCTCTTTTTTTAAAGGGCAGAAACGCTTATAAAGAAATTGAAGAAGCAAAAAAAAATTTTAAATTTAGTTTTGAAATTTTTAAAAGCGTTACCTCTCAAGAAGGCAGTGTGTTAAAAATTAAAAATATACAAAAAATGTAAAAATGACAAAAGTAATATCTATTGCAAATCAGAAAGGAGGTGTGGGGAAAACTACAACAACAATTAATCTGGCAACCTCTCTTTCAGCGGTTAATAAAAAAATATTAATTGTTGACGCTGATCCTCAAGGAAACGCAAGCACAGGTATAGGGGTGTCTTATGAAGAAAGAACACCAAACCTCTATGATTTAATAGTTAATAAAGAGCTTGATAAAAAATCAATAAAAAAGACAATTGTGCCAAATTTGAGTATTATATCGGCCAATACAGACTTAGCAGCTGCTGAAGTTGAGCTTGCAGGCTTAGAAAAAAGAGAGTTTGTTCTTTCAAAAATTTTAAATGAGGCCAAAAACTTTGATTTTATTCTAATTGATTGCCCTCCAGCGCTGGGATTTTTAACAATAAACTCTTTGGTTGCATCAAACTCTGTTATTATACCTTTGCAGTCAGAATTCTTTGCTCTTGAGGGCATATCCTCTTTAATGAACACAATTCAACTTATAAAACAAAACTTTAATTCAGCACTTAAAGTTGAGGGAATTCTTTTAACCATGGTTGATAAAAGAAATACACTAAGTTCTTTGGTTGAAAATGATGTAAGAGAGCATTTTGGAGAAACTGTTTACAATACAACAATTCCAAGAAATGTAAAAATATCTGAAGCTCCTAGCCATGGAAAGCCTGCTATAATATATGATGTTAATTGCTCAGGATCCATGGCATATATAGGGCTTGCTAGAGAAATAATAAACAAACAAGGTTAGCAATGAATAAAGAAAACAAAAAACTAGGAATGGGCTTGGGGGCATTATTAAGCTCTTCAAGTATAAAAAATAACTCCATCAGTAAGATAGATATTTCAAAAATTTCTCCAAATAAATTACAGCCTAGGAGAAATTTTAAAGAGAAAGAAATTCAAGAGTTATCAAGTTCTATAAAAAACCAAGGACTAATTCAGCCGTTAGTAGTTAGAGACACCGGAGATAATGGTTATGAAATTATTGCTGGCGAAAGACGTTGGAGAGCTTGCCAGTTAGCCGGGTTACACTCAGTAGATTGTGTAATCTTGAGTATTGCTGAAAACAAAGTGTTTGAAATTGCATTAATTGAAAATATTCAAAGAGAAAACCTTAATGTTGTTGAAGAGGCCAAGGCCTATAAAAAACTAATAGAAAATAATAACCTTAAAATAGACGAACTAGGAAAAAAATTAGGCAAAAGCTCAAGCCACATATCTAATTTAATTAGAATTCTTGAATTAGAGGACGAAATTCATCTAATGATTATTTCAGGACAAATTTCTATGGGACATGCAAGGGCCCTTATTGGTGTCCCTAATGCATTAATTGTTGCAAAGGAGATTGTTGAAAAAAAACTAAGCGTTAGAGATGTTGAGAAATCTACTGCCAAATTTAAAAAAGTAAGAAAAAAAATTATTCAAAAAGATCCAAATATTTTGGATCTTGAAAAAGAGCTATCTGATAAAATTGGCCTTAAAACCTCAATACACTTTAGTGAAAACGGATCCTCCGGATCGCTGACATTGTATTATTCCGATTTAAATCAATTAGATGAGATAATGAAAAGACTTAAGAAATAATTTTTTTATAATTTAATACAAATCTAAAAAAAAGTGGCTTATAAAAACTAGGGTTTTTTCTAACAAGATTTTCTGTTTTAAAAAATAATGATGATAAATGAGCTTTTTTATTTTCGGTTATTGTATCAAACATTTTGATTAAAGCAGGCTTTTCTCTAAAAAGGTATTTGGGAATTTTGTTTTCTAAGTCCGCTATGCTCTCAGAGTTAAAAAGCATAAGTGAATAAACTTTAAAGTATGAAAAGTAGCTATAAAAATCAGACAAAGAGTTTATTGAAGAGTTGATAAACGACGTTACATCAGATCTTTTTAAATGAATTTTAAAAAAAAACTTACTTGCGTCAGTAGACTTGTTCATATTAAGAGCGCTTATAAGCTTTGATGTATCATTTTTGTTGTCCAAAAGACTTATTTTTTCTAACTCTGTAATTAATATGGCAAACCTATTATCTAGCAGCTCTAATAAAAACCAATAAACACTGCTATCAAAAACTAAATCATTTTTTTTAATAAAATTATTTAATATATTTTTTTTTCTAACCAGATCTAATTCGAAACATTCTAACAAAACTCTTTGCTGAGATGATGAAAAAAACTTTTTAATTATTTTGTTTTTTGTTGAGTTTTTTTCAAAAAAAATAAATACATCGCCCTCAGCTTCTATTTCTTCAACAGCACTGTCACCAATATATTTTTGACAAATATATACATACTTGTCTTCTGTTTTAAATAAATCATGAGAAGCTACTTCGCCATCACGAAGAATTTTTTTTACAAACCCCTTTTTTGAAAAAAATTTAGCTATTAGTTCTGCTAGTGCAAAAATATAACCTTCATCAGTTCCGCTAATAAAGTAGCTACTATAATTTAAGCAAACACTTTCGTTTATAACAATGTTTTCAGGATTAATCTTCATCCAAACAACTATTTAATTTTAACTTGTTGTTTGCAAAAGACATAAAATTATTTACATTTGTTTTTATTGCTTCTTCATATAAGTTTTGTAAGAGAATATCGCTTGCAAAGTTGTAGCCAGAAGATTTTGGTGTAAAAGAGAAATTTGATACTTGGCTATTTTTTATATCAGGGCACTTACTTTTAATTTTCTTTAAATTGTAGTTTACAGTAATCTTATAATCAATTTTTTGTGCAACTTGATTTTCATTTATCGATCTTTTTGTTTGTTTTTCAACAACCTCTACTGTTAGTAAAAATTTTTTTTCATCAACCTCCCCAAGCTTAACAAACAAAACATCTTTTAAAATTGAGTTATCCCAACCATCAACATAAACAAGAGTTTTGTTATTTAAAAACTCTGAACCCTCTTCTGTCTTGAGCAAGAAATTAATATTTGAACAAGATATAAGTGAAAAAAGAATAATAATTTTAAAAAAAAATAATCTCATTTAATAACTATATTTAAAATTTTTCCTGGTATATATATAACCTTGACAAAAAGTTTGTTTTTTAATTCTTTTTTAACATTGCTCAAATTTTTTGCTTTTTGTAAAACACTTTCTTCTTGCTCGTTCCTTTTTGATAAGACCAACCCTTTTAGCTTTCCATTTACTTGAACAGGAAGATCAACGATATCAACTATATCATCATTTGCTATATCTGGCCATTTTGCATTAGCACAAAAACCTTCACAACCTAATAATTCCCATATTTCCTCACTTAAATGTGGGGTAAAAGGGTGAATAACTTTACATAAATCTACCGCCGCAGTTTTTAATCCCTCTTTTGTAATTGTTTTTTGCTCTATGGCTCTGTTTAGCTCATTTACATATTCATATATGTTTGCTACTGATTTGTTAAAGTGAAATTTCTCAATGTTTTCTGAAATGCTTTTTATTAAACTCCTAAACTTGTTTATTTTTTTAATATCACCAGAGTGCTTATAGTCTTTTGTTTTAAGGCATGTGTCCCAAATTTTATTTATAAACTTATATGAGGAAGCAACACCTACGTCAGTCCATTCTAAATCCCTCTCTGGAGGAGAGTCTGAAAGCATAAACCATCTGGCGGTGTCTGCACCATACGTATCAATTATAGAAGAAGGGTTAATAACATTTTTTTTTGACTTGCTCATTTTTTCAATTTTACCAACCTCAACCTCTTCCTTATTGTTGTCTAAATAAACTCCTTTATTTTCAAAAATATTGTTTGGCTCAACCCAATCACCTTTTTTATTCTTAAATGTTTTGTGCGTAACCATGCCTTGTGTAAAAAGCCCCTTAAAAGGCTCGCCTATATCAATATACCCTAGGTCTCTAAGCGCTTTTGTAAAAAACCTTGAATAGAGCAGGTGAAGAATTGCGTGCTCAATACCACCGATGTATTGGTCCACTGGAAGCCAATAATTAACATCTTCTTTTATAAAAGGTTTATCTGAACGAGGGTTGCAATATCGCAAAAAATACCAAGAAGACTCAAAAAACGTATCAAAGGTATCTGTCTCTCTAACCGCCTTCATTCCCGTGGTTGGGCAAGTAGTGTTTTTCCATTTTTCAACCTCTTCTTCTGTGGGGCATGAATTGTTTTGACTCACAACAGGTAAAATAACCGGAAGACTTTTTTCATCAACAGGCATAACAACCCCGTCCTCTCTATATAGTATAGGTATTGGACAACCCCAGTATCTTTGTCTGGAAATCCCCCAGTCTCTTAGTTTGAAGTTTGTTTTTTTATTTCCAATACCTTCTTCTTCTAATCTTTTCACAACTTCTTTTTTCGCTTGCTCATTTTCTAAACCATTTAAAAAATATGAATTTATCATTTTTCCATTGTCTAAAACCGCAACATCACTAATTGCTTTTGAATCTTTTGACTCTACGACCTGAACAACATCCAAATTATATTTTAGTGCAAAATCTAAGTCTCTTTGATCATGTGCTGGACATCCAAAAATAGCCCCTAAACCATAATCCATTAAAACAAAATTTGCTATAAACAGAGGGATTTGTTTGTTTAAAAATGGATGATTTATAAAAATATTAGTATTGTAACCAACCTTTGTTTTTTCCGAGTCTACAGTTTTGTTATCCTCTTTAAATTTTTTAGCATTAGCATCTTTTTGATATATTTTTTTTGCCAGTTCGTGATCGGAAGAAATAGCAATAAAAGTTGCACCAAAAATAGTATCGGGGCGCGTTGTGTAAACTTTAATTTTTTTGTCATTTAAAATATTATTTTTATTAATAGAAAAAATTATTTCCGCCCCTTCTGATTTACCAATCCAGTTAGATTGCATAACCTTTACTTTGTTTGGCCACATATCAAGAGAGTCAAGATCTTTTAAAAGTTCTTCTGAATATTTACTTGTTTTTAAAAACCACTGAGATAGTTTTTTTTTCTCAACAAGCGCTCCAGATCGCCAACCCCTCCCATCAATTACTTGTTCGTTTGCCAAAACAGTTTTATCTACAGGGTCCCAGTTGACTTCTGACATCTTTTTATAAGCCAAACCCTTGTTATACATTTCAATAAAAAAAAGTTGTTCATGTTTGTAATAACCAGGATGACACGTTGCTATTTCTCTCTCCCAATCAATTGAAAAGCCCATCGATTTTAACTGAGTGCGCATGTATTTGATGTTATTATAAGTCCAATCTGCAGGATCTTTTTTTTCAATCATTGCTGCATTTTCTGCAGGCAAACCGAATGCATCCCAACCCATGGGATGCAAAACATTAAAACCTTTCATTTTTTTGTAACGAGCAACAACATCGCCAAGAGTATAATTTCGCACATGTCCCATATGAATTTTTCCTGAGGGATAGGGGAACATTTCAAGCACGTAATACTTTTTTTTATTATTTTTTTCTTCTACACCAAAGGTATTGGCACCCTCCCATTTTTTTTGCCATTTTGGCTCAGCTATTTTGTGATTGTATCTATTTGACACTTTATGTGTTTTGAAGTTTTATTTTTTTTGCTTTATTTAAAATAGCATTCTCCAAATCAATATTGTCCTGTTCGTTTGTATTAACACCAACCCATTTATTATTTTTATAAACCTCACAAAAAGACGATACTCTTAAGTTTTGTGTTTTTAACTCAGCGCCGCTTATGAATACATTTATTTTACACCTTTCATTTTCATTCATTTCGGTGCTATACCAATCAGTAAAAATTGTCCCCCCAAATGGATCGGCTGAACTGAGGGGAATAAAGCTTAGAGTTTCTAAGCTGGCAGACCACAAATATGGATTAATCGGCATACCAATAGATGCTATTCCGCCTTGATTTGCGGCACCTTTGTTTCCGTCACCGCCAAATATAGCTAGACCCTCTTTTCCAAACAACCCTCCCCCTGTAGATAGACGAGTCTCTGCATCTCTTAGTGCCGCCTTTTTATTGTTTGCAGAATTTATCGGAGTTCCAGATCTGTTGAGAATTTCACCACTGGTTTGGGCCTTTGACCAGAGTTCCTTACTTTCTTCTTTAGTTAAGTTTTTATTACAAGAGACAACAAAAACCATTGAAAGGATTATAACTGTTTTGAATAGAGACATATTTTATAAGTATTCTATTGCTAATAAAAAGTAAATTATAAAAAAAAACGGCACTTAAGAAAAGTGCCGTTTTAATTAAGTTTAAGTTAATTAAAATGCCATATTAGCACCGATGTACCATGAAGTACCACCAGATGTTTCAGAAGTACCGTTGTTTTGTGAGTCAACAGTTTTCCATCCGATATTAGCAGTTACACCTGAAGCTACAGCGTAAGAAATTCCTGCGTCTGTACTATCAACTGCGTCTGCAGTAGTTGCAGGCGTACCAAGAGTTTCACTATCTTTACCTTCAGCAGAAGAATAGCCAACACTTAGAGTTACGTCTCCAGATACATATTTAACACCAACTTTTGTTACAGTGTTATCACCTACTTCTGTTTCATCAGTAGCAGTTCCGTTGATAACTTTATCTCCATTAGCATAACCAGCAGCAACAGTTAAGTTACCAGTTACAGCACTGAAACCAACGTGGAAACCGTTAGATCCATTTGAAGGTTGTGTACCGTTGTCTTTCCAATCAGAATCAGCAAGACCAGCACCAATTGTAACTGCTGTATCACCAGCGCTTGTTACATATGTTGCACCTAGACCCCATGAACTTTCAAGGGTAGCTGATGCAGTAGCAGCAGCACCTGTGTCTACTGAGAATGAAGCACCAACTTTAAGGCCATCTGCAACGAAGTCAGCAGCAGAATGCCACTCAACACCAACAGCTGTAGCTTCACCGAAGAAGTCTAAACCAGATTGTGCTCTATTTGTAGTAGTAACAGTAATTGAAGCTTCACCAGCTCCACCAGGAACAGAAACGTCATGTGTTTTAGCAGCGTTACCACCGTTAATAACATCAATTTTTGATCCGTCAGTGAAAGTTAGTGTAAGGCCAGCAGATTGAGTTCCACCAGTACCTTCGTTTGCTAACATAAAGCTTGAAGCAATCCCAATACCACCATCAGTAGTTTCTGATAGAGAAACTGAAAAACTTGACGCAACAACTTGTGTAGTTGTGTCAGCAGCACTAGAATCAAGGTCAGTACCTCTTAAACCAGTGTGGTGACTACCAGACATAGTTGCAGTTACTGCTTCAGCAACTGAAGCAACGCCCATAGTAGAAACTAGAGCAGATGCTAATAATAGTTCTTTTTTCATAATATACTCCTTATTGAGTTAATGAATATTCATTAAATATAAG
>MDSV01062381.1_pt1 | contig 12367 bp, 10 predicted proteins | sample 810851 | NCBI WGS metagenome assembly MDSV01 (sample SAMN05326640, study PRJNA326480) | marine metagenome | isolation source: seawater | place: Atlantic Ocean: North East | collected 2012
AATGCAATGAGCCAACCGAATATTTGGGTAAACCTAAAATCTCCCCCGTGTAGGTTGATGGGATGATATATATAAAGCTTGATGCCCGTTTTGTGACCCCACCCCCCTATTTCACATTGTGCTCAAAACGCTCTCTAAGGCAATATTTGTTTCTTAGCCAATGTTCTCTGATTAGCATTTAGGTGCAATACAGATCGATATAACTCCGCTTAAGCTACGTATCACGGAAGATTCGGCAAAACAATTGGAGGATTGCCTAATATGTTACTGGGATTAGTATGATTGGACTGCTTGGAGAGAGGAATATTAAATAGAATCCATATACATATTCGTTCTTACAATCTCTCCCCTGATACTCTCTCTGGGTTCGACTTTTTTCTTCTTTATTTCAACATCACATTTCCTAAACTCCCTTTTCTCTACTTTAATAATTGCCACTGAGATCTATTCATACTGACAAGATGTATTTTTGCTAGAGTTTAGAATAAACTAATATAATTGACAGCAAAAATATAATATGCTACTTTTTGATTATTTTATCTGAGGAAAAAATACTTTTAGAAGTCCTTCGTCGTCAATTATCAAACTTATGTGTCAATCATTGTGAGGCATTCTTTGAACTTTACAGATCAGCTATCTTCAAAATTTAGCTCCTTCCAATTAAATAAATCTGATGAAACAAATAGTCTGTGTAGGAAACGCTGTTCTTGATCATATCTTTCAACTTCAAATAATTCCAAAATTACCTGTAAAATGTTTTGCTAGTAACTATACCCAAGCAGGTGGTGGAAATGCGGCTACTGCTGCTGTAGCAATAAGTCGTGCAGGCGGACAGGCTGTATTCTGGGGGAGAGTTGGTGACGATAATAATGCTGAATTGATCTTGGATGAACTTGCAGAATTTGGGGTAGATGTTAAGGATGTCATTCGGCAGAAAGGGGTGAAATCTGGCGTTTCATCCGTGATGGTTGACGAATTTGGCGAACGACTGATCACCAACTACTGTGACTCTAAACTAAGTAGTGATCCTAACTGGCTTCCACTAGAAAGACTAAATGATAGTAAAGCAGTTTTAGTTGACTTTCGATGGCATGAAGGCGCCATAAAATCTCTTAGTAAGGCACGTGAACTTGGAATACCTGGTGTTCTGGATGCTGATTTGACACCTGAGGGACTTAATGAAGATGTGATTAGTTGTGCTACTCACGTGCTTTTTTCACAGCCAGCTTTGCTAGAGTTCGCACAAGGGAAGCCTATAGAAAAAGCCCTCCAATACGCCAGAGAACTCAACAGTGGCTGGGTAGGAGTAACAGAAGGCTCAGAGGGAATTAGCTGGCTAGAAAATGGTGCTCTCAGGCATTTTCCAGCATACAAAGTTAAAACAGTGGACACTCTCGGGGCAGGGGATGTGTTCCATGGAATCTTCACTTTGGGTTTGGCGGAAGGTCATACAGAAGAGAACTCAATTAGTCTAGCTAATGCAGGGGCAGCTATACATTGTTCAAAACATGGGGGTCGGAAATCGATTCCACATAGATTAGAAATCAACAACTTTCTTAAAAAAAATAAATGAATATATCGTCAGGAAAACTGATAGGTTTGCGGCGACTCGCAGACAAATCTGGAATCTTTAAAATTGTAGCAGTCGATCAACGTCCACCTATCCAAAATATTATTAAATCAATTCTTGGTGCAGATGAAGCACCATGGGAGGATGTTTCCAAGGTTAAACGTGTTCTTGCAGAATCTCTTGCGGAAGAATCTAGTGCTATTTTGATGGATCCTTTATTTGCCTGGCCAGTCGCCAATTCGGTATTACGTAACGACCAAGGTCTGATGCTAACTCTTGAACATGCTGAATACGAAGAAACACCTCGTGGAAGGATTTCAAAAATAATTCCCGAATGGAATGTCTCAAAAATAAAGAGAGCCGGAGCAGACGGAGTGAAATTATTAGCTTGGTATCGTCCAGATTCTGGAAAGGATGTGCTTGAGCATCAGAAGAACTTTGTAAAACAAATAGGGGATGAATGCGTGCGTTATGATATCCCTTTCCTTTTAGAACTCCTCGTATACCCTTTCCCGGACGAAAGTTCGGAATTTATTAAACTTAATAAATCAATGCTGGTACAAGAAAGTGTGAGTGAATTTGCAGACCCTAAATACTCTGTTGATTTGTTTAAACTAGAAAACCCTGTAAATGATGCAGATCTTTTAAGTAAAGATGGACTTAATACAGAATCAATTCAAAAGGTATTTGACGAATTAGGTCAAATATCGGGACGTCCTTGGGTTATGTTATCGGCTGGTGCAAGTGCTGATAATTTTCGAGAAATCCTGCAATATGCATTTCGAGCAGGTGCAAGCGGATTCCTAGCAGGACGAGCAATTTGGTGGGAATCGTTCGTTAATAATTTTCCTGAAATAGATCAAATAAAAAAGTCCCTAAAACTTGATGGAGTCAAATATATGCGTGAAATAAATGACCTGAGTACACAACATGCTAACCCATGGACTAGCCATCTGCTCTATGATTCAAGTGTACAAATGCAATATTCTACACGAGATTTCGCAAAACTATACGGTGAGTTTTAGATTTCAAGTTATTAATAAAACACTTCTAACCAATAATTTTTAAATGATATCAATGAATAATATGAACCCCGCAGATAAATTACGTGTTGGTGTTCTTCCATTGGCTCGACCTACATTCGATGTCCCATATGCCGAACAGATGTGCGCAAATGCATGGAAAGTGATGGAACAGATTCCAGTAGAATGGGTTGGATCAAACAAATTATTGTTCGATGCCGAGTCAGTCGAATCACAACTTTTGAAATTTGAGGAAAAACCATTAGACATTATTCTAATATTGCAGTTGACTTTCACCGACGCATCAATGACGGTTAGAATAGCCGAATTATTAGAATTGCCTATGCTCTTTTGGTCATTCCCAGAGGAAAGGACTGGAGGTCGTTTAAGGCTAAATTCTCTTTGTGGTGTCAATTTAGCAGCACATGCGTTGGGAAAGTCCGGAATTCAATGCGATTACCTGAATCTCAATCCACAAAATCCTGATTCCAAAAACAATCTTGTTGCCTTGGTACGTGCATTCCAAACATTCAAAAACCTTTCCAGGACTAAAATAGCTGTATTTGGCCAACATCCAGATGGTTTCCACACCTGCGCCTTTGAAAGTGAAAATTTAAAAAAAATTGCTGGGGTTAATGTCGAGCAAATGGAGCTTCCAGATCTCTTTGAAGAAGCAAAAAATATCACTAGTGAAACAGTTGCTAAAGTTCGGAATGAATTGGATTTAAATATTAATGGACTTGCTAAGGTGGAACAAGGACCTCTTGAAAAAAGTATACGTATTTTGTCTGCACTTAGAAGAAAAGCAACAAAAGAGGGTTATCACGGGTTTTCAGTTCGGTGTTGGCCAGAATTTTTTACGGAATATGGCTGTGCAGCCTGCGGAGCTATGGGAATACTTAATTCAGAAGGAATTGCTTCAGGATGCGAAGCAGATGTATATGGAACTATAAGCACTCTCATACTAAACTGGCTTGGTGGAGAGCCATCATTCATTGCCGATCTTGTAGACATAGACACCATTGACGATACTGGCGTATTCTGGCACTGTGGGCTAGCCCCGCTCAACATGGCTGACCCAGATGCGCCAATCGAAGCCGGTATTCACTCGAACCGGAAGAAACCGTTAGTCAACGAATTCGCACTTCGACCTGGTGAAGTTACTATCTTCCGACTGAGCCAGTCACTTAATATTACGAGGATGGTTATTGGCAGAGGTTCAATGATAAAGGCCCCTAAGAGTTTCTCCGGAACGTCGGGAGTTATTAAATTTGAAAAACCTGCTTCTGATGTTTTAGACACAGTTATAAGTGAAGGACTGGAGCATCACTATGCAATTTCCTACAGCAACATTGAAAAATCACTTCGAATTCTGGCACGCCAATTAAATTTACCAATTCTCGAGTTGACGTGAAATGTTGAAACACATACGCTACGGATTCATTGGTTGTGGTATGATGGGACATGAACATCTGCGTAACTTGGCAATGATCGATGGTGTTGAAGTAACTGCGATCTATGAGCCGGACAAAATAATGCGATCCGAAAGTGCTCATTTTGCCCCTGATGCACGTTTCACCGAATCTGAGGAAGAGTTAATTCGTTCCGAAGACGTGGACGCTTTGGTGATAGCAAGCCCGAACTATCTTCACGCAGGACAGTTGGAACGTATTTCATCAATTCGTCCAATTCCGATACTTGTTGAAAAGCCAGTCTGCACATCACTGGAACAACTTCGAGTGCTTCAAAGTATGGAGAAAAATTACCCGTCACCAATTTGGGTGGCGATGGAGTACCGCTACATGCCACCTATCTCTATGCTGGTAGATGAAGTTCATTCCGGTAAAAAACTCGGCAAAATAATATCTCTGAGTATAAGAGAACATCGTTATCCATTTCTAAAGAAAGTAGGAGCTTGGAACCGCTTCAACGAAAATACCGGTGGAACTCTTGTTGAGAAATGTTGTCATTTCTTCGACTTGATGTGCTTCATACTGAAAAGCGAACCGATAAGAGTATATGCTTCAGGTGCTCAGGACTTTAATCATTTGGACGAGGAATACGACGGACTGGTTCCTGATATTTTAGACAACGCTTTCGTTATCGTTGATTTTGCCTCTGAACAACGTGCAATGCTTGATTTGAATATGTTCGCCGACGGCTCCTGGTATCAAGAGTCTATAGCCGTCATCGGCTCTCAAGCCAAGGTCGAGTGTAAAATTCCTGGGCCTTCCCGCTTTTGGCCCAAGGAGTCGCTAGGAGAATCACCGACACCAAAACTTACTCTCAGTCCCCGTTATCCGAAAGGACCGATAACAATAGATATCCCTGTTGATCCTAAATTATTGGAAGCAGGTGATCATAATGGATCTACTTTCTACCAACATGAACGTTTTGCACAAGTTCTGCGTGGAGGACAGTCCGTTGAGGTAACATTGCATGATGGCTTAAAGGCAGTCCTAATAGGAATAGCAGCTCAACACTCTATTGAAACCCGTCAATCTGTTGATCTCACTAATGGAGAGTATAAAATTTAATAAATTATTGGTTAAAATGAATTCAAGATCCAGGATGATATACCAAACTTATATTATTTCATAAATTAGGTCAATTATTTAACATGTATACTACTTATAATGAATTTAAAATTTATATATCCCTAATATTAAACTTGAAAGTTTTTACCTTTATTAATTTAAGTTTGTATAAAAAAATATTTTGATTCGGCAATGACGATGCCAAGATCTAAAGAAAGCTTATCAATTTCATTAGTGAGTTTCAAATTTAACAATATTCCTCTAATATATTTTCACAAAAATCTATTTTTAACGAACAAAAAATCTGAGATTTAATTATATATATAATCCTTGCTTGTAAACTAACAGAAGTTAATTAAGATCGAACTTATTCATTTTTAGATGTGATGCTTTTTAGCAGGATATTTTATAGGAAGATTGTAAAGATATATATTTTAAGTTTAATTATCTTAAATTTTTTCATAAATTAGCGCAAGAAAGATTTACTGGCATTCCACCAGAAAAGCATTCTGGAGTACAAAGAATTCTAGGATTAGAACCAACATACTTTTTTGAGTCTTTTATGGCATCCTCAAATTTAGCTATAGTTTTAAAACCCATTCCTCGCGCAAAACCTGGCTTTTTAGCTCCTACAAGATAAACCTGGGAGCACCATTTAAGTGGTACACTTCCTCCAGAAACCATTGACATAGCATGAAATGGGTGATAAGTGTAAAAATTTGAATATTTATATAGATAACTATTATCTTTTGAGATTCTTAAGGCTTCTTCTGATTCTAAAAATTCTTTTGAAGAAGAAAAATTTTGTAGAGAGTTATATGTTTCCTCATATGACGGGAACCAATCTTTGTTGAACCATCCATCACACCATGCAATTGCAATTATAACAGGGTCTGGACGCAGTGCCTTAGCACATCTAGTATACTGTGCTCCGATCCCAAGACTCATTAAAATAGGATTTGTTCCCATTCCAGGTCCATAGTGGAAATCTCTAGGTAATCCCATAACTAAAATATCTGCCGATTCATTTAAATCTTTAATAACTATATTTGATCGTTTACTTGCTAAAGGCCAAGTATTTTTCTCTACTTCAGATGTAATTCCAGCCTTTACTGATAGGACTTCGCTTTTTTGACCAATTACAGCATCTAAAGTAAAAAAAACTTTACCAGTTTTATTTTCTATATTTTCACCAATAGATTTGAACTGTTTTCGCATATGTGAATGAATTGTCCCGCCTAACCAATCCTTTCTATGCATAGTTTTTGGTCCATGATGACTTTCAATGGATTTACGACCAGCCAATCCTGTGACAAGCATTTTATAACCACCAGAATACCCTCCATATGGATTTGCTGCACAATGTCCTATCAAAATAGGAATATCTACATTTGATACAAATTTATTCGTTTGTACTGAGTTACCCATTTCGTCAAGCCCTAAATCTAATAAATCTGGATCTTCGGCATCGTGATTAATGATTCGACTTGGCCAAAATTGGTTAACAATATCTGATCCAAGATACCATAACCATTCTTCATAGGTATTACGACGATGGAGTCCTTGCGCACATATAAGAGTAATATCTTCTATTTTGCATCCACCTGATAATAACTCACTTATTACTAATGGTATGCAAACCTTCCTATGAGCTAAAGAATGTGCACCACCTTTAACTCTGTCTGGAAATACTATAGCAGCTGTTTTACCTTTACCCGCCAAGTCTTTTAAAGGTGAGATACCTAAAGGTTCTTGAAGAGCTTTTTTTGTAGCAATTACTGGATCGATTGTTGGTGGATCCTGGTATGTTTGTCCATATCGAACTATAATTGCAGAATCTGGTAATTCAATAGACAGTTTTGATAACCCATAATCTAAATCAATTTCTTGCATATACTTTCAAAGAATAATATTTTCTCACATCTTATAAATAGTTAATTTTTTTGTCTAATGACTTTATAATGGCAGATGTATCTTCATTACCAAAACCTTCACTTATAGCAATTTCATTTAATTCCTGAACACTCTCACTTATTTTAAGTCGCATTTCTGATTTCATAGCCATTTCAATGCCTAGTCCTACATCTTTGTGCAAATTATTAATAGAAAAAACTGGTGAAAAATCATTTTCAACAATTTTTGGTGCAATCTCATTAAATAATTTACTAACTGTTGCAGCTCCACTTTTTGAGATAGTTTCAAAAAACAAGTTAGGATCTATTGACTGACGTTTGCATAATGAAAAAACTTCACATGTAATAGAATTAATTGCTCCAATCATTAAATTATTGAGTATTTTAATAGTATTTCCAGTTCCCAAAGGACCAACAGAAATAATATTCGTTGCAAAGGACTCAAGGACAGGTCTAACAGATTCTATAGTTTTTTTGTCTCCACCAATAGGCAGAGTCCATTTACCTATAGCACTGGGTCGTCCTAAAACTGGACTATCTAAATAGCTAACACCTAGTGCTTTTGCCTTTATTCCATTTTTCTGCGTTGTTTCTGCATCAACAGTGCTTGTATCAATTATAATAGAACCTTTTGATGCAGTTGATAGGATTGAATTTTTATCATTACTTACAGCATCTAATACAACACCTGGACTAGGAAGAGATAATATGATAATTTTTGATTTTAAAGCAATTTCTCCTGGCGACATACATGGAATATAACCCATTATTTGTGCATTAGAAGCTTCACTATTACTTTTATCATAAACCAGGACCTCATATCCTGATCTTTCCAAGCTATTAGCAATGGCTTTACCCATTACACCAAAACCTATCACACCTATTTTTTCCATATTATTAATGCTTATTTATGAATATAAAAAGAATTTAAGCAAAACCCAATAATCTAGGTAGGGTCATTGAAATAGCTTCAAAATACGTTATTAGGAAAATAACGATTATTTCTACTACTAGGAAGGGAGCCATTTCCCAGGCTATAGCTTCTACAGATTCTTCAGAAAGTCCTGCTGCAACAAAAAGTATTAAGCCCATAGGTGGTGTAGCTAGTCCAACAGTTACATTTACGCACATTATTATAGCAAAATGTAAAGGGTCAACTCCCATAGCAACAAATGTTGGACCTAAAACTGGACCTAAAATCAGAATGGCTGGTCCAGCATCTAGGAACATTCCTACAAAAAATAATAGGAGATTCACCATAAATAATAATACTAATGGATTTTCACTTATTAAATTCATAATTTCCATTGCCTTTGGAGCTGTACCAGTCAAAGAGACTAATGTTGCAAAAGCAGTGGAGGCTCCCACTAGGAATAAAATCATTCCTGAAGACAAGGCCGCATTAAATAATACTTTTGGCATATCTTTAAATTTTATAGTTCTTAATACAAAGATACTTATGAAAATTGCATATCCACATGCTATAGCTGCAGCCTCAGTTGGAGTAAATATTCCAGCTAGTATCCCTCCTAATATAATTATAGGAGTTAATAATGGCAGAGCAGCACCTCTAAAGGTTATTGCCACTTCATTTATTGATGCCCTTTTACTTGCTACAGGATAATTCCTTTTTTTAGACAAATAAACCACCATACCCATCAAACCAAATCCAACTAAAAGGCCAGGAACTAACCCAGCAGCAAATAAACCAGCTACAGATACATTCATTACAAATGCATAAATTATCATGATGCCGCTTGGGGGAATTATTGGGCCTATTACCGAAGAAGCTGCGGTCACAGCAGCTGCAAACTTTTTTGTATAACCATTCTTTTCCATAGCGGGAATCATCATTGATCCAATGGCTGAAGTATCAGCAACAGCCGAACCGCTTAATCCAGCAAAAAGAATGCTCGTTAAAATATTAACATGAGCTAATCCTCCACGCAGATGACCAATCAATGCATGAGAAAAACTTACCAAGCGTTCTGTTATACCGCCGCGATTCATTACCTCACCAGCTAAAATAAAATATGGTATTGCCATTAATGGGAAACTGTCCATGCCATTATACATTCTCATTACTAACATCGGGAACATCGATTCCTGGCCATCCATAAATAAGCTTATTCCAGGAGCTATCATCAATGCGAACGCGATAGGTAAACCAAAAATCATTAAAACTAATAATAACCAAAAAAATGCAAACGACATCTTTCCCTCTCTATATTAATTAAGTATTTTTTTAAATAAATTTATTAATAATTCGACTGAAACTAAGAACATAAACATAAAACTTATTGGGAGAATTAAATATACATATCCAATTTGAAGATCAAATGACATAGCTCTAGATCCCATACCAGATTTTACAAAATTCAATGAATGATAGAAAAAATTAAGTATAAAAACTAAAATTATAGAGTGAATACAAATGTGTGCAAAATTTAATAGCTTACCACTAAATTTTTTTAATAATATCTCCAATGAAACATTAGAGCCAATTCTATAAGATACAGGTAAAACACAGAAAGTCATCCATAGCATCATACATCTAGCAACTTCTTCAGACCAATACGGAGTGTCGTTAATTACATATCTAAAAAAGACCATATATAGGATCACAAATGTCATTAGACCTATTAAAACACTTGCGATAATAGATGCGATCTTCTGTAGATAATTATTTGTTTTTATTAAATATGCTACAAAGATATTAAATATTTTCATTTCATTTTAATTAATTTTAAAGAGTTTTTAAAAATATCATCTACATCCATATTATATTTCCTTAATAGATAATCAGTTGAGGCTCCTTGAGCAAATATATCCTGTAATCCTATTTTTTTAAATAAAACATTTACCTGATTTTCAGTAAGATAATTATTTATCGCATCCCCTAAACCTCCAATTACCGAATGATTTTCTGCAGTTAGTACACATCCACATTCCTTTGCAATATCACATATAGTATGATCATTGATTGGTTTTAATGTACTTACGTTTACAACAGTTATATTTATACCTATTTCTTCAAGTCTATTTGCTACTTCAATTGCTTTTTTAACCATAAGACCAGATGCAAATATAGCTAAATCTTTTCCATGCTGTAATACGTCAACTTTTCCAATGTTAAGAGGCTTCCGATCACTACTAGAATTAATTATTTTGTTAGCCCTATTTAAACGCATATAAACTGGTCCAGAATATTCATATATTGCCTGTGTTGCAGATTCAATTTGTTCGGGTCCAGAAGGTTCAATTATGCACATGTTAGGTAAAGCACGCATTAATGCGATATCATCAATTGCTTGATGAGATACTCCCAACATCGTTGTAACTCCTGGCAAAAAACCAATAAGTTTAACATTAGTCTTTGGATATGAAATCTGCATTGCTACTTGATCATAAGCTCTTCTTGTTATGAACACACAAAATGAGTGCACAAAAGGTATATCCCCCATTCTGGACATTCCTGAGGATAAACCTATCATGTTGGCTTCAGATATTCCTGTATTATAAAAACGGTCTTGAAATTCTTTTTTAAAAATATCCGTTTCTGTAGGTGGTGCAACGTCAGCACATAAAGCTACAACATTTTTGTCAGATCGAGCAATTTTACAGAGGGATTCTCCATAATACTTAGGGATCGCTTTATCTTTATTATTATTTGTAAAATCATCTAGATGATGTTTAGATCTTTTCATAAAATTATATTAATGCTTTTAAGGCTTTATTAGCTACATCTTTAGGGAAAAACAGATTATGACTTAATTGTCCTTCTAAAAAAGAGACACCTTTACCAACTAGAGTTTTTGCTATAATTACAGTTGGTTTATTGGTAGTTTGTTTAGCATTTTGAAATGAAGATAGGAGTTCAGCAATATCATTGCCATTACAATTAATTGTATTCCATCCAAAGGAAATAAATTTATCTTTAAGAGGCTCTAAACCAATCACTTTATTTACATCTCCCTCAACTTGCATTCCATTATAATCAACAATTAGACATAAATTTGATACATCCCATGACGCAGCAGACAAAATAGCCTCCCAAGTTTGGCCTTCTTGAAGTTCCCCATCACCAAGTACAACATAAAATCTTGATTTTGACCTTTTTCGTATTGCCGACAATGCCATACCTTGTGCAACAGACAAACCCTGACCTAACGAACCACATGTCGCCTCAACATATTTACCAAGCCTTTCAGAAACATTAATTTCCAGAACCGATCCATCTTCACAATAAGTTTTTAAATCACTTATAGGAATCAATCCTCTTTCAGCTAAACATGCATGAAATAAGGCAGAGTTGTGGGCTGTTGATAAAATAAAGCGATCACGCTCAAAATTATCTGATTCGTCATTATCTAAATTTAGTTCATTAAAAAATAGAACCGCAAAAAGATCACTCGCCCCTAGTCCTTGTTGAACATATCCCTGTCCATGCATAGCAACCATTTCAATCACATGTTTTCTTAGATTGAATGCCTTTTGCTTTAAATGATTTAAAATTTCTGAACTCATTTTATTTTTAAAAATATAATTTTATTCATAGATGGGATCAATCCCCCAATTAATACTACTGAAATAGCTATTACATCATTAAAAAATAATGCTTCGTTCAAGATGTAATAAGATAATATTGCACCTAACGGTGGTATAAAAACTGAGTAAAATGATACCCATGCTACGGGTATCTTTGATAATGCAAAATTATAAAGAGTAAAGTTAAGTGCCGTAGCAAATATAGTTAAATAGACAAAGGAAGGTTGAACCAGTATTTCCAGGATATTTTCAAAATGAATTATTTCAAGTTCATGCTGGTCAAACATTAAATATATAAATAAAATTAAAGACGAAGTTATTGTTGCACCAAAAACTTGACCTAGTGCCATATCCAATGGTTTAGAATGTTTAAGATTAAAACCTCTGCCTAAAATATGTCCAATTATAGAACAAAAAACACCTCCAAGAGCAATGATATTTCCATCTATATTTGATGACCCGTAAGAAGTTCTCATTTGTATTAAGAAAAAAGAACCTGTCAAAGCTATCGATAAACCTAAATAGAGAATTGGTGATATAATTTCTGATAAAAATATTTTTCCGAAAACTGGAGTTAGTAATGGAATAAGACTCCAAAATATAATCATACTTATCGCATCAGTTTTTGTTGATGCAATCATAAACAAACTAAAAGCCATCCCAGGAGCTACCAACCCAAATATAATCCCTGAGTAAAAGCCGTTTAAATCTACTTTTTTATTGCTTAATATGATGAGCAAATAGATTATAATTGTACCTATACTCATTTGAAGTGGT
>MDSV01184650.1_pt1 | contig 12366 bp, 12 predicted proteins | sample 810851 | NCBI WGS metagenome assembly MDSV01 (sample SAMN05326640, study PRJNA326480) | marine metagenome | isolation source: seawater | place: Atlantic Ocean: North East | collected 2012
GTCCAATATTCATACGTGTGGTCTTTATAAGGAAGAGATTCATCATCAAGTTTAATTCTTCCTTTAATTTCATCAAATAATTTTTTTTGTAAATTCTTAGTATCTTTTAAATGATATTCTGCATAAGAATTTTCTTCCTCTAAATATTTTTTAACTTCTGGGTCCAATTTTGTTTTATCTCTTAAAACCTCCAAAATATTTTTCTGATGAATCCAGCTATAATTGTCCTCCCACTCAATATTGTGACAAGATTTAATCTCTGTTTTTTTTTTTAAGATATGGTATTTTCATAATTAATAGGAAATATATGAATATAATAATTTATACACTCATAATTTTGACTATTTTTTATTTTTTTTTGAAATGGTGGGCAAATATTTCGTCAAAAAAAATGTCAAAAGGCTTGAGAACTCTCACGGTTTTGGTTCTAATCATTTTTGCGATTTTATTTGCTGTAGGAGGTAAATTTTTGCTTACGCTGCCTCTAACACTTATAAGTCTTGCATTAGTAAAGCTTAAAGGACTTTCTTTTATTCAAATTTTTTCATTGTTCAGACTTATTCAAACACTTAGAAGCTCTGGTAGATTTTCTTTTAATCAATCAACCAATAACAATTCGTCCACTCTTTCAGTTGTGGAGGCTTATCAAATTTTAAATTTAGATATTAATAAAAAACCTTCCGTTGATACAGTCAATAAAGCATATATTAAAATTCAAAAAAAAATACATCCAGATGTTTCTCCAGAAACCGCAAGACTATCTACCATAGTAAATGAAGCTAAAGAAATAGTTCTAAAAGACGTATCTTAATTTATAATTGAAATTAATTGTTTGTATATTTTATCTGAATTTATTTTATCTTTTCCAAGAGTATTGTGACCAACTGTTGTTTCTCCGTCTGGAATTATGGGATACATGTTTGGACTATAGGAACCATAAATTAATGGAGTATCAGCTATTAAAGTAATTGTTTTAATCCCTAGCGCAGAAGACAAATGTCCAAATCCAGTGTCGTTACAAATTGAAACATCACAACATTTTATAATTGGTAATGTTTCAGCAATAGTAAAATTATCAAGAGGAATACATTTGTCTCTTAATTTTGATTTCATTATTTCGTTTAATATTTTTTGTTCCTCTTCATTCTTACCAGTCGCTAAAAAAAATTTACACATTTTAATTTGATTTATTTTTTCCATAACTGATAAAAAAGTTTTAGGGGGAATTCTTTTTGTTGGTCCAGACCCCCCAATAGCAAGAAGAATATTTAATTCATTATTTTTAATGTTAAATTTTGATATAGTACTGTTTAATGTATTATCATCTATTTGAATTTCAGGCACATCATTAATCTCAGTATTTAAATTTTTTTTAATTAAATTTATTGCTGGACTCGTTATGTGTTGATTATATTTTTTAAATAATGGGTATTGATAAATTTTTTTAATACCTGAAAGCCTTGCAATAATATTAAATCTTAAAGATGAGTTAAAAATGAAAACTTTCTCAAAATTATGTTTTTTTAAATCTTTGACTAATTGTAAAGACCCTATCAAGCCATCGTGCCTCTCTTTTTTTTGATTATCTCTTTCTAAAAAAATTATTTGATCTATATATTTTGTTTGATCTAGAAATTGTTCTGCTTTTGAACTTTTTTTAACAAGTATACTTACAGGAGTATTATATTCTTTTGATATTGCCTTAATATAAGGTAAAAAAATTACAGTATCACCAATTCCCATTCTGTTTTGAATTGCTAGTATTTTCATAATTAATTTATAAACTTTACTATTTAAAATTTTTATATAAATTTTAATAATGAGTAAAATTAAAGGCATTTATGGGGCTTGTATGTCGGTTTTGAATGATGATTTAACGCTGGATATCAGAAAAACCATTGAACATGCTGAGATGATTATTGATAATGGATGCCATGGAGCGGTAATTTTTGGTAGCACAGGCCAGGCTCAATTACTACCAATTTCAGAAAAGATTAATTTATTAAACCAATTATCAGTGAGTAAATATAAAAATAAATATATTCTTGGAACAGGTTTGAATTCCTTGGGTGAGACTATTAATTTAATGAGAGTTGCTATTTCACTGAAATTTGAAATTTTTTTAATTATGCCACCTGCATATTATAAATATGGCGACGAAGAAGTAATTAACTTTTATAGTAAAATAATAGATGAAATTCCTAAAAGCAAAATCATTCTTTACAATTTTGAAAAACTATGTGGTTATAAATTTAGTATTGAGTGTGTAAAAAAATTGGTGAAAAAATTTCCTAATCAAATTATTGGAGTTAAAGATAGTTCATATAATCTTTATGAAGATTTAAAACTTAATAATTTTTCAGTAATGCCAGGATCAGAGTCAAAATTATTCAAAGGACTTAAACTAGGATGTTCAGGAATTATTACAGCTACTTGTAATGTAACTGCTGAACTATCAAGAAAAGTATACGATGATTTTCAAGATAAAAACGAGCAAACTGTTAATCAAAAATTATGTGATGTTAGAAATGTCTTTGAAAAATTTAACTTAGTATCTGCGCTTCACACATATTATTCACGAAAAAAAAAATACTATAAAAATGTTTTACCACCACTTAATATTCTAAATTCTAAAGACGCTAAAGAATTAATGGATAATTTAGAAAAACTCAATTTTTCAATTAACTCATCTATGGCGGCCTAAAATGCAATTAGCAAGATTCTTAAATAAACTTTTTAAAAAAGATGGTTTTATCTTAATTGATGCAGACTCAAAAAATTATATCATTGGGACACCAAAAAGTGATAATCCAATTAAACTTAAAATCTTAGATAAAAAACTTCACTATAAATTATTACTTCAACCTAATTTACATTTTGGTGAAGCATATACTAATGGTGATTTAATAATTGAAAATGGAAGTCTTACGGATTTTTTAGATCTTGCTTTAATGAATATTGGAAGAGGTGAAATCAACTTTTATAGCTACCTAATTAATAGAATTAGAGGTTCTTATAGATATTTAACGAATTTTAATTTTATAAAAAAATCAAAGATAAATGTATCCCATCATTATGATATATCTGATGATCTTTATGATTTATTTTTAGATCCTAAAAGACAATATTCATGTGCATATTTTAAAAATAAAGATGATACTTTAGAAAAAGCTCAAAATAATAAAATTCAGCATATTATAAAAAAACTTAATATTAAACCAAACCAAAAAGTTTTAGACATAGGTTGTGGATGGGGATCTTTAGCGATAGATATTGCAAAAAGTGCTAATTGTGAAGTTACTGGTATTACATTGTCAGAAAATCAATACAATTATTGTAATAAAAGAGCAGAAGAACTTAATTTAAAAAATCAGGTAGACTTTAGACTAATAGATTATAGAGAACTAGACGAAAAATTTGACAGAATAGTAAGTGTTGGAATGTTTGAGCATGTAGGACGAAAATTTTATAATAAATTTTTTATTGAAATAGAAAAATTACTTAAAGATGATGGGGTTTCTTTAATACACACTATAGGTTCAGTGAATCCACCAAGAGACCCTCATCCATGGATAACAAAATATATTTTTCCGGGAGGATACACGCCAAGTTTGAGCGAAGTAAGTAAGCCTATTGAAAAATCTGGCTTAATTGTATCTGATGTAGAAGTATTAAAGCTGCATTATATGCACACACTCAGAAATTGGAAAGAAAATTGTATTAATAACAGAGAAAAAATTATTCAAATGTTTGATGAAAAATTTTTTAGAATGTGGGAATTTTATTTAGCAGGATGCGAAATGGCATTTAAGTGGGGGGATCAGGTTGTATTTCAATTTCAATTAACAAAAAATTATACATCTACACCTGTGACAAGAGACTATATTTATCAATAATTTATTGATAGAAACAAATCTCTTTAACATGAAAAAAACAAAAAAAAAATCCAAAAAAAATAAACCAAAGTTAAAAATTTCTAAAATAAAAAAACCTAAAAAAAATAAAACAAAGTTAAAAACTTCTAAAATAAAAAAACCTAAAAAAAATAAATCAAAATTAAAAACTTACAAAATTAAAAAACCTAAAAATAAGTCTGTCAAAATAAAAACTAAAAATGAAAAAAAAAAAAACTATATTATAAAAATAATAAATTTTCAAAATTCTTTAAAGCCTAAAATAAATTTTAGAATAAATTTTGGAATAGAAAAATATATTCAAGCTTTTTTTGATAAAATTGCCAATACAATCTTTCAATATAAAATAATTAAAAAAGACGAAGAAAGAAGAATAAAATTAGAAAAGCAAGAAAAAGATAGATCAGAAAAAATTGAACTTCAAAAAGAAAAGCAAAAAGACGAAGAATTAAAAATTAAGTTAAAAGAGCAAGCATTAAAAGAAGAAATAAAACTAGAGAAACAAAGATCTAAAGATATAAAATTATTTTTAAGGAAAGAGCAAGCTTTATTAAGAATTGAACAAGCCGAAAAGCAAAAGCAATTTTTAAAGCAATTAAGATTAGAAAAACAAATTGAAAAATTTAGAATTAGAGAAGTTAAGGAGCTTGAAAAGCTTGAAAAAATATCTCTTAAAGAAAAAAGAGATGATTATTCTGGCTTGCAAGAAAGAATAGAAAAATTAAAAGAAAAATATCGAATAATTAGAGATCAAAAAATTAAAGAAAGAGTAGAGGCTTTAGGAGTACGAATTCAGGGGAATGAAGATAGAGAAACGTTACTACAAAAAGAAAAAGATTATACAATTGCACGACAAAAAATTGAGTTCTCGTTAGAAAGTTTTTACCGAAGTGCTAGTAGTTTAGTATTCCAGCTTAATAAAAGATATATAACACGACAAATGTCAATTTTTAGATGCATTGATAGAAGATTTGAAACAGGAGAAATTTTTATTAAATGGGATGAGTCGGCTGATGATGAGTGGTTATTACTAATTTATATAAAAAATAATTCTCCAGAAGAAGGTATAGTAATTGAAGACAAAACCAATACTGAAAGAAATATTTCACATGAGTTTAAAAATAACGAAATTTTTAAAGCTTCAGACACAATGGTTGACTCACTTACACAATTAGTGGCTAGAAAAAGAGCTAAAAATAACAATTAAATTATCCTGTTTTATTAAGTAATATTTAGAATGTTTTTTGGAATAGTTACTATGGTGCTACTTTATTTAATTTTAAGATATGTACTTGCATGGATTAATTATTTTAACAGTCTAGACTCCAGACTTGGTCAATCTACATGGCGCTGGAGTTATGATTATCATGTAGTTGGAGATAGAGATATTTCTGATCTAGATGATAAAGCTTTTGTTAGATTAAGAAGAAAAAGAAATAGAGTCATTACATTTATGTATTCAATTGTTTTAGTAATGTTTATTGTTTCAATGTCATTGCTTAGCCAAATTTTGATTTTTTTTTTAGATTAGTTTTTTAATTGTTTTTTATTTTTTATATATAATAAATACGCTACAACCTCATAACCAAAATTAAACATTGGAAAAATTATTGGTAATTTAAAAAATTTATATAAAAATTTATATTTCGGAATTTTTTTCCAAACGTAAAGAAAAGCCTCAGCACCTTCTATAATTTTTTCTTTATCTTTCACATGCAATCTTCTTAAAAGTTCTTTATCATTTTTAGACGTTTCTTTCTCAGCTGATGCATTGTTAGTTATATCTATCCAATCAATATCTTTGATATTTTCTTTTTTATATAAATTTATCTCTGATCTGCAAATTTTACAGGAATTATTAAAATATACTTTCATCACTTCATAATAACTATCCTTTAAGTTGAAATTTGTACATGCGTAAAATGATCAGTTGAAAATATGCAATAAACTACTATGTAAGTGTCATGAGTAAATTTTTTGATAAATCCGACTTATCTAAAAAAGATGTCGATAATATTGTTTCGGAGACATTGAAAAATTGTGATGATGGTGAATTGTATTTTGAGGACTCTAAATCCGAGTCAATTTTGTTAGATGATAATAAAATTAAAAGTTCAAATTATAGTTCTGATTTGGGTTTCGGGTTTAGAGCAATTTCTAATGAAGTTGTTGCATATTCTCATTCAAATGAAATATCAAAAGAATCTTTAAACTATTCATCGAAAAATTTAAAGTCTACACTTAAATCAAGTAAAGGTATTTATAATCATGAAATACCAAAAACGAATAATAAGTTTTATGATGATGTTAATCCAATAGACCAAAAATCATTAGACTCAAAATTGGAGGTGTTAAATAAAGTAAATGATTATGTTCGTAATAAAGATACATCTGTTAAACAGGTTACAGCAAGTTTTAGTGGTGAGCAAAAATCAATTGAAATTATACGCTCTGGTGGCGAGGCATTAAGAGATATTCGTCCACTTATAAGGTTTAATGTTTCAGTAATGTTAGAAAAAAATGGAAGAAAAGAAACAGGAGTTTATGGAATTGGTGGAAGACAATCTTATGATGAATATTTAAAAAATGATAATTGGAAAAATGTATGTGAAGAAGCTCTTCGAATTGCTTCAGTTAATCTAGATAGCAAACCAGCGCCTGCAGGAGAAATGAAGGTAGTATTGGGACCAGGATGGCCTGCAATTTTAATTCATGAAGCAATTGGACATGGTTTAGAAGGTGATTTTAATAGAAAGAAAACATCAGCTTTCCATAATTTAATGGGCCAAAAAGTTGCCAGCGAAGGTGTAACAATTATTGATGATGGAACTATTGATAAAAGAAGAGGAAGCCTCACCATAGACGATGAAGGAACACCAACGGAACGGACTGTTTTAATTGAAAATGGGATTTTAAAAAATTTTATGCAGGACAGATTAAACGCACGGTTAATGAATACTAGATCTACTGGAAGTGGTCGTAGAGAAAACTATAAACATATCGTTTTGCCAAGAATGAGAAATACTATGATGATGAGTGGTAAGCAAACTCAAGATGAGATGATCAAATCAGTTGATAAAGGTATTTTTGCAGTAAGTTTTGGCGGAGGACAAGTAGATATAACATCTGGAAAATTTGTTTTTAATTGTACAGAAGCTTACGAAATTTTAAATGGTAAAATCGGTTCACCTATTAAAGGTGCAACTTTAATAGGGGATGGTCCATCAATTTTAAAAGAAGTTTCGATGGTTGGAAATGATATGATGATGGATCCAGGTATAGGAACTTGTGGCAAAGCAGGTCAAGGAGTACCAGTTGGAGTTGCTCAGCCTTCAATCCTTATTGATAAAATGACAGTTGGTGGAACAAAACTTTAGATAATGATTAAAAATCAGGAATACTTAATATCTAAGGCTTCATATTGTTTAGAACTTGCAAAAAAAATAGGTGCAACAAGTTCATCTGTAAAAGTTGGTAATTCTATTTCAGAGTCAGTAAGTTTTAGAAATAAGTTGCTAGATGAGTCAAACAGATCTGATAGTTTGGCAATAAGTATCGAAACTTATATAGATAATAAAAAATCATCAATTTCTTCATCAAATTTATTAGACGAAAATTTAAAAATCCTTATTGAAAAATGTATAGAAACAACCAAAATAACACCTGAAGACGAATTTAATTCTCTGCCCGATAAAGATTTGTTAGCCTCAAATATTAAAGACTTAAATTTATATGATGAGTCTCATTTGGAAAATGATAAAAAAATTGATTATTTAAAAGAATTAGAAGAGACAGCTTCAATTGATAAAAAAATTATTAATACAGAGTCAGGCTTTACTGAAAATAAGTCAAATTTTATATTAGCAAACAGTGATGGTTTTTGTAATGGTTATAAGTCGTCATCTTTTACTGCTTCATGTGTGGCTGTTGCAAAAGATGAACATAGTATGGAAAGAGATTATGAATTTACTAGTAGATGTCACTTAAATGATATTATTAATCCTAAAAACTTGGGAAGTGCCGCAGCCAAGAAAACAATAAAAAAACTGAGCCCAAAAAAAATTGAAAGTAACAAAATAAGTGTAATATTTGATAAAAGAATAGCTAAAGGGTTATTAAGTTCTTTTGCGAGTGCAATATATGCATCTGCAATAGCTAGAGGGACGTCATTCTTAAAAGATAAAATTAATCATCAAATTTTTTCAGAAAAAATTAACATTATTGACAAACCTGATCTTATTAAAGGAATGGGATCTCAATGTTTTGACTCTGAGGGTGTTAAATCTGATCCTTTAATATTAGTAGAGAATGGCTATTTAAAGAATTATTTCATAGATACATATAATGGAAAAAAATTAAATTTAAAATCTAATGGTAGAAATGGCGGTAGCACGAATCTTTATTTTGAAAACGGCAAAATAAGTTTTGATGAATTATTAAAAATGAACTCACGAAGTTTATATATAACTGAGACTATTGGACATGGGACTAATCTTGTAACAGGGGATTATTCTGTAGGTGCAACTGGATTTTTAGTTGAAAATGGAGAATTTAAATATCCGGTAAATGAAATTACAATAGCTGGGAATTTTAATGAAATGTTTAAAAATATCACATTATCTAATGATTTGGACTTTAAGTACTCAGTTAATTCACCTACCATGATGATTGAAAGTATGACTGTTGCTGGTAAATGAGCAACTTTTGTATAATTGGTTCCGGGATCTCTGGCGCAACAATTGCAAATCTTTTAAATAAAAAAAACTCTGTCGTTTTATATGATAAAGCAAGTGGTCCAGGTGGAAGATCTTCATTTAAAAGATTAGATAAAGTTAAAGGTTTTGACCATGGAACACAATATGTTTCCCCAAAGACCCCTGAGTTTAAAAGATTTATTAATGAATTAATTAAAAAAAAAGTATTAAAAAATTGGATCGGCAATCATCTATTTTTTAGTCAATTTAAAAATGAAATAAAAAACCACACTAAAGTAATCGGCCGTAAAGGCAATAATGATATTAGTAAATATCTTTTGAAAAATATTAAATGTAATTTTCAAAATGAATTAAAAAAAATTGATTATAAACAAAAAAAATGGTTTTTAAATTTTTCAAATGGGGAAGAAAGAGTTTATGAAAAATTAATATTAACTTGTCCATTTCCACAATTATTAAAATTATCAAAAAGATTTATAAAAAATCAATTTGTAAAATCAAAAATCAAAATGAATGCCAATATCACTGCAATGATAGTTATAAAAAAAACAAATAATAATATAAGCAGCTATTTTTTTGATGATAAAATTTTAGGATGGGCTGCTAAAGAAAATAGTAAAAAAAGATTTAAAAGTAATTTTGACTTATGGACATTACAAAGTACTTATAAATGGGCAAATAAAAAAATTAATAATAATAGAGATAATAAAAAATTTAATTCTAGAGTTTTGATTAATCGTTTTTTTGAACTTTCAGGAATAAAGAAAACTAAAGTATTATTTTCTCTTAATCATGGTTGGAAATACTCATCAAATTCAAACCCTTTAAAAATTAAAAGTTATTGGAATTCTTCTATAAATTTAGGTGTATGTGCTGATTGGTTCGTTGGACCAAGATTAGAAGATGGCTGGATAAGTGCCAATGATCTTTATAAGAAAATAAAAAAATAAATTTATTCAAAATTTTTAACTCTATATTCCCATTTTCCCATTCTTGAATATGCAACTTTTAATATCAATGCATTATTTTTATCAAACCATATATCAAAGTTTAATCTTTTATCTTTTGGTAATGACATATCCTTTGACCTTAATTTAAAACGTTCTACATCATATGATTTGCCGTAAAGGTTTATTTTTTCTTTTCCAACAAATGTAACTATTTGCTCTTTAATACTGCCAGAAATTGGGCTTATCTGACTATTTGATTGCAGTATTTTGTGGCTCCACCAATTACCAATTACATTATTAGTTGAAGCTTTTCCAGTATAAGAGGACCCTTTAATTTCATATTCATTTTTTTGATCATTAAATTTAAGTTCTACATATTTCTCTTTTTTATTTTGACGAGTTTTTGAGCTAAAGGAGATTAGTTTATCTTTGATATATTTTTCTTCACCATATCCTTCAACTTCAAATATTGTTGCACCAAATAATTTAACAGTGAATTTTATTTGATTTGAAACAGTTATTTTATTTAAATCTTTTTTAAAAAAATAATAATTATATCCAATTACCTCACCGTCTCTTAAAATTTCCATCTCAATTTTTTTAAATTTAGTATAGTGAGCCATATGTGCATTACTATTAAAGGAATAGATAAAGAAAAATATTAGAAATAAAAATTTTTTCATAAACTAATTACTTTAATAGACTTTAAATTTAAAAGAAGTAATTTATTTAGAAATGTTTTTAAAAATTAAAAATATACCAAAAGTATCTTGGAGTTCAGATAGCTCCTTTAATTTTAAACCAAAATTATCTACATCTTTTTTTTTAATCTTTGGATTATCATTATTTGGTTTAGGGGAGGGCTTATTAATTTTATCTACAACTGGAAATTCTCCTTGGTCAGTATTGGCAGAGGGAATTTCTAAAACATCGAGTTTGTCAATTGGTGCATCAACTTTTTTTGTGAGCGTATCTGTCCTTTTTTTATGGATTTTTTTGAAGCAAAAACCAGGCTTAGGCACAATATTTAATATTATTATTATCGCTGGTATGATTGATATTAGTTTAACTCTTTTTGAAGGTCCTACATCAATATTGATGAAATATGTATTAGCAATTTTTTCAGTTTTATTAGTTGGGTTAGGAAGCGGGATTTATTTGGTAGCAAATCTAGGTCCAGGACCTAGAGATGGGTTAATGACTGGATTAACAAAATTAACAAATTTACCCATTGCATTGGTTAGAGCTTTTTTAGAAATTTCAGCAGTATTGGTTGGCTGGTATCTTGGTGGCACTGTAGGCGCAGGAACTTTAATTTTTGCTTTTGGAATAGGTCCCTGTGTAGCTTTAGGCTTGTTTTTAGTGAATAAATTTTTTAATTAAGCTGCGGCACCAGATTTTTCACTTTTTTTTCTCTCATGTGGATCAAGAATTGCTTTTCTTAATCTACAAGAGTCTGGAGTTATCTCTAAAGCTTCATCGGAATTTAACATACTTAATTGTTCAGCTATTGACATTTTTCTAACTGGAGTTAGCACTACATTTTCATCTGTACCTTGAGTTCTCATATTAGTTAGTTTTTTACCTTTCATAACATTAATTATCATGTCACCCGGTTTCGGAGATAAACCAACTATCATTCCTGGATATACAGGATCATTGTGAGTTACAAACATCTCTCCTCTTGCCTGTAAATTAAAAATGGCAAAAGCAACAGCCTTACCCTTTTCCATTGAAATTAATGCGCCATTTCTTCTTCCTTCCATATCTCCTTCAAAAGGGCCATAATTGTGAAATATTCTATTTATAACACCATTTCCTTTTGTTAGAGTAAGAAATCTACTTGTGTATCCCATTAACCCTCTAGTTGGAGCATGAAATATTAATCTTTTTTTATCTTTACCTGTATCTTTTAAATCTATTAATTTCCCTTTTCTTCTATTCATCGAGTCTATTACTTTGGAAGAATATTCCTCATCTAAATCCATTGTTATTTCTTCAATTGGCTCAAGTTTATTTCCATCTTCATTTTTTTTGAATAAAACTTTAGGAGGGCTTACAGTCATTTCAAACCCCTCTCTTCTCATCTGTGTAAGTAAAATTTCTAACATTAATTCACCGCGTCCGCTTACCTCAAAAGAGTCGTTTCCATTATTTTCTGAAAAAGAAATACCAACGTTATTTTGCGCTTCTTGAATTAATCTATCTCTGATTTGTGTGCTAGTTAATTTCTTTCCCTCAGTACCTGCAAGAGGTGATGTATTTACAGTTATGGTAATTGACATTGTTGGAGGATCTATAGGAGTTGCAGATATTGGTTCGTTAACTTCTGGATCACAAATAGTATCTGCAACATTAGCTTTTTCTAATCCAGCAATTACTACAATATCTCCAGCTTCACCTATTTCGATTGGAACCTTTTTAGTTCCTTCATATCTAAAAATTTTAGTTAGTTTTCCCTCATCAACTTTTTTACCATTTAAATTTATTGCTTTTATTGATTGGTTGGCTTTAGCGGTACCTTGAGTTATTCTACCAACCAAACTTCTTCCTAAAAAACTATCTGCATAAAGAAGTGTAGATAGCATAGCAAAAGGTTTTGTTTTATTAAGCTCAGCAGGCTTTACATGTTCTATAATTAAATCTAAAAGAGGATTTAAATTTTCTCTTGGACCGTCAACTTCTTTATCAGCCCATCCAGATCTACCACTTGCATATAAAACTGGAAAATCTAATTGTTCTTCATTTGCATCTAAACTTACAAATAAATCAAAAGTTTCATCTAAA
>MDSV01122107.1_pt1 | contig 12364 bp, 11 predicted proteins | sample 810851 | NCBI WGS metagenome assembly MDSV01 (sample SAMN05326640, study PRJNA326480) | marine metagenome | isolation source: seawater | place: Atlantic Ocean: North East | collected 2012
ACTTTACGTTTTAAATCCAAAAGTAATAAATTTTATTCCAAAAAATAAGTCTTATAATTTAGACGAACTAATTTCAAAAATAAAAAATAAAAAACTAAAAATCGGTTTTTTTCCAATAGAAGATAAAAATTGGAATGATGTTGGAAACTGGAATGATATAAATAATTTTTTCAAAAATAATTAAAATTTTAATTAATGAAAAGTCACTTGATCGCAATTATACTAACTTTTGAAAATAAATTTAATAATAAAATATTTAATATTTGGAAAATTTTAGATAAAAAATACAATATTAGATATTTAAGCACACATTCTCCTAAACCTCATTTAACTTTAATAAGTGGACAAACAAAAAGTAAAGAAAGACTGATTGAAAAACTTAACAAAATAAAAATACACAGATTTCGTTTAAGGAAGATTGGCTTAGGTATTTTTGCAAATCGTGAACCATTATTATATTTAAGGTGGGAAGTTAACGATATTTTGAGTAAAATACAAAAAAAAATCAGAATAAAATTTAAAAATTTTTTTTTTAAAAATTTGAATAATCAAAGAATTTGGATACCAAAAACTTCAATAGCTTATAAAGATTTTAATTATAAAAAAATGGATAAAATTTTGGAAAATTTAAATTATTTTAATAAAAAAGAGCATATTTTAGTTAGAAAAATAGAAGTACTTGAAATTAATAAGAAAAAAGGTGAAAAAATTATATATTCAAAATCTTTATAATTATTTTTTAACGTAGAAAACAAAAACATTGCAATAATTTCTTGGAAAAAAAAAATATAAAAATTTATGTATAAAATTTCCAAAAAAATTTAATTTGTATCCATCTCTTCTTCCAATATGCTCATTAAATTTTTTTTGATTTTTTGATCGAAAAATTTTGAATTGATAAAGCAGTGGCATATTAACAATATATTCTTTATCTAAAACTTCCAAATCAAATGATTTTAATATATTTATAATTTCTTTTTCAGTTAGATTTAATTTATGAAAATTTTCATTTTGTTCTTTTTTTTTACTTTTAAATTTATCTAAGATTAAATTTTGTAAGTTATCAGCTCTAAATGAAAAACATAGAATACCGTCTTTTTTTAATATTCTACATGTTTCTGAGAAAGCTTTTTTAACATTTTCAATCTCAAAATTATGATATAAGCCAAATGCTAATATTGTATCAAAATTACTTTCTTTAAAATTTGTTTTTAAAATATTTGCTGTATCAGCTTTAATATTTTTATTTTCATTTTGAATTTTAACGATTGCTTCTTTAATAAAGTCAATTCCGGTAACATTATAATTTTTGTTATGAAGATATTTCAAGATTCTACCAGCTCCACACCCTGCTTCTAATATAGATTGTTGATTTTTCTGATAAGAAATAGCTTTAAGTGTACATCTAAGTGGATAACTTTTTGTATCAATCATTTCATCATCTGTTTCAATATTGACCCATCTATCTGTCCAATATTCTTTATTATTACTAGATCTAAAAGTTTTTCTCATAGCTTGATTTTTTTATTTAATATTTTTGAAATTAAAATATTACCTTTTTTATTTAAATGTCCACCATACTTATCATTTATAAATAACTTTGAATAATCATTATTTTTCAAGAAATTTTCTGTTGTGTCAATGATATTTAAATTTTTTTTTAATTTATAAAAAAATTTTTCATAATTATTTCTCGATTTCATTTTAAGATCGAAAAGTTGTGGGATGATTAAAAAATAGCATTTTAAATTCTTATCATTGGTTTCATTGTTTATTTTTTTTAATAATTTTTCCATTATATTTTGAGAATATTTTTCTTTATAAAGATTATGAGATAAACCTATATTATTTCTCATTACATTTGGAAACAGTTCATTATTTAAAACTTCTATCTTATTTTTATTTTTACTAATTAGATATGTATAAATCATATTTAAATTAAAATTTAAATTTTTAAACATCCAAAAAAAATATGGAGTTTTAATAATATGTTTTACATATTTATCTTTATAGAATCTATCTGCTGATTTTGCTTTTTTAATAATCTCAGGAATAGATTTAAATATAGTCCCAGGATTTAATGGATTTTTAATAATTTTTAGTTTGTCATTTTTTAAAATACAATATGGCTTAAAACCATGAACATTACCAAACTCAATAAAATTTTTCCAACTAGACTGAATCCTGCAAATTGTTTCAGGTACAAATCCAAAAATAACAATTTTATTTTCTTTTGCAATTTTTGTCTTTCTATATTTAAGAAAAGCTTGATCTAAGCCATAATTACCAACGCCAAAATTTGAAACAAAAATTTTATTTTTTTTTGAAAATTGCTCCTGCCAGGTTTCGTTATTGTTTACTTGTCTGCAAAAAGTATAGGAATCTCCAAATGTTGTAATTAAATTTAATTTTTTTTGATGAGTTGAATGTCTATATCCTTGTTTGCTAATTGAATATAATATTTTTCTTTTTCCAATTTTATCAAATCGCTTAATTCTTTTTTTTTTATTCCATCCAAGATAAAAATCGTAGTTTTTTAATTTAAACTTATTAAATTTTTTTTCATCAAAAGATGCTTCTTCATTACTTTTAATAAACCATTTTACTTTTTTTAGTTTTAGAAAAATAATAGATAAAAAAACTTCTGAGAATGCTAAAAAAAGAATAATAATTAAAATTAATTTCAATTTTTAATTTCCAATTTTTTTTGCAATTTTTGTCGCCACATCTTTTAAATGACTTAAATTTTCACAATTATGAATAATTAAGTTAGGCCTTTTAGGTTCATTAAATTTAATATCTTTTCCAACTACATTTTTTATACTCTTTTTGTATAATTTTGGTTTTCTTTTTTTTAATATAGACAAATTATATTTAAGATAAACTTCATAATAATTTTTTAAATTTTTTCTATTCCAGCTTAACCATTTTGGGAAATTAGACAAAACAGATACTATAACATTTGTATCCTGATCTGAAATATACTTGACTAGCTTAGAGATTCTTGATGCATTTATTTCTCTATCTTTGATAGTGTGACCTAATTTTTTTTCATAAATATTTCTTATAGCATCACCATCAATATGAACTACTTTTCTTTTTTTTACTTTTTTCATTATCATTTTTGCCAATGTTGTTTTTCCGCTACCGGATAAACCCAAAATCCAAATTATCATAAGTTTCTTTCTGTAAATTTTATGTCTTTAAAAGTATCTATTTCATACCAAAATTTTTTTGTTACCAATACATTGATTTTTATGATCCTATTTTCAATTACAGAATTTAAAAAGGAAGTAAAATCAATTTTTTTATTATTTATTTTAAAGTAAAATTTTTTTAATTTTATAAAATCCTTTTTCTTAAATTTCATGATACCCATATATTGATACTTAGGTAAAGATTTTTTAATTTTTCCACCAATTGAAGTCAAAACTTTACCTTTAACTTTTAAATCTTCTGCATCATTTAAAATTTCTTTTTTAGACATTCTTCCTTTCCATACTTCTAGCCAATTTTCTTTAATTAAAATAACATTTTTATTTTTTACATTTTTTAAATTTAAAAATATCGAATTATCAAAAATTATATCTGAATAACAAACTACAATTTCTTTTTCTTTTAAACTTTTTACTTTAAACAAGCTATGAACCATATTGGTTTTCATATATTGAAAATTTTTTATAGATTTAAAGTTATTTTCATTTATAAATTTTTTGAGTTTTTCTGATTTATAGCCAGTCACAATATATTTTGACGTAAATTTGCTATAAAAATTTTTATTATGATCAAGTATTGATCTTTTCTTAACTTTTACTAAAGATTTAGGTTGTTTCCTGTATAATCCAGGTAATCTAGAACCTTTACCGGCAGATAACAAAACTAGCTGCATAATTTTTTTATAATATCAATATCAATTTTTTTGAATTTTTTATATCTTTCTGGGTGCCACATTATACCAGTTATTTTTTTTTGTTCATGAGAAAAGTATTCTATAGATCCGTCTTGTGCAAAACCTTTTAAAGTTAATTTGTTTCCAAGTTTAAAAATTATTTTTGTATGATAGGAATTAACAAAAATTTTTTTTTTATTACTTAGAATTACGTAGTGGCTCTTAAGGTGGATTTTTTTTTTAATTTTTGAATTAAACTTTTGTGCTAAATATTGTGCACCATGACAAATACCAAAAACTGGAATTTTATATTTCTGTGACTCTTTATAAAATTTATTATCAAGCTTGTTCCTAATAAGATTTTTCTTTTCTTTGTTAAACTTAATTAAATCATTTCCATTAGCCCCAGAAATTACAATTAATTTATATTTTTTGCTTAATTTATGATTAAACGAAAGTATTTCTATACTATTAGTTTTATAAACTTTTTTTAAAAATTTGATTAATCTGATATCACAAGAGTACTCAAATTGATTTTTATACTTTTCAACAATGCTTGGAACAATACCTATTTTCATTTAATTTATTAATTCAATTTTTTTTAAAGTAGAGTCTATTTTTAGTGATTTGCAAGAAATTATCTTTTTATAAATTTGATCTCCTACTCCAATTAAGGCAGGTAAATTTAGTTCTGCACATCTTATAGCCATATGAGAATTTTGACCTCCGTATTTTGTTACAAGGCCTGTAATATTTTTACTAAATAAAAAATCAAATCCAGGATCTGCATTATCAATACAAACTATACCATTTAAATTCTTATCTAAATTATGTTTTTTAAATTCAATAATCTTATCTATTATAACCTTATTAGAAATATAGTTTATTTTGCTAATATTTTTATTTTGGATATATAAATCTCGATCAGTTATTATTATGTCTGGAAGGGATATATTTTTATCATTGAGATATTCTTTTTTGTTTTCCTGAATATGTTTTTTAATATTATCTATTGATTTGCTGTCTGTTAAATTAAAATATAATTCTAATATCTCATTAATTTTTATGTAAGATAAGTCATCTTTTTTAATAGAAAATTTACTTCCAAATTTTTCAAGATTTTCAAAAATCATATCAACGCTCTTTGAAAAAATAAATTTTGAATATTCTCTATATTTTATTGATTTTTTAATAAATAAAATTAATTCATCAAAATTTTTATAAATTTTTGCTTCTTTAATAAATTTATTAATTTTACTCTTTTGCTTTGAGTTAAATACGAATTCTGGCACTTTTTTTCTTTTTAATTTTTTTAGCTTATTATAATTATGAAAATAATTTTTAAAGTTGTCCCTATAGTTTGGAGAAGTAATTTCATAAGTTCCCGGTCTTAAATGTCCATATTTTCTTAAAAATTCTGCTTTACCTTTAACCATTTCATATCTCATTTCTGAGGTAATTGTATTAAGACTTCCAAGAAAATTTAGTTTATCTTCTTCCGAAAAAATATTTTCTTCAACGAAGGAATTAAGAATTTCTGTTGCTATAAAGGCACATCTAGCTAGTCCTGCGAAAGGAAGTGTGCCAAATTTTTTACAATCTTCTATTAACCAATAAATTTTATCAATATAATAAATAGATGATTTTTTCACTAAATTTTGATTAATAATCAAATTTTTTATCAAACTAAAATCTTTATCTATTTGACCAATTGCAATCTTATTTATCTCTATAAGTTGTTTTGTAAAAATAGATTTTTCATTTTTATTAAGTAAATTTTTAAATCTCTTATTAATTTTTGTTTTTGTATTTAAGGAGTAGCATGTAAATACTATTTCAAATTCAATTTTATCATGAAAGTATTTTTTTTCTTTAAATGTTTTGAGATAAAAATTTATTATCTTATTCGATAATTTCTTAGGAAGAGCTTCTGGAAGCCAAGAATTAAAATCAATCCTAATATCAATAAATGGTGTACCATAAAAAGATGTCATTAAATGAAATTGACTTAAATCTCTATAGCCATATATTTTTCTATTTTCAGCCCATACATGATCTGTCACTAACTCTCTGTATAATGTTAATGCTAAAGGTTTAGGCTTAATTCCAATTATCTCAGCAGGATTCCAATCAGACATGACGCCAAAATAAGTTGTGTCTCCATATAGTGCATAATGTTTTTTTTTCAATTTACTAATTTTTTTTTCTAATTTTTCGTAAATTAAATTTTTATTATATTTTAGTTTAGCAAACTTTTTTGGAACTATTAAATTTCTTACTTGTAAAATGTGAATTTTTTTATTTTTATCTATAATAAATTCAATATCTAGGTCTTCTGTTTTTGAGACTTTTTGTATTTCTTTTACTACTAAAATTAATTTTTGAAATTTTTGATTAATTTTATATTTTCTATTATCAAAATAAATTAGATTTCTAGATCCTTTTTTCCCACTTGTTACATTTGTACTATCTGCTCCTGAAAAATAATTTATGTTAAAACAAGGTATAAAATTTTCTAAATTTCTAGTCAAGACAACTCCTGAAATTTTAATATCTTTAACCATGTTTTGAACAAAGAATTCACTATTCTTAACTTTTGTTTTATATGATTTAATTACTTGAAAAATTTTTTTTTCTAATAACAAATGATCTTTTGGATTTATATTTAAGTAACTTTTAAATTTTCCAGCATTAGATTTTTTTATTTGATCTTCTTCATGTGAGCTTGATCTAATTGCTACTTTAGCTTTAAAAAAATTATTTATATTTTTAATTATCTTTTTTTTATTATTAAAAAAATACTTAGATTTGTAAATTTTAAGCTTTGGTATCGAAGCTTTTTTAAGCTTTAATCTTTTTAAATTTTTTGCTTTGCTAAACTTAATCATTAAATTTTTAATTTAATATATCTAATATCACTTTTTTAGTTCTTTGTTTTGAAAGTTTAAAATATTTAATTTTATTTTTCCTTAGTTTAATTATCTTTTTTTTTAAAAAATCTTTATTTTTATTTATCCTATTGATTGCTATTTTAAGTTCATTAAAATCTTTACAGATCATTCCTACTTTATTTCTATCTTTAATGTAATTAATTTTAAAAAATTTATCATTTTTTATAATTTTTTCGTTCGTTGAGTAAAAAACTACTGGCTTTTCCATTGAAAATGCAAATGTATAAGCTGTGCTAGTTATGTCTGTTATTAATAACTTTGATTTATTATAGCTATTTAAATATGAGGATGAAATATCTATATCAAAATTTTTGTTATCTTTGTAAGAGGATCTAATATTCTCAACAAAATTTTGATCACCTTTTTTGGTAAGATCTAAAGGGTGTGGACGGTAGATTACTTTTTCTTTTAAATCATTTAATAGAAAATTAATTATTTCATTAAGATTTTTGGTAATATTAAAATTCTTGTAATTTAAAGTATAGGCTGGTGCGATGAGGATATAATTTTTTTTTATTTTCTTGCTTTTACCAAGACTGTGTACAAGGTCTAGTTTTGAATATCCTGTATTAATTATATTTGGATTAATTGTATTATTATATTGTTTAAGTTTTAGACCAAAATAATTCTTCGACACTTCAGAGGCAACAAACAAGTAATCTAGCTTATTTATTCTTATAAACATTTTCTTTTCCATTTTTTTATTTATCATTGGAGCATCATATATATCGTGACTTATATAAACATTTTTAGAAAGAGGAGGATATATGTATGTTAAATAAGAACTGATAAAAAAGTTAATTCTTTTAAGAAAAAAATTAGTAAAAGGAATATATCTTAAGTATCCAAAATCTATAAAATGTGAATTTTGGATTTTTTTAATTTGATCTTCAGTGCGAATATTGTAAGCCAATAATATTAAAAATTTTTTACTTTTGATATATTTTATAAGTTGAATAAAGTTTTCCTGATATACTTTAATTGGGAAATAAAATAATATAATTTTACGATTATCAAGTTTATATTTTGTTAAGTAAAATATTTTTATTAATGAAATAGTAGTTTTGACTAGTGAATAAATTTTATTCATTTAGTCTTACTATAGACACCTTCGATTTCAATTTTTTCTTCTGGAATTTCTTTAAATATATTATTTCTTTTTAAAAAATTGAAAAAATCATTTTTTTTATTTGATCCTTTATATCTATTAGACATCTCATTTCTGTGCTTAAAAATATAATTCATAAAATTTGCAGAATGTTTTCCTGAACCACCATATCTAGAAATTATTAATTTTCTGTATTGTTGATTTTTAGGCACCCCGTTTCCCATATGGTATAAATTTGCAAGAAACACCACACAATCACCAACTTCATAACTTATTTTTTCACCAATTAATTTTTCTATTAATAGTTTAATTAAACGGGTATTTCTTTTATTAATCAATTTTCGATGAATCAATCTGAGCACATTTGTTAAGGAAAATTTAAAATTTGTTTTGTGAGATTTTTTCAGTACGTTTAGCTGAGAGTTAGTCTCTTCACTTGAGGACATATATGTAATAGTGGTAACTACATTATAAGGAAAATTTTTATCCCAATCGGGTCCTTTTCCAGTTGATCTACATGGATTATCTCTGTGCCAGCTTCTTTCATTATCTTCAATTTTAGCCTCATTAAAATGCACATCATGCATGTAGAAAATTTTTTCTCCAAGAGTATTTTTAATTTTTGATAATAATTTAGGATTAGCCAAGTATTCCCAACAAACTTCATTTTCAGTTTCAAAGTTTTCAGAATTATTTTGACTTAGCTTTTTTTCTTGAAAGATTTTTTCAAATTTTTGTATTTCATTTTTATCTAAAAAATTTCTTATTATAAAATAACCCTTTTCTTCTAACTGTTTTTTTTCTATATTCATTATTCTTATTTAACTATATAAAGTAAATGTTTTATTTTCTGTGTATAATTTAATTTTAAACATATTTAAATATTTTTCAAAAAAAAAATAACAAATGAGAAAAAGAATAAACAATATAATTTCAATTACAGGAGTTAGAAATTTTCAATATCTAATTATTTTATTTTTTTGCCTTATTATACTTTCTGTATTTGAGTTTATAGGCATCGGCTCGATACCAATATTCATTAGTATTATTTTAGACTCTAGTATTTTAACTTCAAAAGTAGATATACCTGAATTAACTGCTTTTTTAGAAAGTCATACAAAATCTGAACTAATTCTATATGCCTCCATAATAATAATTTTAATTTTTTTAATAAAAAATTTATTTTATGTCTTTATTGTATACTTTCAGGGAAAACTTACAAAAAGAATTAAACTTTATTTAAGTTATAAATTGTACAATAAGTATTTAAATTTAAATTATATTAGCTTATTTGAAAAAAATTCAGCTGTATTAATTAGGAGTCTTACTCTTGATGTTGGTAATACTAGCATATTTATTTTAGAAATTATTAACCTGGTTAGGGAAAGTGCAGTTTTTGTAGGAATATGTATTTTGTTATTCCTAGCTAGTCCTTACATTGCTTTAACTATGTTTATAGTTTTTGGTATTATTTGTTACCTGTTTTTTCTTAATACACATAAGAAAATATTCTCACAAGGTAAATCCTTACAAATTCTTTCTTCAGATAAAATAAAAATTATAAATAATACCATAGGATCAATTAGAGAGATTAAAGTTTTTAAATTAGAGAATTTTTTAAAAAATAAATTTTTTGATAATTCTAATAAGTTTGAGATATTTGCCTTCAGAAATTATTTTATAAAATTAATGCCAAGAGTAATATTAGAAATTTTTGCTGTTCTAGGAATTGTTCTTCTAGTTATGTCTTTTGTGTTATCAGATCAAGATATAACAGCTTTGTTACCTCTTTTATCTCTTATAGTAGTTTCAATTATAAGAATCATGCCAGGTCTAAATTTAATTCAAAATTCGATTTCGACTTTAAAAACTATTATGCCTTCTTATAATTATATACAAGAACAATTAAAAAATTATCAGGACAACAGTTTTTTAGAAAAAGAAAAAAAAAATATTTCATTTAAAGAAAATATATCTCTATCTGATATATCTTTTAGATATCCAAATAATGAAAAAAATGTTCTCAATAAAATTAATATTAATATTAATAAAGGAGACAAATTAGGAATTGTTGGAAAATCTGGCTCAGGTAAAACTACAATGATTAACATGTTATTAGGCCTTATACATCCAACCGAAGGTGACATATATATCGACAATAAAAAAATTGATTTTTTTAAATATGAATGGAAAAATATAATTGGATATGTTCCTCAAGATATATTTTTATTAGAAGATACAATAAAAAATAATATTACTTTTGGAATTGAGAAAACTAATATTGACGAGGAACTAGTTAAAAATGTCTGTAAACAGGCTCAAATTTATGATTTTGTTATGTCTTTACCTCATGATCTCAATACCTTAATTGGAGAGAGAGGGTATAATTTATCTGCAGGTCAAAGACAGAGACTTGGTATTGCAAGAGTTTTATATCGTAGACCAGATCTATTAATCCTAGACGAGTCTACAAGCTCTTTAGACAATGAAACAGAAAAAAAATTTATAGACGATGTTTTTAAATCTTCAAAGGAAAAAACTATAATTTTTATTTCACACAAGTTAGATGCATTGAAAAATTGTAACAAAATTTATGATTTAAATAAAATGAGTTTTATAGAAAAAAAAAATGATAATTAATTTTTTTAAAAACAAAATTTTTAACAATTTTTTTAAAAGCTATCAGGACAAGAAAAAATTTATGATTGGAAATTCACATATTTTAAATTTTAGAAAAAATTATAAAAATATTAAAAACCTTAACGAAGTGGATTATAAAATATTTTCACAAAATGGAGAAGATGGTATAATAGATTATTTACTCTTCAGCCTTAAAATCGAAAAGCCTAAATTTGTAGAAATAGGAGTGGGAGATTATTCAGAGTCTAACACAAGATTTATTTTTGAGAGGTGCTCCAGCGAAGGATTAATAATTGACTCGATAGATAATTTTAAAGAAAAAGTATCTAAAAATGTTAAACTTTGGAGAGGAGATATTCAAATAATTCAAAAAAATATAGATACTGAGAACATATTGGAAAGTTTGAAAGAATATAATTTTTATGAAAATGTGGATTTATTTTCTTTGGATATAGACGGTATAGACTATTGGATATTAAAAAAGCTACCAAAAAAATTTTGTAAAATTTTAGTAGCTGAATACAATCCATATTTTGGAGATAAACTTAAAATATCAGTTCCAAATATTAAAAACTTTAATAGAAGCAAATATCACTATTCAAATCTATGTTTTGGTGCTTCTTTGAAATCCATTATAGATTTGATGGAAGAAAAAGGGTTTATTTTTGTAGGTTCAAATATATTTAAAAATAATGCTTTTTTTGTAAATATTGATTTCAAACAAGAATTATCAATTGAATATCCTGACAAAGAAAATTTATTATCACATGTAAATGCTAATTTTAGAGAGAGTAGAAATAAAAATAATGATTTAAGCTATTTATCCAAATCTAAAATAATTAATGAAATTGAAAACTGTGAAGTTGTAGATTTGTCGCAAGATGTTAATAATAAGATCAAAATAAAAGATATAACTAATTAATTTTAAAAATGAACTTTACTTTATTATTTTTTTTAATAAATTATTTTAATGGAAAAAAAAACTCATATTAGTCAATCAGATAATTATAATAAAAGTTTTGGGATAGCTTATAGATCCTCGACAATTTTTTATTATAAAAAAAGTAAGGATTTTTCAACTCTCATAAATTTTATGGACTATTGGAAAATAAAAAAGTCTATCAATGTTATGATTATCTCCTCGCTGAGAGATATGAAAGGTAAATTGATTTTTAGAGAAAAACTAAATTTTGATAAAGGTCATGTTATAAATTATCAACCAAATCTAGATGTAGAAGAATTTGAAGGCTCTTTAGAAATGGAAGCAATTGCAAATGATAACCTGGGTATACCATTTGCTGCTATGCTTGTTATTTATGAAGCAAAAAATAGCGTAAGCATGGTTCATGGATATACCAGAACATATACACCCCATGAAATTGAGGAAGGAAGAGTGGTGGAAAATGGTGAAGAGGCAGGTTTAGTATGCAGAGACACTAATGAAATTAGGTCATTTATAATTGGTCATAACGGCATAAATAAACAACCTGAACAAATTATTAATTTATGGGTTTCAAATTCTAAAGGAGAAACTTTACACAAAGAGATTAAATTAAATGCTCTTAATCCGTACGAAACATTTAAAATATATCCCCACGAACATTTTGAAGGTTTTGTTGATTTTTTAAATAACAAACCAGGCAATTGTGCAATCTCGTATAAATTAAATGGTGCATTTACAAGATGTCTAGTAGGAAATGAAACAACCTTAAAAGATGAGTTTCAAGTACTTCATTCAAATTTTAATTACAATCGTCATGATCCTGGTTTTTTAGG
>MDSV01104682.1_pt1 | contig 12363 bp, 13 predicted proteins | sample 810851 | NCBI WGS metagenome assembly MDSV01 (sample SAMN05326640, study PRJNA326480) | marine metagenome | isolation source: seawater | place: Atlantic Ocean: North East | collected 2012
GAGCTTCGTTGGTTGTCTGTTAAAGGTGGAGGTGTTGGGGGCCATTGGAGTGATGTTAGGGCTGTATCTGATAAAGCTCCTGGACCTATGCCTTTTTTACACACAGTAGATGCTGATATGACTGCGTATAGACAAGGTAAAACTCGTAAAGGTTCCTACGCTGCGTATATTGACATTGACCACCCTGATATTATTGAATTTATTAATATGCGAGTTCCTACAGGAGATATTAATCGTAAATGTTTGAATTTACATAATGCTGTTAATATCACTGACAAATTTATGGACGCAGTAGAAAAAGACAAAGACTGGTACCTTTTAGATCCTAATGATCACAGTGTGAGAGACCAAATTAGAGCAAGAAAACTGTGGGAAACAATTTTAGAAATAAGGTTTAGAACAGGAGAACCATACCTTAACTTTATTGATACAGCTAATAAGGCATTACCTCAAACTCTGAAAGATAATGGACTTGAAATTAAAGGGTCAAATCTTTGTAATGAAATTCATTTACCTACCAATGACTCACGTACAGCAGTATGTTGTTTATCGTCAGTAAATTTAGAATTGTTTGATGAATGGAAAGACACCCAAATGATTAATGACCTCATTAGATTTTTAGATAATGTTTTACAATTTTTCATTGATCACGCTCCCCCACAGATTGAGAGAGCAAGATACTCAGCCCAAAGTGAAAGGTCACTAGGATTAGGGGCAATGGGGTTACATTCTTATTTTCATAAACACAAAGTTGCTTTTGATTCACCAGAAGCGTTTAAACTTAATGAACAAATATTTAAGTTAATTAAAAATAAAGCAGTCGAAGAAACTAAAAAATTAGCAGAGGAACGTGGGGAATGTCCTGACATGCAAGGAACTGGTAGAAGAAACTCACATATGTTAGCAATTGCTCCTAACGCTAATAGTTCTATTATTGCAAACACATCACCTTCAATAGAACCGCTAAAAGCAAATGCATACACTCATCGCACTCGTGCAGGGTCACATCTTGTTAAAAACAGTTATTTAGAAGAAGAGTTAGAAAAAATAGGAAAGAATACTCAAGAAGTTTGGACTTCTATTATTACTAATGGTGGTTCTGTTCAACATTTAGACTTTCTAAGCCAAGAAATAAAAGATGTTTTTAAAACAGCCATTGAGTTAGACCAAATAAAAATAGTCGAACAAGCAGGAGAGAGACAAAAACATTTATGCCAAGGACAGTCATTAAATGTGTTCTTTCCTGCAGGAGCTTCTAAAGCTTACGTGCATAAAACCCACTTTACGGCTTGGAAACGAGGTTGTAAAGGGATGTATTATTTAAGAACAGAATCAACGCAAAGAGCAGAAAATGTTTCTATGAAGATTGCGAGAGATAAATTAGAGGACTACGGGAATACAGAAGATGATTCTTGCGTAGCGTGTGAAGGATAAAATTATGGATATTAGGATAGTTAGTAAAGCAGATTGCCCTTTTTGTTTAATGACAAAAAGATGGTTAGAAGAGCATGGTTTCGAATACGAGGAACAACTCATGGATAATGAAGAAGAGCGTTTAGCTTTTTATCAAAGTCTCAACGATTTAGAAGAGACTATAGGTAAAAGTAGTGCTAAACAAAAAAGAATTAATTCTGTACCACAAATTTTCATAGATGATGAAAGAATTGGTGGGTATGATCAATTAATGAAACTTGCAGACACACTACTACTAAAAAGAGCAGGAGGATTAACGCAATTTTCTAAAACTTTTAAGCCTTTTCAGTATCCGTGGGCCGTAGAGATTACTAAAAGACATGAAAAAGTTCACTGGATAGAAGATGAGTTAGATTTGTCAGAAGATATAACCGACTGGAAGAATGGTAAAATGAGTAAAATTGAAAAAGAATATGTTACTAATATTCTAAGATTATTTACTCAATCAGATGTTGCAGTTGGGCAAAATTATTATGATCAATTTATTCCTAAGTTTAAGAACAACGAAATTAGAAATATGTTAGGTTCTTTTGCTGGTCGAGAAGGTGTTCATCAAAGAGCATATGCTCTATTAAATGAAACTTTAGGGTTGCCCGATAGTGAATATCACGCTTTTTTAGAATATACAGAAATGGTAGATAAAATTGAGTTTATGATGGACGCTAGTATAAGTACTCAAAGAGGCTTAGGTTTAGCACTAGCAAAATCTGTATTTAATGAAGGAGTTGCATTATTTGCATCTTTTGTTATGCTGCTTAACTTTCAAAGAGCGGGTAAAATGAAAGGTATGGGAAAAGTAGTTGAATGGTCTATTAGAGATGAGTCTATCCATGTTGAGGGAAATTCTAAAATATTTAGACAATATTGTATAGAGTTTCCTAGAATTGTTGGAGATAAATTTAAAGGCGAAATATATGAAATGTCAAGAATTGCTGTAGAGTTAGAAGATAAATTTATTGACTTAGCGTACAACCTAGGAGACATAGAAGGACTAAAAGCAGAAGAAGTAAAAACTTATATTAGATATATAACTGACCGCAGATTACTACAGTTAGGACTCAAACCTAATTTTGGAGTTAAAGAAAATCCCCTACCTTGGTTAGAATGGATTTTAAATGGTGCAGACCACACCAATTTCTTTGAGAATAGAGTAACAGAATATGAAGTTGCTGGTTTAACGGGGTCTTGGGACGACGTATATCAGACAGCAGCTTAAGGGAGAAATACATGAAAAAATGTAATAGTTGCAATCACGACTGTCATTGTGGTAAATCGTGGTGCGGAGAGTGTGAACGCACAGACAAACAACCTCTTTGTGCCGAGTGCACTTGCTCTGAAAGTTCTATAGCGAGTGAGTAAGAACGGTAACGGTAACGGTCGCTGGTTAAAATTAGATGATTTAATTACAGTTAGCCCTCTTACTGAAAATCAAAAAACAGCTTTTGAAGCTTACAAAAAAGATAACAAAAGTCTAATACTTCACGGAAGTGCTGGAACGGGAAAAACTTTCATATCTATATATTTAGCGTTAGAACAAGTATTAGAAAAAGCAAATAGACAGTATAATAAATTATATGTCATTAGAAGTGTAGTTCCTACTAGGGACATAGGGTATCTTCCTGGGGACAAACAAGAAAAGATAGAAGTTTATGAAGACCCTTATATGTCAATCTGTGCTGAATTGTTTGAGTGCAAAGATGCTTATGAAAAACTTAAACAACAAGGAGTGGTAGAGTTTTTACCAACTTCGTTTGTTAGAGGAATAACTTTTGATAATTCAATAATAATTATTGATGAGTGTCAGAATCTTAATTTTCACGAACTAGATTCTGTTATTACTAGAATAGGAAAAGACTGTAAGATATTATTTTGTGGAGACTTTTACCAAACAGATTTTGTTAGAGAAAACGAAAAGCAAGGATTAAAAAAATTCATAAAAATCTTGAATCATTTACCACAATTTGCTAACATAGAATTCTCATGTGATGATATTGTTAGAAGTGATTTAGTAAAATCATATATACTTGCTAAAAACGAACTTAGAGAGCAAGGAATTATTTAAGAAAGACGAGAATTTTTTTGGCTAGCAAAAGTAAAATTAAAGGTTCTGCTTACGAAGCAAAAATAAGAGATTTACTAACTAAAGAATTAGACATAGAATTTAAACGTATGCCACTCAGCGGATCAATTGAGTACTTAAAAGGAGATTTATGGACTCCTCACGATACTGCTGCGTGGCCTTATTGTATCGAGTGTAAACATTATAAAGAAGTTAATTGGAATGGACTACTTACTGCAACATCTTCTGACCTGTTAAATTTTTGGCGTCAAGCACAAAGAGAAGCAGAAGTTATGAAGAAAAAACCTTTAGTTATTTACAGATGGAATAGGTCTAAAGATTATGTGTGTTGGGACGATGAGGTTGAGATAGAACATTATATAGAATGTAGTGTTTTTGATTGTAAGTTTAAAATGGGGTTATTAGGTGACTGGATTAAAGAAATTAAAAGTAGCTTTTGATAGGTTTGATGAAAAAGGTCCTTTGCCTAACTTAAATGATTCTATTGTTTTTGATAATTTTTATAAAGATAAAATTTTTAGCAAAAGAACCGAGGGTGGTTGTACAATTCCTTATATAATAATGAGATTGTGGCAACAAAATAAATTAGAGTTTATAAATACAAAAGAAGTTACTAAAGAACAAAAAGCGATATACCCAATTCAATTTTATTGTGGTCAATCTATAGAACAATTAGATTATTTATCAACTAAAGGGTTTAAAAATTTTACTATATATGATGAAAATTTTATAGAAAATATAAAATACATACTAATTGGTATAGATATGGAACCAGTCAATGAAGGACATTTTTCTCAAATAAAAAGTTTATTTTATCATATACCAAAAGAAAAAATAATATTTATAGTTAATAATAAATTAAAATTTGAAGAAAGTTTTAATTTACAAGTTGGGATTAATCACGAATTAGATATTATTCGTCGCCAAGCTAATACAAAGCAGGAAACTACAAAAGAAAAAAAGTTTTGTGTGTTAAATAATAGTCAAAATTCAAACTATGATTTTAGGCAAGCCACATTAAAATATTTAAAAAAGAAAAATTTATTAGATTACGCAGATTACACCAATAAAACTTGTGAAAATATTAGGTATATTACAGATAATATACCTACTATATTTAATCATATTTTAGATGATACAAGTATTAAGATAAAAGAAGTAGAATTACTTGAAGAAAAAATAGAAAATAACTCTTATTTTTCTTTAGTGTTAGAAGCATACTATAATGCTCGTTTTGCAAGTAGAATTTGGGTCACAGAAAAGTCTCTTCGCCCTATGCGGTGGAAAAAACCTTTTATCTTAGTTGGACAACCTCATACTTTAAAAAGTTTACAAGATATAGGATATAAAACATTTCATCCTTTTATTAACGAAAAATATGATAATGAAATAGATAATCAAAAAAGATTCATAAAAGCCATGATAGAGCTAGAAAAATTATGTAATAAAAGTTTAGATGAATTAAAAGAATTTAATAATGAAATTTATAACATATTAGAACATAATTATAATCATATTAATGATAGAATTAAAAATATGGAAAACTATATGTTAGGACTAATACATGAAAATATTTGATTGGGATCACAACGTAGTAGATTATGATTTAAATAGGTTTCCTTGGTATGATAGAATACTGTCTGTAGTACAAGAAATGAAACCAAATTGTCCCGATATAGAAAACCTACATAAATATTTTGATAGAACTGAAATTGTCCCTCTCAGAAAGAGGATTGAGCAATTCGTTAGAACTAAAGAGTTTTCTGGTTGGGTGGATGATTATTTTCACTATATAATTGGAGATGGTGATTATCTTATACAGGCAACACCTACCTTAAACGTTGTGCTACCAGACCAACAGAGACAAGGTAGTTTATTAACCTTTCATACAGGACACTTAACTGGATACAATAATGGTATACACACAATATGGACTCCAGTATCAAATGCATTTGGATCTAATTCTATGCAAGTGGTATCAAGAGAAGATTCAAAAAATCTCACAGAGGTATTTTTTGAAGAAAAACTTTCAATGGCAGAAATGCAAGAATTATGTTATCAAGTGTCTTATCCTGTAGAAATAAAACAAGGACAGGCATGGTTGTTTGATCAAGATCATTGGCATGGTAACATAAACAACACTACAGAAAAAACTCGCATTGGTCTTGATATACGGGCGATGTATAAAGGTGCAAAATATGGTTATCGTAAACCTGGTAGTTATTTCAGGTTTCCCGGTAACCTAGTTGAAGCACCAGAGATAGACACAAATAGACGTTGGATTGTGTTCAATGATCCTGCTGGTGATTATCTTGGAACCATGCCGTTTTATATAGCGAGAAGCTTTATAGAGAACTATGTAGATAAATTAGGTGCAAAACCAGTGGGGTGGCATAATGAATATACTCTTACAGATTGGAATCCACACCTAGAATTTTTTATCAATGAGACAGAGGTAGAAGGAATCGCGTTGTTAAGTATGCACGGCTTAAGCAGTTCAATAAATAGAAGGATAGAGTTATTTGAACAGTGTATGGACAAAGACATACATGTCCTATTTTGTGATGAAAATTTTTTACTTGATTCTAGAGAAGGATTAGACTATATAAAGAGATGTTTAGAATTTTAGAACCTATTAAAATTAATATGGATACTGAAGTCTTCTTCAATGTAAATTGGGAAGACTATCGGTGTTCTTGTATCCAACATCAAAAAACAGAACAGGTAGACTTACACCCAGACAACAAAATGCCTGACTCTCTAGTGTTAGACAACACTGCCATTCACCAAAAATTCTTTGAAAGAGATGAAGTTGACTATGAAGAGCTTGGTAAACAGACAAATATAGAAGTAGTTTCTGTATCTGTAATTAAACAAGAGCCAGGTAACATCATACCAAAACATAGAGATATGTTTCACAAAATTACTACAGAATTTCCAGATAGGAAGAGTATGAAGGTTAGGGCAAATATATTTCTAGAAGATTGGAAATCGGGTCACTATCTAGAGTTTGATGAAAAACCTTGCACACATTGGAAAGCTAATGAAGGTTATATATTAAATAACCAAGTGGTACATTTATCTGCAAATGCTGGACTAGAGGACAAGTACACATTACAAATATCAGGATTTTATTATGGTGACACGTTACACAAATCTGCCGGACAATAAAGACAAACCTTTTGGGGGTGCCTATAGCGTCTATGATGTTGAAACGGTAGAATATAAAAACAATATTATTAAGGATTTATCTTGGCAAAAGAGAAATCCAGATGATATACGAAAAGAATTTCTTAACACATATATGGAGTGGATGCCTTCAACCCACAATTTAATTGGGATTGAGAAATATACTCATGCTTGTTTTACACAGGGCACAACAGAGTCTTTTGCGCAATTTTATATCCGATACAGAAATAAGAAGCTAAGGCTTGCCGAAGGAGAATACTTTTATCACCAAATGATGCACGGATTGTGGTATGACAATTTTGCATGGTTGAGTGAAGAAGAAATAAAGCAAGGTGATGTAGTATTGATTAGTGTGCCCTTCTCTGATACAGGAGATGTTCCTAGCTATTTAGAAAATCTTTTAAATGCTTGTGATGAAAAAAATGTGCCCGTCATGATTGACCTAGCATATATCAATATAGCAAAAGGGCTGACTATAAATTTAGAACATCCTTGTATTGAGTATGTTGTATCATCTTTGTCAAAAATATTTCCTGTAGAGCATCACCGAATAGGTATTCGTCTTCAAAGAAAAATGTTTGAAGATCAACTTTATGTAGTGAACGAAAACAACTATAATTATATAAATTTGATGAGCGCACATTTAGGTGCAAAGATGATGAAAGAATTTTCAGCTAATTATATTTACGACAAATATAGAGACGCACAAGATTACTATTGTAGTAATTATAAAGTAGAGGTTTCGCCTTGTGTATATTTTGGTATTGACAAATTAAATCAGTACCCAACTTACAACCGAGGGAATGATACGAATAGGTTATGTTTTTCTAGAGTTTGGGATGGGAGAATGAATGAGTAATTGTAATAATGAGTGGGATCATTTAGAAGAAGTTATAGTAGGTGCAGCAGACGGAAGTAAGATACCCACCCCAACAAGGAGTCTTATGAGTTGTGTATACCCAGAGTATGAGAAAGAATATATTAAAACACTGGTGGGCACTTGGAGACAAGAAATTTTAAGAGAGCAAATTGACGATCTAGAAATTCTATCTAAAACCTTAGAGCAATTAGGAGTAAAAGTTTATAGACCTGAAATAGATGTAAACACACTTTTTGATTGGCATTGGCACTGTCCAAGAGATTTAACTTTAGTAATAGGTAATAAAATAATAGAAACTCCTTCCCCAATTGAAAACAGAAAAAATGAAACTAAGGCTTATCAATATATATTTAGAAAATATTATGAAGAAAAAGGATACGATTGGATAAAGGCAGCAAGACCTAGCTTTAGTGATGAAAATTACCAAACGGATGATATAGATAGAAAACCTACACTTTTAAATAAAGAACCTATGTTTGAAGCTGCAAATTGTATGAAAATTAATAACGATATTCTTTATCAAATAAGTAACACAGGAAACGAATTAGGGGGACATTGGTTACAAGAAATTTTAGGTAATCAGTATAAGGTACATATTTTACATGACTTATACTCTTATGCGCATTTAGATAGCACTATTATTCCTCTAAGAGAGGGATTAGTTTTATACAATGCTAGTAGAGTTACAGAAGATAACCAACCAGAGCTATTTAAATCTTGGGATAAAATATGGATTGATGAATGCTATTCTGCTCCGAAAAAATATGATGTTCCTTGGGCGGCAAGTGCGTGGATAGGATTAAATCTTTTGAGCGTGAACCCAAATTTAGCAATAGTAGACAGAAAACAAAAACAGTTAATAGAAGAGTTAAATAAACATAAAATTGAGGTCATTCCTTTAGAACTAAGACATGATAGAATTATTAGTGGTGGTTTTCATTGTGTGACTTTGGATTTGAGTAGAAAAGCAAAGTAAGAACAATACTTCTTGACTGTATATAGGTTTTGTAGTATAATAAAATATATACAGAAAGGAAAACCAATGAATACAAAAACTTGGAATGATTTAGCGGAAGTAGAGAATGCCACTGCTGCCGCAACTAATCTATTATTAATTGATGCTAATAACTTGGCATTTAGATGGCTTCAAAGAAAAAATGTGGATAATTTTACTGATGATTTTACTAGAACTATTGAGAGTTTAGGTAAAAGCTATCGCGCTAGGAGAATTATTGTGTGTTTCGATTTTGGTCGAAGCTACTATAGAAATGATCTTTTAGATACTTATAAAGCAAACAGAAAAAAACCAACCGACCCAGAAACTATAGAAAAATTTGATAAGTTTTTCTCTTGTCTCAATGATATTCCTGATCAAATCCCTTTTGAAAATTATAAATTTAGAGGTGTAGAAGCTGATGATATTATCGCTTACTTAGTAAATAATATCGGAAAGTCTTTTGAACATACATGGGTTGTCTCAAGTGACCGAGATTTATTTCAGCTAATTAGTAGTAGTACTTCTATATTTAATATGTTTTCAAGAAAAGAGATTGATATAGACACACTACTAGAAGAGTACCACGTAACTCCCGAAGAATATATGCTATCTAGAATAATTGAGGGGGATAAAAGTGACAATATATTAGGGGTAGAGGGAATTGGTCCTAAAAGAGCACAAGCATTAGCAAGAGAGCACAAAACTCTTGAAAATTTATTAAATGCTTTACCTATTACTCCTGCAAAATCAAAGTTCTTAAAAAACCTAAATCAAAGTAAAGAGCTACTCTTACGAAACCAAAGATTAATCACTCTAAAAGAGCACAATGAAGAATCTATTAAGTGTGGTAAATACGGGGAAGAAGCTTGGGAGGAGTTACAAGGTGTTACAGCTTAGTGTTAAAATTGAAAAAAGTGAACTAGCGAAACAGTTAGAAGAAAAATTTGGAATTACATGGAACCTACAACAACAATATCCTTTTGATGCGGGCTATGATTTAAGAGCCTGTGAAGAAGAAGATATTTGGATCGAGCCAAACGAACGAGCAATTGTTGGGACAGGACTATATTTTCAAATAGATGAACCATATTGGGAAATACAAATTAGGCCTAGAAGTGGTTTATCATTTAAAAACGGGATTATGATTGTTAATAGCCCCGGTACTGTAGATTTTGCATATAGAAATGAGGTTAAAGTAATTTTATATAACTCAGGGAAAGAAACTTTTATGGTTGCTCAAGGAGATAGAATTGCTCAAGCTTGTTTCAGACCTGTTCCTTTAGTTTCTTTTGAGTATGTAGACGCAATAGAAACTAGCGTAGTTTTATCACAAGGAAATCGTTGGGTTCAAGAGGAAAAAATGAAAGAAAGAGGTATCACTAAAAATAAAAAAGATACTATTTCATTAGACGATAATTCTACCGAACAATTGGTGGTTACTAGAGGGGGATTTGGAAGTAGTGGTATTAGATAAGTTAAAAGATCCTATATTTTGGTTATTTAAAATAAATGTAGAACTTTTGTTGATAGAAATTTATTTATTTTATATTGAGAAAATTACTTTATCACAGTTGTTTTTTATCTTATTAGGCAATGTAATGTTGTTTGCTGTAACATATATGACTAAAGAACTAAGAGATTTAAATAAGAGATTAAGGACTTGGCTAAGACTATGAACGTAAAATTAATATCACATTCGCGTACTCCAATAGGACCGGAGCCGGAAACTAATGTACAAAATTTAATTGCATATTGTGCAAGAGTGTCTAATCCAGATAATCAAATGAATAACGAAACAAGCGAAAAACTAATTCGCTATTTAATTAAACATGGACATTGGTCTCCTTTAGAGATGGCTAGTGTTTGTTTAGAGATTGAAACTACTAGAGATATCGCAAGGCAAATTTTAAGACATCGCTCATTCTCTTTTCAAGAGTTCAGCCAAAGATATGCTGATCCCACTAAAGATTTGAATTTCACTACAAGAGAGGCAAGACTTCAAGATACTAAAAACAGACAAAATAGTGTAGAAACTGATGATGTCAGAATAAAAGAAACTTGGCACCATAAACAACTTACGATAATTGAACAAGTTCAAAAAGCATATCGTTGGGCTATTGAAAACGGGATTGCTAAAGAACAAGCTAGAGCAGTGCTTCCAGAAGGTAATATAGAAAGTAGGCTTTATATGAACGGCACTCTTCGATCATGGGTACACTATATTGAACTTCGTAGTGGGCATGGTACTCAAAAAGAACATATGGAAATAGCGCGTGCTTGTGCTGAAGCTATAGAACCAATCTTTCCAATGATTAAGGAATTTGTTAACGAATGATTTTGTTTTTAACTCAATACTACAGTGGTTTAGGACACAGTATGAGAATAAAACATATTGCAGAAGAAACAGCAAAACTAACAGATTGTTGTATAGTTAATCATCTATTTAAACCTCCTCTTAAAATAGAGGGTATCAAAAAAGAATTTACATTAGTGCAACCAAAAGATTATGATCACTCAGAACCTAACATATTTAAAGCGCTAATGAAAGAGCCTTTAATATTAAAAAGAATTGATAGATGGAAGAAGTTTTTAGATGAAAACCCGATTAAATTAATTGTTTCAGAAGGCTTTCCTTTTTGTAGGCACCAATGGGCATTTGAATTGTTTTCTTTTTTTGAAGCAGCAAAAGAACGCAATATAAAGATTGTTTGCAGTATTAGAGATTTTCCCTGGGATGAACCTCACGAACAAGGACTAAAAGATTGGGTTGCTACGACCCAAAACTTGGTGGTAAAATATTATTTAGATAAAGTATTAATACATGGTGACCCCAAAATATTACCCCTACTCCCAGACTCTTTAGCTTTTTGTGACCCTGCTTCTTTAAACAAAGAAATAGAAAATAAAATAGAATATACAGGATATGTTGTAAACCCTAACCAAGGACAACACCTCAGAAAAAATAATAAAGTTTATGTGAGTGTAGGGTTGAATAAAGAAGAAACTTTGTCTATCTTTGCGCATATCTTACGGGCTGCGAGAGATTTTCCTAAATTAGAATTTGTAGTTCTATTAGCAAATAAAAAATTAAAAGACAGAATTGGACAAAGAAAAGCAAAAAACATATTAGTGGTAGATTATATACCAAATTTAGCTAAATTAATTGAGTCTAGTACTATGTTTATAACTTATGGTGGGTATAATAGCACTATGGAAATAATTTCAAGTGGTACACCAAGCATTATTATTCCAAGAGAAGATGGGGGAAAAGTAGAACAATTTGTTAGAAGCTACGTAATGAAACCTTATGATTTATTTAAAGTTTGTTCTGTAAAAAATTTAAATAATGTTTCAAAACAGATACAAGAAATACTTGAAGAATATAATAAATTTCCTAAAAAATGTGAGTTTAATTTAAATGGAGCCAAAGAAACCGCTAACATCTTATACAGATGCAGCCACTAAATTAAAAACAGTAAAAGAAAAATGGCAATACGATCAAAAAGCCAACGAGTGGAACTGGATTAAGACATTTAAAGATCAAATGGATTTTAGTCTAGGTTTTGCCACTTGTGAAAAAAACGCATGGATAATTAGAACTCTAGTAAATAGAAAAGAAAGATTTAAATTCAAAACATGTAAAAACATAGTATTAGTAGGTTCTGGATTCTATCCGTATAGTTTATTTGATGTGTATAAACAATACGAACACATTAATTTAATAGGAATAGACTATGACGAAAA
>MDSV01245844.1_pt1 | contig 12363 bp, 13 predicted proteins | sample 810851 | NCBI WGS metagenome assembly MDSV01 (sample SAMN05326640, study PRJNA326480) | marine metagenome | isolation source: seawater | place: Atlantic Ocean: North East | collected 2012
AAATAAATGTTAAACGCTAATGAGTTTTTAAGTGAACTATATTCCAGGTTAGATGCTGGGAATCCATTATATAAAAAAGGCCAGATTCAGTTAGAGAATTTTACTGATAATGAAATTGCTAAATATTATATAGACCAATATTCGTCTATTCTACCAGCAAACAAAAATGTAAAAATTCTTGACATTGGCGTTGGAGAGGGTTGGTTTGCATCTATATGCTATAAACTTGGGTATCAACATGTTGAGTTAGCTGATTTTGGATGTAAATCAAAATTTTCTGAAATCAAAGAAAGTCTCGATGAGATAAAAGCTTTGCATGATATTGAAACCTCAATCAAAGATCTTCTTCAGCAAGATAAATTTTTTGATCAATATAATTTTATCCATATGTCACATGTAATTGAGCATATTCCAAAGTATGATCTAATAGCGACTATGGATTCCTTGAATAATTCTCTTCAAAGACAGGGGCAATTATTTATCAGAACACCAAACTTACTAGGTCCTGTTCCATTCAATTCTTTGTATTGTACCGCTGGCCACGAGTATGGTTTTGTGCCTTCAAACCTAGATCAATTTTTTCAAATTTCAAATTTTGAACGTATTAAAATTCATAATCTTGAAATACCAGCTAAAGGTTTTAGCCAGATTATTGGACGTATGCTAAGGAAATTATATATGCTGAATGAAAAAATCAAATTTCGTGCATTTGAGGGCATATATCCTGAATCTGTTCAACCTGAGTTAATAATGTCTGGTCACAAAAAATAAATTAAAAATAATGACAGATTTATTGCGCTACAATATAATCTGATCAATTAAATCAAGGCAAATTCCCAATAAGAAACAAGAGGAACTATGAGAGTTTTTTATGCTGAGGCAAACTATGGTAAAGATGAAATAGATGCTGTAATCAAAGTTTTAAAGGAAGATAGGCTTGCAATAATGGATGGCAAGCAGGTCCATGAGCTTGAAGGAAAAGTTGCTGCTATATTTAGAAAAGATTTCGGGCTGATGACAAATAGTGGATCATCTGCAAATCTTCTTGGTGTTCAAGGTTTACAACTTCCAAAGCAATCAAAGGTAATTACCCCTGCACTCACATTCTCAACAACGGTTGCTCCTCTAGTTCAGAGTGATTTAGTTCCTTTCTTTGTAGACGTTGAGCTTAAAACCTTACAACTTGATACAAGTATTCTTAAAGAAATACCTTTAGATAATGTTTCAGCGATTTGTGTCCCCAATCTCATTGGCAATATAGCTAACTGGGAAGAAATTTATTCTTTTGCTAAAGAAAATAACTTAAAAATTATTGAAGATTCTGCCGATACAATTGGATATGAATACAAAACAGAATTATCTGATTGGTCAGATGTTTCAACAACTAGCTTTTATGCTTCTCATGTCGTAACTGGATCAGGTTTTGGAGGAATGGCTACATTTAAAAATAAAGATCACTATGAATATGCTAGATCACTAAGAGGATGGGGCAGGCGTTCATCTCAATATGGTGAAACGGAAGATTATAACCGTCGTTTTGATTGCAAAATCGGGGGGTATGACTATGATGATAAATATGTCTTTGATGATCTTGGATACAATTTTATGCCATCAGAGATTTCAGCAGCATTTGCACTGGTTCAAATCAATAATTTAGAAAATAATTTACAAGGCAGAGATAATAATTTTAAAATTCTCTCAAATTCTTTTGCAAAATCACCAAACTTTAAAACTTTCAAAGCCTATGATAATGTCTATACAGGATGGTTAGCATTCCCAATGCTTCTTACAAATAAATTAAAAGGTAAAAGAAAACAGTTCCAGATTTTTTTAGAGAAAGCAGGAATACAAACGAGAACTATATTTACTGGAAATATTTTAAAGCAACCTGTTTCAAATAAATTTTTATGGGATTCTTATGGGGTTTTTGATGTTTCAGACGAAATAATGCAAAACGGCATTATGCTTGGTTGTCATAATCAAATGAATGATGAGAAACTAGAATATTTGCAGCAAAAGGTTTTTGAAGCGGAAGCTGAGATTGCCTAAAACAATTTATGTAACTGGAATTACCGGGTTTATCGGTAGTAATCTCCTTTCATATCTTCTCAAAAGCTTTGATCAAGTAGTAAATTTCACTAGAAATGAATATATTCAAATAATTGATCGTGAGAAATTAAAAGAAATTAAATTTTCCAATAAATTTATTATAGAGAATCCCTCAAATTTTTTAATTAACTTAGCGACTTTATACCAACCATACCCCAGAACTTTTAAAGATCTTGAGAAACTGGTTGAAGCAAATATTTTGTTTCCAGCACGCGTAATCAATAATTTTAATTCTATTGAGAATTTTAAGATTATTAATGCGGTTAGCTATCATCAACTCTTAGACTTTAATGTTCAGAATATTTATTCATTGTCAAAAGAATTATTTAAAAAATTTATAGATAATCAAATATTCGAAATCGTAAATATCTATATCTTTGATACTTTTGGAACGGGAGACTCTAGAAACAAGGTTACAGATATCTTTATTAAAAATGTGTTATCAGGGCAACCAATAACGATTCCAAAAAATGAAATTAATATAAATCTCTCAAACGTTGAATCTGTTTCTAATTCTTTGGTAAAAAGCATCTCAATGCCACCTGGAAGTTATTCATTAATGAGTCCTGATACAGTCTCATTGGAGAATCTAGCCTTAAAAATAATGAATATTTCAAAGAAAGAAGTAAAGTTAATTAAACAAAATATTGGAAATAATTACTTTAATGATATTAAAGTCTTTCCTAAGAATATCTATTCTCCTCATTTAAATTCTTCATTAGATGAAACCCTGCGCAAAAGAATTGTTGAGATAAAGGAATCTCTCAATGCTATATAAAAATTTTTTTTCAGGTTTTCCAGATAAACGTGGATATTTAAATCCCCTGGATCTAGAGACCCTGATTAATAAGATTGATATTCCAAACTTTAATCTTAGGTATCAACTAATATCATCCTCCATTGATAAAAATGTTTTCAGAGGATTCCATTATCAAAAATCACCATTTGAACAAACAAAAATACTAATTATTCACCAGGGATCTATAAGAGATATTATATTTCCAATTAATAGCCCAACCAAATCATCTATGCTGGAATTTGATCTAGAGGCGGGAGATGTAATTGTAATCCCAAACAATTATGCACATGGTTTTTACACAAAGACTGGTAATGTATTGTTGCAATATCTTATGGACAAAAAATATTCGCCAGATCACTATTCTGGATTTAGCCCAATGGAATATATCGAATCCTTAAAATTTAGCACAGAGCCAATCATTTCTTCAAAAGATATGAAATTGCCTAAAATGGCCAATTAAAAATTTTTTATTGATATCCTTGAATGTAATATTTACTTATAATGCTTTTCTAAAGGTATCTTATTGGTAATACTAATTCTGTTGGAATTCAAAAATTATGTCTAACCCAAAATTACTTACCGTTTGCATTGCCTCGTATAACAGGTCTGCAACTATCAAAAAATTAATTCAAGAGATTATTGACTTTGGACTGAATGATCAAATAGAAATCCTTGTTATTGATGATTGCTCCCCAGATAATACTTTTGAAAATATCTCTAAGTTTAATAATTACAATAATACTACCGTTATTAAAAATACTTCAAATTTAGGCCGTGCAAGAACGCAATTAAAATACTTTAATCTTTGTAAGACTGAATACTTGATAGAACTTCCAGATGATGAGATGTTATTTAAGGAAGGCTTATTGGAACTTTTGGCATTACTTCCAACAATTGATGTTGATTTTTTATCAACTAGATGGATTGATACTACAGGTCTTTTCTATGATGTGAGAGGGAGTGAAAAAGTTCAAGAAATACCACTTTCTAGGCTCAGAGAGCAGTCCGAGCACAGTATTGGATGCGTCTTTAGGTCATCAATCACTAAACTTTCTGAAGAATATATATTAAAAAGACTCGACAATGACTGCGCTTTAGCTTTTTTTTACCACCAAAATATTGTTTTATGCATAGCAAAACTGAATAATCTGAATTTGTTTAGCTCACCAATTGTTCTTGGTGGATATAGACCAGAGGGCCCGTTAGATTCAAACTTTGTTGATAGTGGTGGAAATAGTTATCGAAGCATCACTGTTGCATTTAATAAATATATCGGCATGAGAACCTTCTATCAAGATATGCTTATGGAGTATGGTCATTCGCCAATGTATGGAGAGCTGAAAGCTTTATCAGAATTTCATAATTTATCTCTATATGGTGTTATTGATGACGCAATAACCTTCAGTGACGAGAGAGATCAAGAAAGGGTTGCCATGGGTGAGAGCCTTAGAGCTGGCTCAATAAGAAATTTTTTTAATCCTGTTAAAGCTTTAAAATATTTTTTTACATTCCTATCAGGTAAATTTAAATTATGGAGATTTAAGTAGTATGAACCATAAAATTTCCATTATTGGTATGGGTTACGTTGGTTGTGGAAATGCGCTAATGCTCTCAAAGAATCATGAAGTTTCTATTGTAGACATAGATCAAAAAAAAGTTAATGACTTTAACAATAAAAAATTGCCAATAGATGATAACTATGCTCAAAATTTTTTCACTAGTCATAATTTAAATATTTCTGCTACATCTATATTGGAGGAATCTATAGAGGGCGCATCATTTATAATCATATCTCTTCCAACTGATTTTGATGAAAAAACTAAGAGCTATAACACCTCAATAATAGAGAGTGTTATTAAAAAAATTATAGATATAAATGAAGTTGCCCTAATAATTATTAAATCCACCGTAAACATTGGATATACAGAGTCTTTGTGTAAAAAATTTGATACAAAAAGGATTATATTTAGTCCAGAATTTTTGAGAGAAGGTCATGCACTAGAAGATAACTTGCTTCCATCAAGAATTATAATTGGTGGCTCAGATGAGAATTCACAGTTATTTGGAAATCTTCTTCGCGAATCATCAGATAGCCCGGAAGTCCCATTAATGTTTATGGGTTCAACTGAGGCAGAATCAGCAAAGCTTTTTTCAAATACCTATCTTGCAATGCGAGTAGCTTATTTTAATGAATTAGATGGATTTTGTTTAAATAATAAAATTAATACCAGTGATGTAATTAAAGGTGTTTCTTATGATAAAAGAATAGGTAACTACTACAATAATCCTTCATTTGGTTTTGGGGGATATTGTTTGCCAAAAGACTCTAAGCAATTGTTGAGTAGATTTGGTAATCTACCCCATTCATTAATACAAGCAATACAAGACTCAAACTCTCAAAGAACTAAGTTCCTTGTAAAGGAAATTTTATCTTTATCACCTAAGATTGTAGGTGTTTATAAGCTTGCCATGAAAGAGGGGTCAGATAATTCAAGAGAATCTTCCATTTTTGGAATTATGAATGAGCTTATAAAAAATAATATAAAAGTAATTGTTTATGATGAATCAATGCAGACTGTTATAGTTGAAAAGGCATTACTAGAAAGAAATTTTAAAAAATTTACTAAAGACTCGGATCTTATTATAACCAATAGATTGGACGAAAAAATCAAACCATATATTAGTAAAACTTTTACTAGAGATATTTTCTCGTCAGATGAATAGGTATTGAATTTATGAATATATTAATTACTGGTGGGGCAGGTTTTGTGGGGGCTAATTTATGCAATACTTTAATTTCAGATAATCAAAACATCTTTATATTAGATAACTTTCATAGCGGCAGGAAAGAGAATTTATTGCACTTAGAAGATAAAAGAAATTTTAATTTTATAGAGCATGACATAAGACACCCGATAAAGATCAAAGAAAAAATTGATCAAATATACCATTTAGCATGTCCCGCTTCTCCAAGATTTTATCAATCCAATCCTATTTATACCACTGAAACTTGTGTCTTGGGATCTCTTAATGTTCTTAATTTTGCACTAAGGCAAAATGCTAAAGTATTATTTACATCAACCAGTGAAGTCTATGGAGATCCAGAAGTACATCCTCAGCCGGAGTCTTATAAAGGCTCAGTCAACCCCACAGGCATACGAGCTTGTTATGACGAAGGTAAAAGGTGTGCAGAAAGTCTATTTTATGACTTTCATAGAATGCATGGCTTAGATATAAAAGTAGCAAGACTGTTTAATACATACGGACCATTGATGAGATCAGATGATGGTCGTGTTGTCTCAAATTTTATTTGTCAGAGTATCTCTAAAACTCCAATTACAATATATGGTGATGGAACTCAAACAAGAAGTTTTTGTTATATAGATGATTTGGTAATTGGTTTAAAGAAATTAATGAATTCAAATTCTAATATTTTGTATCCAGTCAATCTGGGAAATCCTGATGAATTTACACTTCTTGAGCTAGTACATGAAATAGAGAAAATTTCTCAAAAGGAATTGACCATAGAATTTCAACCTTTACCAATGGATGATCCAAAGATGAGAAAGCCTGATATTAACAAAGCAAAAAATCATTTAGGATGGAAGCCTTCTATAAAATTATCAGATGGATTGATTAATACTTATGATTATTTTTTAAATGAACTAAAAAGATAATTAATAACCTAAATAATTTCTTATATCTAAAGAAATTTTCTTTGACACCCACATACAATGATCAATTTTTGCAGTAAAAACTGATAAAAATCCATCATCAATTTTCTCAATTATAGACGGTCTAGCATCAGTATCTTCTTTGTGCGCTTGAACTACTCGAGTTGTTTCCAGGAAACCTTTCAATTCTGATTCTTTAACAGCAGGGACAAATTTCGAAAAGCCTTTTCGTATATCTTCAAAGACTTTATTCTTATCAATATACTTTGAAGGTAATGTTTCCTTATTTCTCCATTCTGAAGGCATTTGACTTGCAATTTCTCTCTTAATCACAGTATGGTCTACGTGATATAGAAGAAAATTTTTTGATTTTCCAAATGGTAAAACTGTCATGAATGGTCCATCCATAATTGTAATTCCAACAGGAGGTCTATGCCAATCTACAATTGGCACCATGGTGTACTCGTATTGAAAATTTTTAGTTTCTTGCCCAATTTGACACTTTAATTGATTTATATTTGCATAAGTGCAATTAACAACTGCATCAAAATCGCCTTGATAAGTTTTATTTATTTCCAAGGAAAAGGTATTTCCTTTTTTTGAAATATTTGTTATTTCAGAGTTATAACGTGGAAGAATTTTAAGGGACTGAAATTTTTTAGTTATTAATTTTTCTAAAATTACTGAGTCGTAAACAACTTCATTTGTTGTAATTCCTAGATCAACATTTTTTACAACTGGATTAAATAAGTTTGGATCAATTTTCTTGAAATCTAATTGATGCTTTCTACAAAACTGCAAGTATTCATCAGGTGAAGTCAGCGAACCTTCGGAAGCAATAAAATATGCATTATCAAAATTATCTAATATACAATCAGAAAATTCAGATCTAAATTCATTGAAACCTCTTATGCACTGAGATGCAGTTTCATCATCTCTAGGATAATGAAAACCAAGATGCAAACGATTTTGATTATTTAATGATGCGCCTTGAAGCGATCTAGCGTTAGAGTCAAAAATGGTAACGTCTACTCCACTTTCAGCAAGCCTGATTGCAGTCATTGCACCAAATATCCCACATCCAACTATCGCAACATGTGGTTTTTTCACAAAATACCACCATTTACAGGAATGATTTGGCCATTAACATTTTTCCAATCATCACTGCAAATATCAAAAATTATTTTTGCAATTTCTCTTTTTGTTGTTAATTTTCCTGTAGGTGACTGTGATAAATGATGCTCACGTCTTTTTTTTGACATATTTTTAAACATAGAAGAGTTGTCAATAAGAGATGGTGCCACACCGTTAATTCTAAGTTTAGAACCTTCCCAAAGAGCTAGAGATTTAATGAAACCAATTTGTGCAGCTTTTGAGGCTGAATAAATAGGATCGTAGCTTCCTCTTTGTCCTGAAATAGATGATAGAAAAATTATGGATGCTTTTAATTTTAATCTAGGCATTAATTTTTGAAATAGAGATGTTTGTGAAATGAAATTTGTTTCCATTACTTCGCTTACTTCTAAACTTTTATATTCTTTTAATGATTTTCCTAAAAGCAATGCAGGTAGAAAAATAACTACATCAAACTTACTAAGCTTTTGAATTTTTTTAATAAAAATATTCTGAGATTTATCACAATTTATATCTAGCTTGGCTTGATCAAATTCAGATTGACTTAAATCAAATGTATGGGTCTTGATCATATTATTTTTGAAAGTCCCAAGAACACTATCTCCATTTTGTATAAAATTTTTAATAATTTCATTACCTATGGAGGCTGAGGCACCAATAATAAGTATTTTACGCATAGTCTTTAATTTCCAGGAACATTACAGTATTCATTTTTAATCAATATTTTTTGAGCTTTTTAATACCTTTTCTATAAATGAATCATAAGGAATGTCATCTTGTATATTATTTTTAATTATTCCTGTTAGCAGTAATGTCATTAGGGTTAATGTGCCTGTTTGAAGAAATACCAAAACAAAAACCCCCATTACAATTGAAAACCAACCAGGAGTAGCTACACCAAGAAACTTTAAAAGTATCGCAATAAAACCACCAGCAATAGATAGAAAAGCAATATATGCACAAAAAATTCCCACTCTTACTAATACTTCTTCAGAAAAGATCATAAGAGCTCTAAATCCATGAAGGGCAAATCCCACAAAGTTTGAATTTGATTGACCATAGTATCTTTTGCCACGATCTAATAACTGTTCGCTTATTCGTAATTTTGATGAAAGAACACATCCGGCAAGGTGTGTAGAGATTTCTGGCATTTTAATGAGCCTTCTTAAAGCATTAATTTTAATGGCTATAAAATTACCAAATCCAATTGATCGGCCGGTTAAAATCCTAAAGCTAGCTTTATAGATTTTATAAAAGATTTTAAATTTTATTCCCTCAGATCTATTTTTTCTTTTTCCAACAGATACATCAATTGATTTATTTTCAAGTGCATTTAAGAGGGCGGGTATTGTAGCTGGATTATCTTCGCCATCAGAGTCCATTACAACTATTCTTTCAGCCCAATCTATTTTGTCCTCTACATATTGTAAGCCTATTGCAATAGCATGTTGGTGACCAACATTTTTCACTAAACTTAGAATCACACCTTCAATGCCTTGATTATTTAAAATATCAATATCTAAAGGTTTCTTAACTGACCCATCGTCTATGGCAACAATAAAAATCTCATCATCAAATTGAGATTTTAGGTTCCTAAATAGTTTTTCTGCAGATTTGATATCCTCATATATTGGCGTAACTATAATCAGTTTTTTCAATTTTTATTATTTTTAGATATTTATTTTGGGGTTTCAAAGCCCATATAAAGTTATAATAAACTAAATATATAAGCACATAAATAAAATACTTGATTGCTATGAATATTGTTTCAGGAAACGGCAAAACAAAAAAATTTTTTGAACAATTTTCTTTATTTTTTATAAATGGATTATTTGCAACCTGCGTACATTTTTTTTTACTATTTTTTTTAGTAAATTTTTCAACTCTAAATTATGGGTTTTCAAATTTTTATGCTTTTTTATGTGGTTCAATCTCATCATTTTTAGGTAATAAATTTATTGTTTTTAAATATACAAAAAGCTCAAAAATACTTTTGCAAATTTTAAAGTTTAGTTTCTTATATTTATCTTTAGCAATCGGTCATGGAATAGCATTATATTGGTGGAGTGATATTAACGGTTACAATTATATTATAGGCTTCATTTTAATTGCTCTATTCAACCTTTTTATTAGTTTCTCATTCAACAAATACTTAATCTTTAATGCAAAATAAATTTCTATTATTAATTTTTTCGCTATTTTCTTATTTTGTAATTTTATTATCAGTTTATTTTGTTCATATTAATTTTTTTGAAGTAAAGGTCATACTTTATTCGGCAATTTTAGATTCATTCATTGCATTATTTATATTTTTTGCATTTTCTTTTTTTTATAAATCAATCATTATCAATTCTTTTGAGTTCATTTTAATAATGATTATTTGTATTCTGTTTGGCTACTCTTTTTCTATCTCTCTTCCTACAGTAATTGATCGATCTCTATCTTTTTATTTTCTTGAAAAAATTGAACAACACAATGGAGCCATCAATAAGACCTCAATGAAAGATATATTCATAAATGACTATATTGATGAATATAAGTTAATAGAGATAAGAATAACCGAGCAATTGGAATCAGGTACTATTCAAATTGATGACTCTTGTATATATCTCACGCGAAGAGGGCATATGGTTGCTAAATTTAGTAATTTTTTTAGAAAAAATTTTTTAGCAAAAAATAGATTGATTTTAGAAGAGTATTCAGATCACCTCACTGATCCATTGAGAAGAAGCCAAATAAATAATGAGTACTTATGTCAAAATGATGATAAGAAATAAGAAATAAGAAATAAGAAATAAGAAATACCTAATAATATGAAAAATATAACGCCCAAAGAATTCCTATTAGTTTTTTTTCTTGCTGTCTTTACTAGATACATGTTTTCAATTTTTTCAGGAGTGGATAATTTCGCTGGGCCTGATAACTGGAGATATCTTCAACAAAGTGTTCGGATTCTTCAAGGGAACTTTAATTTAGAGGAGAAATTATTTATTACCGCCCCTTTATTTCCATACATTCTTGCTTTATTTAAATGGTTGTTTGCATCAAAATACGTTCTTGCATTAGAAGCATTTCAAATTATTTTAAGCGGAGTTTCAGTAATCTTTTTAATGCTAAGCTCTAAATTAATATTTAGAAACTATTACATAACTCTATTAACTGGATTAGTATACTCTGTCTACCCCGTGACACTCTATTATGCTCATCAGTTTTCTCAAGAATCTATTTTTCAGTCACTATTCATAATAAGTATTTATTATTTTTTACTATATATGGATAAGGGAAGGCTCAATTCTTTGATTAAATTTTCATTAATTTTTTCCTTAGCGCTTCTCACAAAATCTATAATTCTTTTAATTTTTCCCTTTTTAATGCTGTCTGTTTTAATAAAATTTAGTCTAACAAAAAAAACAGTCGGACATGTTTTTTCTTGCGCAGCTATTTTATTGTTAATGACTTTTCCATATGGTGCCTACAATAAACTCGTAAATGGAAGTTATGTTATAGCATCCAGTGGTCAAGGAGGCCACTTTCTTACTGGTCATAATGATGATTTTTATACATATATTGCCAATCCTCCTCCAAGAGATTCAAAAGAATATAGACGACTTAACATTATGGAGTTCAAAATATTTGATGAATTAAAGCCAATAATAGAAGGTAAAAATCATAAGTTTCAGCAGGATACATATCTTAAAGCAGGGATTAAGTGGAGTCTTGATAATCCAAAAAAGGTTTTTGAAATGGCGTGGGTAAATTTCAGGAACTTTATAATGCCTGGCTTTAATATTTTGCATCACCCATTCAATATGTGGCTGCTTACTTTTATGATTAGCCTGCCTATATTTATTTTTGCTTATGTTGAAATAATCAGAAATTTATTTACTAACTATAAATCTCACTTAACTATAGTGTCTATATTTTCAGGAATGCTATCAGTTGCAATTATTTTTTATACTTACAATAGGTACAGAACCGTAACAATTGAACCATATTATGTTATGTATGCTTGTTCATTCATGGTGTATTTTTTTCAAGAAAAGTTTAAATTTTTTACTGCTACTAAAACCTCAACTGAGAATCTTCTTCAATCTCAGCAATGACCATCTTTTTAATTTATCTAAAAGCAGCATTAATTCTTATAACAGGAATTCAATTAATTTTCTTAATACATTTTCAGTTATCTCCTACCATCACCACCTCGGAAAAGAAATTTACCCAAAATACTTTATACACAACCTCTAAAATGGAAGAAAAGTTTAATCCAAATCTTTCGTATTTAAACACAATGTCTAAGTTAGAGGAGTACTTTTTATTAGAAATAGGCCGTAAAGAGCTTCAGGGCAAGGAGATTGTTTCTTTTGCTGATAATTTAATTAGAGATAGATTCAAGCATGATGATGCATTCATCAGATTGAAAGATAATTGGATTTTGCATGCTTTTAATTTCTTTACGCCTCACAGAGATGACACGACTTACCTTTCCAGCCTAAACCCAGACTATATTTTAAAATTTGATGGAGCGATCTGTAATCAGCAAGCTATTATTTTTCAGCAATTGATGAAAGCTTATCATTTAGATTATCAATCAGTTTTATTTAATATTCCTCGATCTCCTGAACCATTTGGTCATTTTGCTTCAGCTGT
>MDSV01246556.1_pt1 | contig 12363 bp, 14 predicted proteins | sample 810851 | NCBI WGS metagenome assembly MDSV01 (sample SAMN05326640, study PRJNA326480) | marine metagenome | isolation source: seawater | place: Atlantic Ocean: North East | collected 2012
AAATGTTGATGTGGTGGCTTGCGTGTGGCAAGGGCATACTCCCCTCGCATCCTGCATTCATCCCAGGCGGTAAATTTCAAGGGGGAAGCGTTCTTGCAAATCACTGGGAATGGCTTGGTATGAAAACCGGCAAATCTAAGAGCTACTCGGCCACTCCTCGCATGCCCGCCACGCTGATGCTCGGCATGAGCGCTGAACTTGCGGTGTCCGTATTCAAACGTCTTCCAGCGAAAAGTTTGATCATGGTCGATGAAGTGCAAAAGTACAGTGGCGAGCAGGGAAGTGACGTCACCAAAATTACCAACCCATTCAAGAAAGAACAGGTTGATGTGAAGAAAGGTATGAAGTGTTTACTTGCAGGTGCCATGTCTTCGTCTGCAAATAATGGACGAAGTGGGAGTCAGTCTTCGAGTTCTAACAACACTGCCTGTGGCGATTTCTCGTCCACGCCAGGTGATTGTGTTGGAGTTTTCGCAAGTGCAACTCCGTTCGTTGTAGATCTTTCAGACAAAAAGAACAAAGTCAACGAATTAAAAGAGCTTGTTCGTATGATCGGGACATCAAAAAAGATCAGCATTCCTCCATTTTTACCGACCATGGCGAACAAGCCCAAAGAAGCGCTCAACAAATACCGAAAATCGGTAGAGACACTACTTGGACAATCGAACCTGCTGGTTAGCTTCATCGATTTAGACAGAGATCCACTGGTGATACCCACACTCACGAAGAGGGGTATCAGCAAATCGGGACGCGGGAGTCTCGTAGACGTGTGGAACGTTCGGAACATCAAGTCGCGCCTTTCGAAGAGAGACGGTGGTACTGCGCTCACCGCTGAAAAAAGAATCGGTGTCCTTGGCGAAGACCAAGTGCCCGTTCGCGCGGCCAAGCCAACTGGGAAGGCAGCGGTGGCTACAAAGAAAAAGGATACGAAGGGGAGCAAAACCAGACCGACACCGATGAACATAAGCGCAAAACAACAAATGAATTTTATTCGTGCTATGGGATTTTAATCATAGTGTCAACCCAGTCTCAACGCATAATTAAAACGTTCGTTATTTGTTGCATTTCGAAGCGCTTGCTTTATTAATTTATTACTATTATATGTACGTTGATATTCAGTGCCGATTTTCAATCTTTTATTTAATGGTAATCCTCTTGATTCATTAAACTTTCTATGAAATTCCTTTTCCAAACCATTGATTGCTCTCAAAACATTCCAATGATTTCCAGAGTGTATAAGTAAATTTTTTCCTGCATGCTTAGGCAGATAATATGTGTTTCGCCTAGCAGGTCTTCTTGTTTGTTTTATTACATGTGGTTGGAAAGTATTGGTCAACGAAATTCGAGTTCCACGTTTACTAGGTAAGGATTGCCAATAGCTGTAAATGAGTCTGGGATCAGTAACATTGTTGAATTGTCTATTTCGGAATGCCCCTGGTTTACTTCTTGTGTTCATTAGTAATCCAGTAACCATGTTCTGATGTTCTGGTGGAACATGGTTCATGTAGTTCATAATTTTTGGTACTTATTGATTTGTTTTATCATTACCGTTTATAACACCAAGTAATTGATATGCGGCCCACACAGAACATGCCCCGTCGTTACAAACTAAGTTCACTTCATGAGTAGGCACATTATTTCCTAGATTAGATGGTCTACTTCGACTGTGTGAACTAGATGGTTGCTTTCCTGATGACATATATTACAAAGAAAAGACATTTTTGTGCGTGAAGTTCAAATTATTCATACCTACGCACACCACCTCGAACCTCTATCTTTATGTCCCAGGTGGCGAACGATCTTTGCCGCGATCACATGATCTCTTTCGGGATCGATTCGTTTGTAGACGTGCTGAACAAAGAGATGGAGAGCTTTGTCCTCTGCCGAATGTGCGCCTTCGTAGTCACCATCAGCGTCTTCCCGAACACTTTCGGCTAGGAACTTGTCGATCATTGGCTCGCTCTCGCGTCTCGCCTTTTCATCGTACGCTTCTTTCCACGCGACCTCCTGGTCCCACCACGAGGCCGGGAAGAATTCCTTGGCGTTAGGATTCATCACAGTCCAGTTCATGAGTAGCGTAAATAATTTACCTACTTCACGGGAACTACATCATGGCAACAGCTGCCAAAAGTCCTACTCCACCAGCAACAACAGCACCAAGTTGTGTTTGCGTAAGACCTGTGCCCATAAAATCGTCTCCCGCTTCGGTTGCATCTGTGGATTGCGGCGGAGACATTTTATATAATGAGATATTTTATTTTAATACACCTCTGCCACAAAAGGAGCCTCGTAGCCATGAACTCTGATAAAGTCTCCGCTATATATTTCATCACATGCAACCTCATCAGTACAATCCCGGTCTTTGTGATACAATGGTAGATTGACTGCACTGATTGCGTTGTGTGTGTCGTTGACAGTATAATAATTGTACCGGTGTCTTCTGTAGGGAGCGGGCTCTCCGAACAATGGCATAATGATCGGGTCTGCCATTTCACGACTGGTAAGAAATCCTATTTTTCGAAAGTTCCATTTACCGTGGGGATGGTAGTGTCCTTGAGGGCCTTGCATGGATGGTAACGGATGTCTGTGTTGGTGTGGCTGGGATGTCGCGGGGAATCCATGAGGAAGATGAAGATGGGGCGAAGGAGCAAAGGTATATGGAAGAGTGAAAGTCTGATATGAAGAGGGTTCTGTGTATAATTTACTAAGCTCGAAACCTAACATGAATGAGAGCGTCAATAGAGACAAAAACATCAACGTATTTTGTGTGTCACGTGTTTTCATTTACAGAAACCACATGTTTTTATTCATCACTGTATTAAAAACTAACCCAAGATTATGTCAAATGAATAGAACCGCTCTGCAAGAAATTGTTGGAGCTTGCATAAAGCCACAGGATTTGAAGGTATACTACGAAGCATTTATACATAAAAGTGCGTACAAAGAGATGGGGTATTCGCAAGAACGACTTGAGCATTTGGGTGATGCTGTACTTCAGTTATGTGTCACGCATCTGTTGTTCAAAAAATACCCCAACGAGTCAGAGGGAACTTTAACTAAAATGAGAACAAAAATTGTAAACGGAGCTACATTGGCACAGATTGGAAGACGCATGAACATTGAAAATTTAGTGGTGGTTAGCAAAATGTCTAACAACGCATTATCTCAAGACAGATTGTACGAGGACACGTTCGAGGCACTAGTGGGTGCAGTGTATTTGGATCTGGGTCTTGACGACTGTATGACGTTTGTGGCTTATCACGTGGAAAATGAAATGGATTCTGAATCACTGCTTTGCGATACAAACTACAAAGATCTGCTACGCAAAAGTATTAGTAAAAAAAAAATGCAGAATTTGCGCTACATGACAGAAAGCAACGACGGAATCTTCATGTGTCGGATTTTCTGTGGCGACCTTAACCTTGCCGAGGCTGAAGGAACTACGAAGAAGAGGGCTGAAATGGAGGCGGCTCACAATGCACTCTCTACTCACTTTCCCGACGATGTCACAAAACGATTAGTTTGATCAGAAGCTCCTCGAACGTTTCAGAGTTTTCGATTCCTGAAGAACGTGCTCAAGGTTATGCTGTGCCTCTTCGATCTCATAGAACATGTGAATGGGGTATGAGGGAGCGGCATATTTTCTTGCTCGTTTGGTCACGTCCAGAAGTGCGCTGGCTTTCTGAAAGACATCGGCATGGTCTTTGAATTTCACGTCAGTATTGAAGTATTTTGCTGGCCTGTTGTCATTGCGACGATGGAGTTCTTCTTCGATTGCTTGGATGAGCTTGACGCGCAGGGATGGTGGAATAGGAATACCGAGTTGAGCATTTTCGTAAGTGTCTAAGGTGAGTGGAGGTTTCAAGGTGAGGCGTGGCGACTTGATCTTCGCCTGATGCAATAAATGCGAGAGCTCGCAGGTTTCGACTTTTGCAAGTTGACGCTCGTGGGGGGAGTTTATGTTGTGCATGAAGAACAAAGCGAGGGAGTATTCCACCATTGTGATAGGCTGGTGTCTGGGCTGATGTTGGACGGGTTCCGTTTCTGCTGTGCCCTGAATAGTTTCGCTGGCGGTATCTTCAATTGGCTGTAAGTTGCTCATGGGGTATGTTATTCGTGTTGGCTCCGGTCGTTCATATAGTCCTCAAGGGAAATCGAAACATAGTTATTCATACCGACAATTACTTCACGGTTTTTTACTGACCCTCCGGTTAGGTGGATGGTAACTCCGAAGCCGTGATTTGACGGAGATTCCGTTCTATAAGAACGCCTCGCCTACGTGCACACACCATGGGTGAGCAGCAGCGCCAGTAGCATCCAAACACATGCGCTCTACAACTTGTGAATGTCGCGTGCACCCCGTGCGGGCAGTTGCACATACCCCATCGAAGAGGATGATGGAGAACATCAAGATCGTCAACTCTAAGTTCTCTCCGGCGCTCAAGAGAGCATGCGCCGCAAAAGAACACGGTGACATCTTGAAACATGGGATCAAACAGTTTGGTCCGCTTAAAGTGATGGCATTCTCACACGACAGGGAGAGTGGTAAGAAAGGGAGGTTGTACGGCCTCTCGATATCCCTCGGCAAGAATGTCCGTGGAATGTTCATGGCATGGATATGGACGTACTTCGACGCCGAATTGAACAGGCCCATCATGCAAGTAGTGAAAGCGCATGAACTTTCTGGTATCGATCTCTATAATGTCGATCCTTCTTTGAAGCATATGATCAAGTGCCTGCACGCGCCTACGCGTATCGAAGAAGACATTGGCGCATGACCAAGTGCATAATCAAAACAAAAGTGGCAAGAGCGATGTCCCTGGTGACGCTGTAGGAGAAAGTGAACGCGAAAATTGTGTTCCACATCACACTTTTCTGCAATCTCTCTTTCAGTGATTTAGGGTACGAGTTGGCCAGCCATGGATGTATCGTAGTGATAAGCGTGATATTGACTGTGTATGCAAATATTAACAAGATTTCTTCTAATTGTAACTTGTTGTCGTCAAGAATACCCATTTAAAAAGAGCAGATATTTTTTTCAACGGATGATATGAAATCATCACATTTGAGGCTGCAACACCTTCCGGACGATATGCTTGTGTACATAATGAACAAGCTTTCACTTAATGAAATTGTGCTGTGTTTGATGATTAGGCGTACATTTTCAGATATAGTCGATCGCGCTTTGAAGAATATTCATACCATCGAAGACTCAATTCATTCGGACGCGATTGATTATGTCTGCGACAATTGCACTAATGCATCGCGTCCGAATGTTTATGGCAATATCTCATGCCGAAAGATGAAGAAAATGCGATATCGATGGCCTGAAACGGTAACCCTGGACTGGGACTGGTCAACACCCAGAGCAATAGCATCGTTCATGTACTCTCTTTCAATGTCATCGATGAGGAATATCAGATTCTTGACGCTGAAAGTCAAAGATGCGCAGACCCTTTCTGATACCAGGGTGAAATGGAATTACATGGACTTGAATTCGCTCACAATAGAGTGTGAAGGTACTTCAGTTGAGAAGGTTCTTACAAGACTGAACGTAAGGTCTTGGGATGTTGATCATCTTTTCATCCGCGGAGACGTTTGGAACTTTACAGAATGCGTCTTTTACTTACCAGCAATTTATGGAAGCCTCAGTATGACCTCAACAACAGATGCGTTCGATCACAATCATCAAGATATTGATCACGCCATTCGCTACATTACCAACATGAATCTGAAAACAGTACGTCTTTGCAACGTTTTCAATATTTGCTGTCCGTTCTGTATGGTGGCCGACTCATTTTCTACCGGCGTAAGACAAGCAATTATGTCGAACAGAGAACGCAAAACCTGGTGGCTTGATGTGGCGAATTTGAACATGATTGACGCGTTTGTCAACAATAATATAGACGTATCATGTTCAGTGTTCAAGGAAGATTTACGTACCATTCTTGAAGAAATCGACCCATTCCACGTGAACATTCGTTGTGTGATTTAGAGCGAAATGGCTTAAAGACAATAAATTCGAACCAGTCAACAACAAAAAATGGAAACAAACGTCCCTCCGCAGTTTCAGACACCTCGCAACAACCGCAATGCGCAATCTCGTAACGGTCAGCCCGGAGGTGACCGTCCACAGAAACATCAAAAGTTTCCACCACCATCTCATCTGTACTACCAGGGTCGCCTGTGTAACTTCTACGTGTCTTGGCAAGGACGCACGAATCTCATTGTTGTTCCTCATCAGCGTGTATACAAGATGACCGAGTTTTACCCACTGGACCTCTCCTACATCTTTCAGGAGATTCAGACCGTGGTCGAACAAAAGAACGTTCGTAACTACACTACGCACATTTACAAGCGAGACTGGGAAGTGTCTCCGCATTTGTTCTTCAAGATTGGAATGCCCCAGATGGCGTACGAAAATTTCGCGGGAGGTCCTCTTTCAACACAGGGGGTGGCACAGATGACGCCTCCCATGCCCCCCCTGCCTCTTAGTGCACCCCCGCCTCCTTCGGCTCCACCCGTCTCCACACCTCCCACACCAGTCAAAGTCCCACCTACCCCTTTGACTGGAGACTTTGATGACGACGATGAGTGATTCACCGTCCGTAGTAGTAACCCACCCCCTTGGCGTTGTTTTTCATGAGAGTGTCGTGTGAGTTCTTAGCATCGATGATGAAACCGCGAATAGAACCGAACAGTGCGTAGCAGAACGCCAATACAACTCCTGTTCTAAAGGTTGATGGCTTTTCAAGAATGTAGTTTGGAAGATAATATCTCACTGCTGTAAAACCAATAATAGCCACAAGAAAATCTAATTGAAAAAGTGTCAAATTCGATAAAACGTAGTTCGTAATACCATCACTGTGTTGCATAATAATTTACGGTCCGAGAAAAAACGATGTTGTTTTAAAATAAACTTTGCAACAAGCATTGAACAAACTATCAAAACCTGGTTTCTGTGAGACGCTCAGTGTGTTAGAATCACAAGTAGCCTCGCCGAACCCAATTTTCATTCGGTCTCCATGGGGACATTGTGGAAGGCATCGGTGCTGCGTTTGCGCTTGGTGCTGGAGTGGACATCTGGTCCAGGGCGTTTGCTCGCTGACGGTCGAGGCTGCTTTACGGTCGAATCGTTTGCGAGCTTGTCAAGGAAGAGAAGGACGGAAGCCACGTCATAAAACCGCTTGACATCGGAGACGAGTGGGTGCTTGCAGCTCAGATCTCCGGCGTCGTCGCAAAGACCAATCTCAATTGTGGAAGGCAGATTGTGTACAGACACGCCATCCCGGTTAGGCCGATTCCCCGTGGCGTCAGGTGGGACAGATATGGAAACTTGAGCAATGCCATGCAAGGTGTATAGTGGTACGTCGTGTTTGACGCCGATTCTGAAGCAGAACTCCTTGACATCCAGCTGTGGGATGTCCTTGTATCCATGAAGGTGCTGCTTCGTGCAATGGGCAATCTTCACCATCACATGAACTAGCTTGCATTTCTCGTTGCAGAGAAGAAGTCCCAAGACGTTCGTCATGTTCGTAGGGTTCGAAGCGAATGAGTGGAGGTCGTCTGAACTCGTGATAACGAATCCCTTCTATTAAAGAAAATATTTAAGCCACTTGCGATATGGAAGCATGTGAGGAACAAAATCTTTCATGCGCTCACACCCATACCGAAATAGACGAAAGGGAAGGCTGCTGCATATGCCTTTCATGTGGTGTTGTTCTACCAATGCTCAATAGTCAGAATATCGAGTGGAGATATGGAATCGAAGACTCGAGAGTGCGCGCGGATGTGTATGAGCATGATAGCGATGAAGATGATCCTGCCTCATTCATACCGGGCTCTGGTATCATGGCAAAGCTTCATATGGGAACGAGCACCTCAAATCGCTCGCGGGTCTATCGGGAGGGTAAGGATTTCATTACTTCAGTTGGAGTGAGCCTGTCGTTACATGAGGGGGTGATTAACGAGGCGATACTTCTGCTCAAGATATTGAAGGATTACCACGGCACTTGGAGGGGATCGCGAAGGGTCGGGCTGATGATTTCATGCATATCACTGGCGTGCCAGATGCACAACATTGGAATATCTGATGGCGAAATTCTAGAATGTCCCCTTGTGAGACAGCCAACGAAGGTGATGAATCGACAGAAGAAACTCGTTCTGCAAGCGCTGCATGAGAAAAGCATCACGATCTCTGCCCAGCCTGACGCATCTGAATTCAGCTTTCGGATATGCTCACTGTTAGGGTACGATCGCCAATTCTCGTGTCGAATAAGCAGAACAACGTCAAAGATTCAAAATTGCACACACATGCAATCGAAACCATGCACTATGATCGTGGCTACAAGCATCCTTCTGGTATCAGAGAAGAAGAGGATGCGAGTGGATATCAAGTTTCTCTGCTCGGTGTGTGGGGTCACGCGACCAACGCTTTGTAAGTGGTACTCAGAATGTACCCAGAGGGACGTGACAGACTGTCGTAGTATCGTGTCGGATATGGACGTTGTGTGATCATTCATCGTTATTAGACAAGACCGATGTACTAAGACCCATGTACGGCTTTAACTCTTCCTTGAAATGAAGTAGTAATGCAAACACTCCCAAACTAAATGCTGGTATTATAAGGATCCCCGCATATCTAAACGTTTTGAACAAAGTGCCGTTGATTGTTCGTGCCTGTACCATCGTAATTCGATTTACGTATGGCATCCGCAGCACAATAAATCTTATAATACTTATTTGCAATACCAATGTTATGAATCCAAAAATCATCACATCAGAGCTTTCAAACATCTTCTATATGACAAATGTGTATTTTTTTTTCAAAGCATATTGTAAATGAAGTTAAGATTATTAGAATTTGATTCGTGTACTAAAAGAGTTGGAAGAAAGTGATTTCAATAAATATAGAAGACGATGAGGTATTCTTCTAGAATGGCAACTGTGTCCTTTTTACCAATGAAATGAATAAAATGTAATACGTCAATGCAACAATGATTCCTGAATTTGCGTCTGTCAACATAGAATACCATGTGGGGACGGGGTCATAATAATGTAATGTCAGGTATGGAAACAAACCTGAATATTTCATAGGTATACCAACAATACCACTCACGAAGCCTACCCAGAAAAGAGAAGCAAAGTGATGTCTGAAGGGATTCGTAATCGTTATTATAGGTAATGTTACTGCACCCACGAATCCTGCAATCAAAGCAGCTGACAGTACAGTGTGGTGTTTGAAGTAAGGCCTCAAATTCACTACCCATGCCATATTTTCTACTCCCATGAAGCTTACGTATTTCAGAGATAGCATGCGTAGAACCACATCCCACACTGCAGTTATTACAAATACGTAGACCAAGGTTTCGTATTTAGGGTACATTACATTTACCACAGAATTTTATCCGCATAATAACCTGCGGTTCCTTTCTTATGTCTATCTCGTTCGTGTCTTATCTTGTACAATCTTCTTCGCTTTTCGTCTCTATGTTGCAGAAAATCACTATACCGCTTGTCTCCAATCGATGTTATCTTTGTACAGACCTGAGGGCGTCTGCATTTGAAAACATCTAGTTTTTTATGCTTTCTTGTTGATGGTAAAACGCGAACACCATACTTTTTGGCACGTGCTTGTGCACGTTTAATATTTGTTTGCGGCATTTATATCTACGATGATAAAAAACATCACCAATTTATTTAATTCCATCTTATAATGTACATTATCCGAACGTTTCTATTATCAGAGTTTGGGTTTTACGCATATCACCGATTTATTGGACACATGATTCCAAATGGCCTACATGGTAAACATCACGACAAACTACAAGAATACGAACAGTCGTTCCGCTGGGATGAGATTCGTGGAAGCACAGCAATGGTAGTAGCTCATGTCATAAGTCCTCTCAAGATAAACGCAATCGCTTATTATTCTTATATGGTAGTATTACTCGCAATACACAGGGCTTGCCACAATGAAGATATATATTTTATGAACTTCCATCGAAGTTACCACAAAGAACATCATAAAAATCCCAACATCAACTTTTCCATTGTAACACCGCTGATGGATCTTGTTTTTGGCACGTGTCATTTATTCTCCTAAGATCGATTCAATACTTTGTAGTTTGGCTTTGATAGAATCCAGTCTTTCCTCCAGATTTACCTCCTGTGGCCGTAGGAGCCTGATATTATTCTTAGTCACTCTCCTCCTCTCGTGCGCATTGATGGTCTTTCGGGTGCCTCGTTCTCATGTAAACTTGGGGGTCTTTCGGCCGCTAGGACCGCCTCGAGTCCAGGAGTTCTAAGTAAAAAAATTAATCGCTCTCCTGTTCCTGGGGGCTTTTATAGCCTTTCTCCTCCAAGATATAGGAGTTCCAAGTAGAAAATAATCGTAAAATTCCTTGCTAGACCTAAAATCCGTTGCTAGTCGCTATGTCCTGGGTCGGAGGCAAAATAAGAAATTACTCCCTCAGGCACGGAGTTCTCGCTCCTCCTAAGGAAGTCGTAGGAGAGTCTCTCCCGTAATAAATCCCGTAAATCTCTATTCATTCTTAAATAACGAAGCTTATCATCGCGTGTTCCTTACACGCATCCTTACTCCACGCACCAAAGGAACTCTAGCCGCCACTTCATTCAAAGGCGTTCCGCCTACCACACTCACTCCTTCTATCAAAGGCATTCCGCGAGGTACAGGCGGTGGACGTGCCACACGTGGTGGTAGTAATGGCAGTGATGATTGATAATTATTCGATTTGTAACTATTGGGACTGCTATTCCGACTAAATGAGCCGGATGATGAGCCCGACATATTGCTACTTGATGTACTTATTGAACGCGATCGGGATCGGCTTCTGATTGGCCGGATGGGAAACCGCCCAGTTTGTCTTCGTATTCTTCTATTCATGTTAGAGGGTTGATTGTTGTTAGAATTCGACAACCCAATTCTCACTGGGGGTCGTTGAACAACAGACTGGGGTTGAGGTGAACGTAGACGTTGAGATGCATTAGGTATCTTTGTTCTATGAGAATTCCATCTTCCGTTCATATCTGGGAAAAACGCATAACCCTTCCTACGCCTGGTTTTCAAATATGGAGTCAATATAGTGTAATCTGGTGTCGGTTTGAAATATACAGAAAGAAGGCCAGGGTATTTGTGAAGAACTCGATTCAAAGCTGTTTTGGGTGCACGCCACCCTTCAGGAATAGGCACTCCCGGATCGGTCCACTCTCTAGGTCTTCGTGGTATTGGCGCACCTAATTTTGTGGCCTTGTGTCTAATCTTTTTGCTTTTTCGCATCCCTTTTGCTTGTTGAAAATAATAACGGTACATTTCCGCATTGTCCATATGTCTATATTATACGTATGTTTTTTTTTTTACACAGAATTACAATTCGAGTTTGTCGATGATGTTCTTTCGAGGCTTAGGTTTCGCATATTTATGTCACTTCTGTTCGGTACTGCCCTTTGTTTTCGGTGAGCTCGCCTGGGTGATTTAGGACTCCTAGACCGACCGTTACCGTTAGATCCACTGCGAGACCCGTTAGATCGACTGTTACCGTTAGATCCACTGCTTGACCCAATAGATCTAGAACGACTATTCCGCCTTCTGGTTCTGTTTGGATACGGTGGGAAGAATGTGTAGCCGGGCAAATGAGGTCTGCTTGCTAAATATGCAGTGACTATGGGTGAAAATGTGGCGTTCGGTTTGAAAAAAAGAGGTAAAAGCTGAGGATATTTGTGAAGTATTTTATTTTTACTCGTCATTCCTGCTTTCCGACCTTGGTAAAGTGGACGTGACGGCCTTTGCAACTCGGGTTGATTTGGTATTGAACCACCTAATTGTTTTACGTATTTACGAACATTACGTCGTGTACTCATGGCTCTGGCCGTGTTATAGTATTCCTTGTATGCCCTTTGTGGAGCCTTCTGTAGAGCCGCACGTGGACCATACTCTTCAAGAAGCAAATTCTCGAAAGTCTGTTTAGGGGAGGGGGAGCGACGGCGAGGGGATCTTAGTCTTGCAACGAGGTTGCGTGCATTTACAGTAGGGTGATGACTGTACGCTTCAGAGGGGGGAGGAATACCGAATACAGACGCAGGAACACTCATAGTACTACCACTAAATATTAAAATTTAAAGAAATGATAACAATCAATTACATAAATGAGAATTGTAGATTTGTTTTGTGGGATTGGTGGATTTAGCGAGGGAGCTCGCCTATGCGGTCATGACATTTGCATTGCAATCGACAATAATCCTGACTTTCTTAAAACACATTCTAAGAATCATAAACACTGTGAGCATTTGTGTGTGACTTTACCCGAAGGGATGCCTGATATTCCATTACACAATGTGCATCTT
>MDSV01241275.1_pt1 | contig 12362 bp, 16 predicted proteins | sample 810851 | NCBI WGS metagenome assembly MDSV01 (sample SAMN05326640, study PRJNA326480) | marine metagenome | isolation source: seawater | place: Atlantic Ocean: North East | collected 2012
GAGTATGGTGCTGTTGAACAAAAAATTAAAGATGCTGTGCAGGTTGGACTGACTAAAGACTTAGGCACAGATTACTTTGAAGATCCAAAAGGCAGACTCACAGCACTCAGAGACAACAACGGCACAGTATCAACAGGTTGGGCAGGACTTGACAAGAAACTGTTTGGTGGATTCAACAGAGGTGAACTTAACTTGTTTGCAGGTGGATCTGGTGCAGGTAAGAGTTTATTCTTGCAGAACATGGCAGTGAACTGGGTTGAACAAGGACTAAATGTAATTTACATCAGTTTAGAGTTAAGTGAGGCATTGTGTGCCATGCGTATCGATTCTATGGTTGCACAAACACCAGCAAGAGAAATATTCAAACAGATCGACAACGTAGAACTAAAAGTAAAAGCAAAGTCCAAAGAAGCAGGCAAACTGGTGATCAAGTATTTGCCATCAGGTGCAACTGCACTTTCCATAAGAACATACATCAAAGAGTTTGAGATCAAGCATGGCGTCAAGTGTGATGCTATACTGGTTGATTATTTAGATCTAATGATGCCTTTGAACAAGAGGGTATCGCCATCGGACTTGTTTGTTAAAGACAAGTATGTGTCAGAAGAACTTAGGAATTTGGCAGTGGATTTGGAACTGTTGCTGTGTACAGCATCACAGTTGAACAGAGATGCTGTTGAAGAAATCGAGTTTGATCATTCGCACATAGCGGGTGGCTTGAGCAAGATACAGACATCAGACAACGTGATTGGTATATTCACATCAAGGGCAATGCGTGAACGTGGCAGATATCAGATACAGTTTATGAAAACAAGATCATCATCAGGTGTTGGACAGAAAGTAGATTTGGAATTTGATATTGATTGTTTGCGTATTACTGATTTATCTGAAGATGAAGAATATCAAGCATTTTCAAAACAGAGATCAAGCATATACGGTAATATGAAAAGACAGAGCATGGTAACGCCAAGTGCCACAGATAAGAGCGAAGCGACCAGCGGTCCGGTCGCAGGTTCTGGAGCAAAAGTTAGTGCTAAAGTAACTTCCAAGGGCCTACGGGACCTCATCTCAAGTGTAAATCAAGACGACGATGAGTGATTACATGTTTCCATCCAAACCTGATCGTTTGCCAGACGATTGGCAAGATATCCTTGCTGAGTCAATGCATCAACATGTGGCAGGACAGTCATTCACACACTATCCATCAGATACTGTAGAAGCAGAAACATACAGCAAAGATATCACATACAAGTTCAATGATCATGGCTTTCGCTGTGACTACAACATGGCACAATTGGCTGAACACAGCATCAACATGTTCTTGGGGGATTCCAACACTATGGGCATTGGTGTGAATCTTGATGAAACATGGTGTCACACAGTCAACGCATCATATCAAGGTCAACGCACCATGTTCAACATGGGTCAAGGTGGTGGTTCTGGAGAAACCTGCTACAGACTGGCTCGTGCATGGATACCTCGTATACGTCCTAAGGCTGTGTTCATGCTTACACCTCCTTCATCACGCAGAGAGTTTTACACCATGGAAGACGAAGCTTTGATCCTTGGACTTCAAAAGTTCCGCGATCGTCCTAGTGTGTTGCCTGAACACATGGTGTCAGAAATTGAAATGGAAATCAACCGTATGCGTGTGCATGATGCTATTGAGGCTCTGTGTGTACGCAATCACATACCATTCTACTATGTGAACTTTCATCATCATCTACTCACAACACCTGAATGGAATGGCTACTTTGAAGATCTTGCACGTGATGGTGTACATCCAGGTCCACACACACATCAACGCATAGCAAAAATATTTACAGATCTCAATCCACAGTAAATATTCACAATGCAAGACATACACTCACGAGCATGGTTACGCACCAACGCATGGCGATATCCTCCCGCTGTATGGGAAAGCATACACTCAGACAGATGTAACTTTGTGTTGAATGTGGACAATGTGGAGTATGAATACAACAACTATGGCTATCGCAATCCACAGTCACAAGAATTTTATTACACACACAGACCCATTGCTGTGGGCTGTTCCATCACGTTTGGTCAAGGTGTGGCACTGGAACACACATGGCATCATCTCATAGAACATCACTGCAACCTTGGACAATGTGGTGCATCATTGGAAACTGTGTATCGCACACTGAAACATTGGATGCCCAAAATCAAACCTTCTCACGTGAGACTGTTGACACCGCCCATGGGCAGACGTGAAGTGTTCGAAACTGATTGGTCAGCGGTGCAGTACATACCACAAGGTGTGATAGACATGCCCAACATATTCACTGCAGAAACTGAAATACAACTCAATCAAGATCGCATGTTGTCAGCCATTCGTTGGCTGTGTCGTGACATCACACTTGATGTGATCACATGGGAACAGGCCGCTGAAGTTTGCACAGACCGTGGTGCTGATGATCTGCATCCTGGACCTCAGTCACATCAAGCAATTGCTGAACTGTTTAAACAGTTCGAACTGTTTCGCAATGCATAAATCATACTGTGCCATGCCTTTCAACTCAATCAATCTTGAGTTGCCACACTCTGCCAACATGTGTTGTGTGATGTATGAAGGCCATGAAGGTGAAGCAGGGGCTGACACAGACACACGTCAAGCATCCAACATCCACACAGCATTTCATTCTGATCGTTGGGAACAGGTGCGTGATCAATTTAGACAGGGTCAACAACCATCAGTGTGTGGTGCGTGTTGGACACAAGAAGCACAAGGTGAAACATCAGCACGTCAAGGCTACACACAAGAATTGGCTGAGTTGGGTGTTGACCTCAACACAGAAACACCTCCACATCCACGCAAGGTGCAATGGACTTTTTCCAACACCTGCAACTATGCCTGTCGCACATGTTCATTGACATATTCCTCTGGTTGGCTCAACAACACACGTCAGCTGGCTCAACTGGAACCCAATGTACTAGGACATCAATACAAGTTGGATCAGTATGCCAAAACACAATGGGATCAAGATCGATATCAAGAACTGTTGTCAGTGATGCAGGATGCTGTGCAACTTGAACTCACTGGAGGCGAAACTCTGTTGGCCAAAAACCTCATACCCATGTTGGCCAAACTTGACTCACGCATTGCAATAAAAATTACCACCAATGGATCACAAGCACCTACACCAGAATTGATTGAAGCGTTGCGTAGGTTTTCAAATGTGTGCATCACATTTTCAATTGATGCTGTGACACCTTTGACATTCAAATACATTCGCACAGGTGATTGGTTTCAGGTGCAACGATCAATTGAGCAATGGCTACAACATCGAGACTGGATCAACTTTAGATCAACTGTGACCATATCCATACTCAACATGTATCTGTTGAATGATGTGTTTAAACATTTGGATCAACTGTTTGGTGTGACCAATGTGGCACACAACTGGGTGCATGATCCCAGCTTTTATGCTGTGGGCATTGCACCAAACTCAATCAAACAGTGGATCGATGAACGCATCACATATTTCAAAGCAAGAAAACTGGTGCCTTACATGTGGAGTGGCACACACAATCAAGATCTGTGGCAACAGTTTTTGACACGCACCAAGTATCTTGATCAAATGCGTGACGAACCCATGCAAAATTATTTGCCTGAATTATATGCACAAATAAATAGAACGCAATGAGCGAAACATTCAAACTAGAAATCACAATCAAAACACCAAAATCAACCAGTGGCGAATCAGAAGAAACCAGAGGCTCTGTTTGGTTTGATGATCAAGAATTAGAAAAATTTTCTATCATGTCTGGTGAGACTAGAAAGCTAGAACACAACATAGAAGTTGATGATGGTGATCACAGTTTCACTGTAAAACATTTGTACTCAGCATCTCCAACATCAGCATTGGTGGTTGATCAAGTTGTGATGGATGACATCAACATAGGTGTTATTGCATACCAAGGTGTGTACACACCAACCTATCCTGAACCATGGTACACAGATGAATGCACCGCAGGACGGGTGCCACAAGAAACCATAGGTCAAGGCAACAACGGTTCAGCTTGTATGTACATGGGCTGGGAAGGTGACTACAAACTTAAATTTAATACACCTTTGTATGAGTGGCTACTAGAACACCTCTAATCATAATAAGTTGCCTTTGGCAATCATATAACCATTGGCGTGGGCCACAGGAGCATGAATTAATACCACGCATCAATTCATTTTTAGACAAAGCAAGAAAACACGCAGACATTATGTGGTGCAACGATCACATCAACGAGATACATCCGGATCATGCAATGCATGAAGATGATCTAAAATTTTATGACACACTATCCATAGTAGCAAAGTACAACAACATATTTGTTTGTGGTTGGCATGGTGAAAGATGCTGTTCTATGAAAGGGTGGGGCACTCACACACTAAGCATGAAAGGGGTTCGTACAAAATTAATCACAGACTTGACTGTGTGGTGGGATCATCCACCTACAGAGACTGCTCTCAATATATCTGCAAGGTCTGCCGATCTAGTCACGTCCGATGCAGTATTGCAAACCATTTTTTGATTGTGCAATAAATTTGACCAAACTGATCTAATCATTTCTTGTTTTACATGACCAGGTAATTCACACCACAATTTTAATTGTTGCAACATTGCACTTGTTCTATCTTGCCATTCAGGCAAGTCATCATATGATTCATCCCACAATGAACTAAATGTTTTGTATCCATAATCACGCAACCTTGCTAACGTATGTCTATTACCTTGTATCATAAATGGTTGTAGTTGAAGCATTGGCTTAAAAGTTTTTTCTGTAATAAACAAGTCTTGTTCTACAAAAGGAAATGCTTCTGTCACAACATTAATCCATGCGTCATTGTATAAGTCTGGATTCATCCATCTATCATTTCTGCGGATTTGTGATTTAGATTGATCAATAATGATTGGATCAATAATACCCAATGACTGGTCCACACCATCATAGCACACATAACTCACATGTCCATGATCCACGAGAGAATTATTTTGCAACCATTCTAACACATGCCGCCTAGAAACTTTGTCTTTGCCATTTAGGCACATGTAATCTTTTGACTTATTCCATTTGTACCAATCTTCTGTAAGAATTTGATCTTCTTCTTGTTCTTTGATAAGGTATGTAATAAGTTGCCAATCAAAAAACATGAGTGGTATTTTTGTGATGCGTGAACCTGTTGGTTTTAAATTACCAGTAACTAATACAATGTTTTTAAATTGTCCAACGTTATCAAGTTGAAGTATTTGTTCCTCAACACTCACTGAAGCATAGTGTTCACATTCAGCAGGATACCACACTAATAAATTTTTTGCGTTGGTTTCAATTTGTTTGTTGTGCATGAGGTAACTGCCAAACAACACATGCATCACTGCCCAATCTGGATTACGTTTTGTGAGTGCATAATCAATATTATGTGCTTTACACCATGCAACAAAAGTATAGTTTTGGTGTTTTAGTTTAGCAATATCTGATTGGTTTATGATGTCTATGCGGGCCACTAAATATGTATTATGCTAGATCTAGATGGCAAATTCTTAGTGGCAAGGCCTACAATGCGTGATACTCGTTTTCGTGAAGCTGTGATATTGGTAATGGAACACAGCAAATCACATTCAATGGGTTTGATTATCAACAAACCCATACACAAACCATCTTGCATTGAGTTGGCCAAAGACTTTGGCATTGGCACTATGAGACGCCAACCACAGCAGTTTATCAACTATGGCGGCCCCGTGGGTATAAACAAAATTATCATACTGCATACGCCAGACTGGACTACCAAAGAATCCACACACAAATTCAATCCAGAAGTATGGGCTACCAATTCACAAGAAGGAATTCACGCATGTATGGAGGATGGTGCACAAGGTCCTAGCAAGTGGTTGATATGTATTGGGCAATGTCAATGGGCACCAGGACAACTTGAAGCTGAAATACTGTCCAAGAATGGTAGACTTACCACCGATGCATGGCTGACCACTGACTGTAATCCTAACACAATTTTTAACATGAAGTATACTAACCGTTGGAAGAAAACCATCAACAGAGTAGCACAAGATCAATTCACCAGAGTTTTTAATCACGCAGTACAGACCCAGCAATAATTACAAGAGCTAATGAAACTGCTTAATCTTGTCCGCTACAACACTTCAAAATATCAAGAATGGGTTGATAAGTTTGACCACGTGTACACATACAATGACATCAACAAACAATATGATGTGGCAGTGGTGCAGGTTGAATTGCAGGCACCAAAAAAATGGGCAGACATAATCGATCAGATCACATGTGAAAAAATTATTATCATTGTGCAAGACCTTATGCCAGACGTACACAAACACATTGTGTTACCAAATGATCGACCTGGCGTACACTTTGTGGTACATGGTAAAATACGTCAGCCGCTCACACATGCCACACAGTCTAATATGCTTTCATATTTTTGTGATATGACATATTTGTACATGCACACTGATGTTCGTCACAAAACACAGTGGGAAGAATTTTGCTACAACAGTATTGCAACAAAAGATTACCATTTTGATTTTCTTCCAGGCACTGAAACTCCTGCACGAAAATTTGCACATGACTGGATTATCACAAACTCTAAACCAAATGATTTTTTACACACAGGGAAATTTTGGAAACATCACCAAGAAGGTCCTAGATTAACAGAACACATCAATTGGGACGAAGGATTCTGGGATGATAATATTGAGCATCTTGGAAATTGCGAAGCCTTGTATCATGGACACCCTGTTAGAATTGGACAAATTTTACCACTGCAAGTATATGCAAAATCAAAACACAGTCTGATATGTGAGAGCCATGAGACTATGGATTATTTTTTTCCTACAGAAAAAACTGCCAAACCTATTTTAGCCAAAAGGTTATTTGTGGTAATTGGCCCACAATATTTTTTACGTGACCTCAAGGAGCTTGGATTCCAAACCTTTAGCTCCGTGATTGATGAATCATATGATGCAGAACCAGACCCATACAAGCGTTGGAGCATGGCACTAGAACAAACCAAATCACTGTGTGAACCTATGAGTAGATACGATCTGTTTAAAATTTTACCAATTGTAGAACACAACTTTGAACACATGATGCAATTAGATTTTCATGCAGTAGCATCTGCATGTCGCCAAATATGTTAGCAGTTCTTAGCAACATGCCCGACTTGGGTGATATACCAAACAGTTATGATATTAATCAGATAGATGAGTTTTTGAAGAATGACAAAACACTTGTTATAACAGAAGTTGAATACATTAATGTTTTTGAAAATTATGATTTCCTTAATAAAGTAAAACATTGCAATAAAGTAATTGTAGTAAGTATGGATTATCGTGCTTGGTTTGTAGACATGTTTAAACAATTTGATTTGCCAAATTTTCATTTTGTTGTGAATGGTAATCCTAAATTTTCACAAGCAAAACTAACGCATTGGTGGGCTTACTTTGCCAAACAAAATTATTTTTATAAACATACACCCATACTAGAAAAATCACAATGGGGTAAACGCATGAACAAAATCAAAGTCAGACCATACAAATTTGATTGCCTGTATGGTAATTTAGATAAAGAATCAATGGTAGCTAGACCACACAAACAGTTTGTGTATGATTGGGTACAACAACATAAACAACCAAATTATTTTTTAGAAAGCAAACCATTTGAAAAAAGCCAATCAGTCAGCCAAAAATATGCAAATATACATTTCCAAAACGATGATGACATATTTTATGAAGATCATGTTAAGATGTCAGACACAGTACAACTGCAATGCAAGTATTATGGACAGACTATGATTGTTGGACAGGTATTGCCTTTGAAAGTGTATGAACAGTCACAGTACAGTTTGATATTTGAAACTGATGCTCACATCTTTTCTCCTAACGAAAAACTGGCAAGAGTGCTGTTGGCAAAAAGATTGTTTGTGGTAATTGGTTGCCAACACTATCTAAAGTCGCTCAAAGACATAGGACTGAAGACATTTGATAATGTGATAGATGAATCATATGACAATGAGCCTGATGATACCAAACGTTGGCAAATGGCCATGGAGTCAGCTTTGGAATTGTGTGCCAAAGATCCAATGTGGGTGTTAGATCAAATAACCAAACGAGTTGATCACAACCAAAAATTTTTAGCCAAATTTGATGCCAGTGCATTCTTAAAAGTATTTTATGACGAACGTGATCAGCTAATATAGTATATGCCTTATAACGTTTGGAACAAATGGGACAAACTAGAAACTATCATGCTTGGCACTTGCCATCCACTTGAATTTTACGACGGGATCAAAAATGATAAAATTAGAGATCCACTGTTAAAAATCACAGAAGAAACTTTACAAGATTTAGATTATTTTGAATCTGTGTTAAAAGATTTTGGATGCGAAGTGCTTAGACCACCAACTGAATATGACAGAATAGATACATGGGATGCTCTTGAATCTGGTAAATTTAGATTTCCAATACATCGCAATAGTCTTCAACCTAGAGATTTTCAGGTTGTAGTTGGCAACAAGTGTGTAATATCACACTTTGATAACAAGGGTATTAGAGACACTTTAATAAAATACAATCGAAAAGATTTAATAATAGACCCAAGTGCCTTTAAGGCTATTACAGGAACTGATGATACCGTGGACACGTGGGACGGTCCTTTTATTACTCTAGTTGGTAATCGAATATATTTAGATAACAAAATGTTTACAGAGCACAGCAAAAAATGGTTCAAGAATCAATTTCCAGATTTTGAATATGTTGAAGTAAGCATTGGTGGTCACAGTGATGCCTGCTTCATGACTTTAAAACCTGGTGCAATATTAAGTGTGTATGATATCCAACCATATGAAGAAACGTTTCCAGAATGGGACGTTTGTTATTTGCCAGATCCACGCTGGGGTAAAGTTAGTCCATTTTTAGATATGAAAGACAAGGTAGATGGCAAATGGTGGGTACCAGGTGAAGAGTATAATGATGCATTTATTGAATTTGTTAACACATGGTTAAGCAAATGGGTTGGTTATGTAGAAGAAACTGTATTTGATTTAAACTGTTTGGTATTAGACGAACATCATGTTTGTGTATCAAATGATAAAAATGAAACTGTAAATAAATTTTTAAAGAAGCACAATATGGAACCTGTGCATATACCATGGCGTCACAGATACTTTTGGGATGGTGGACTACATTGTATTACTTTAGATTTAAAAAGGCAAGGAAAAAAGGAGAACTACTTTAATGGGATTCATAGCATACAAAACAACTGACAAAGAAGGCAAAAAATTACCAAAGAGCAAATGGCTGATAGATTCAATGTACACCGACAATATGAAAGGTGGAAAGGCCCGCGAGAAAGAATATGCCAAAGCATTGCAACAGTCTGGTTGCAAAATTGAGTGGGATAAAGTAAAATAGTAATTGCGGTCTTGGCGGAACTGGTAGACGCGATGGAGTAAAATCTATTGTCCACAAGACTTATGGGTTCAAGTCCCATAGACCGTACCATAGAGGGTGAGTTGGACAAGCACGGGGCCTCTTGTCGGGTCCCCACCCTCACATAGTTAAATACAATCGATGGCAGGCGTACATTTAGTAACATGTGTAGACTGGAACTACAAACATTGGGCTGAAACATTGTTGCGATCTACCAAACCATTCAACAACTTCAAAAAAAAAATTGTAATTGCAGTAGGCGAAGGCGATTGGGATTCATGGGCAGAACAATATGATGTAACCATTATACCTCAAGCATGGCCTGACGATCCAAACTATGATCGAGGACGTTGGTGTCAGAATGTTCGTATGCGTCATTTGTTGAGTTGTATCAAAGGCAGTGATTGGTTGTTACAAGTGGATGCAGATGTAAGACAACATGCCTGGCTTAACACTAAAGTTTTTAGACGTGTGAAGAATCCACAAACAGCTCTAGCATTTGCTGTGACAAAATCAATTGGTAGGATGCTTGGGAGAGGTAAGTTTAAAAAAGTAGATGATAGATTTAGAATCAATGCTGGTTGGGTATTGTACAAAAACAATACAATAACAAAAGCATTGTTGAAAAAAATCCTAGTTGACTTTGATGCCAAATACCACGATGATCCAACAGATCCTAACAATCCTGCGAGAAATTGGGATCAAGTAAGACTGTGGAAACTGTTTGGCAAGTTCACAAGACCAGTGGCTAACAAATACGTAGATGATGGAGCCAAGGGTGGCTTCTGGCATGACTCTGCATGGTTCCATTGCAAAGGTCCAGGTGCCAAAGGTAGAACCATGGAGACGTGGCATGACCTTTCAAAGCCTCCTGAACCTCAAGCTCCCAACCAAGAGGCTAGGCTTAGAAAAAAATGGAATACATTTCCTCGTTAGAGTTGACACAAAGAAATTTTTTGATTATAATAAGTTATGAACATAATAACTTTAACTTCCTCCGATAAAGTACTAACACAAGATCCAATTCATCCTCACATAGGCAAAACATTCCGCACGGCGGACAACAGAATTGCTTTTGGTTATGTGATTAATGATATTACGACTGTGGTGAGTTGTGTAGCATTCACAAAAGGCATTGCCAACACCATGAACGACATTGCCATAGTATCTGAATCCCCTGATACTGCAATGTTTTGGACAGTATACAAAACCAAAGAGGCACATATGGTATCAGATCTACCCAGTGGTGTAGGTGCCAAAGCTCTGTTGAAGATGGTTGATCATATAAGATTGAAAATGCCACACATCAAACAATTTGCTACACTCTCACCAATACCAACGCTGTCAAGCAAATTCACCACAGAACCTACGGACATCAATGCTGTGAATGACTATTTGTCATTGCGTAAAGACCCCGTAGCAAGGTTTCATTTGCGTAATGGTGCAAGATTACATCGAGTTTGCACAAAAGCTGACAGAAGCAATTTACGACTGAAACAGTCATATGGCACTATGGTAAACTATGTGTACTAAATATAGCATATGAGCTTAGAAGGTGACATAATACAGATGGTTAAAGATAACATCATTGCAGATGGAAATTGTGCCAATATAGATATTGATACAATTACTGTAGATTCTAACTTAGAAAGCAATGGTGCTTGTCATTATCAATTAGAACAAGACGTTTCTAACAAATATAATATTTCAATTCCTTTTGTTCCACATATGCCAGGCAACAGAGAACCTGCATGGAGAATAGGAACTGTTGCTACTATCATAGAAACTGTTCGAGAACTTACACAAGATTAATCATTACTGGTTGACAATACCACAACATCTAGTATAATGAATTGTTTAACTAACAACAAGGACTAGATATGTATTCTATATTTTTAAAACATTTCATGTATGCTACTGTGTTTGCAGTTGCATTGTGCGGCATTTGTGCTGGCGGATATGAAATTGGATACTGGGTTGCTAGTAGATTTCCAAACTCTCCATGGGCATGGACTGTTGTACCATTCAGCTTATTGCTGTTGGGTGTGATTGTATATGCAGTAGAGGCAACCAAAGTAGATCTCAAATATTCAAAATAACCAAGGGCCTTCGGGCCCTTCATACATACACAAAATGACCAGAACACTTTCTCCATTTGAAACATATGATTTTTGGTTCAACAACAAAGACCATGATGAATGGGATCAATGGAATAATGGTTATTATGTCAACAGTTTCTACAAAGACATTGTGTTTGATTTGGAAATACCTGCTGATGGGTACATAGTTGTGACTGGCACGGCTAGATGTGTGTCTTTTGATCTTCTGTGTAACAAGTTTGGTGCTGACAGATGCATTGGATTTGATTTATACAATCCAACTGATCATCTAAGAGTTACCATCAAAGATTGTTTGGAACTGTGTGAACAAGATGATATACCAATTGCGTTTGCTCACAACGATGTTGGCAACATGCTATACACTCCAGAATTAAAAATACACACTCACAAATGGTTGGCAAAAAACATTGTCAAAGGTGGTTGGTTGCTTGGTCCTAACAATTTGAACAGAGCAAAATTCCAATTTGAAGAGTATTTGATGCAACAAGGATTCAACAACACACATTTTATTGACCTTGGTTCACAAACCAAAAATATACCTCAATGGATTGTAGACGGTAAAATGATTTCACAAAAGGTATAAAGTCAGAAAAAATTAAAGTAGTTGATATATAACAGCGATTATGACTTCTTATATTTCCAGAAAAACTAAAAGATTACTCCGAGAATGGAGGATTTGGTACAAACGATCTCGACGCATTTGGAAATACGAGCCTTCCAAACACTACATGAGAGGCAATAGAAAAACAACATCTCAATCATAAACTGC
>MDSV01248258.1_pt1 | contig 12362 bp, 15 predicted proteins | sample 810851 | NCBI WGS metagenome assembly MDSV01 (sample SAMN05326640, study PRJNA326480) | marine metagenome | isolation source: seawater | place: Atlantic Ocean: North East | collected 2012
TCCACAAGCATTGAGAGCTATAACTATTTCTTTATTTTCAACTGTAGGATACAACCAATCAGAAGAAAACGATATGACACAAAATTTTGACTTTGTGTCTTTAAAAGCAAGAGATAAATTTCCATTAAATTGTTTTTCTAAATCAAAATAATCCATTGCTCTGGTGATATACAAGTAACTATTGGCATCAAATCTATCTACAAAGTTTGCACCTTGATAACGTAAATAACTTTCTATTTGAAAATCTGCATCAAAACTAAATTTTAAACTTCCTTCGTCTTGTAGTTTTCTTCCAAATTTTTCTTGGAGACCTTTTTTAGAAAGATAGGTGATATGAGCTGCCATTCTTGCCACAGCTAAACCCTTGTTTGGAGTTACGTTTTCTTTTTTCCAGTTCGGGTCAGCCATTATTGCTTGTCTACCTAATTCATTCAATGCAATATTTTGAGCAGAATGACTAGCACTGCAAGCTATTGGTATAGCCGCGTGAGCAATATCAGGATACAATGAAATAAATTGCAAAACCTGCATTCCACCCATTGATCCTCCAGCTATAGCAAGTAGTTTTTTAATACCTAAATTATCAATTAAATATTTTTGCGCTTTTACAATATCCTTTATTGTTATTACGGGAAATGATGTTCCAAATATTTTATTATTTTCAGGGTTTATTTCTTTTGGCCCAAAACTACCCATGCATCCTCCTAATACATTAGCACATATTACAAAAAATTTATTTGTATCAATTGCCTTTCCAGGACCTACAGCAGTTGTCCACCAACCTTCTCTTTTAGTAATTGGATTAATATTTGTTACAAATTGATCACCAGTTAAGGCATGAAACACAAGTATGGCATTATTTTTTTTTTTATTTAAATTCCCATAGGTTTCATAAGCTATGGGAAAATCTTTAATTATTTTACCGCAATCAAGCTTAAAGGGCTCGTTAATAATTAGTTTTTTTATATTTTGTACGTCATTATTCATAATAGCAAAAAAAAAGCCCAGCTAAACTGGGCAAAAACCTTTTTTAGCTGTTTTTTTAAGCGCTCGCAATTTAGTTAAATCAGCGCTGTTTTCTTTTTACTAAAAAGTATATCTTTTGTCAATTTTGACTGTATTTATTTTGCCACAAAGATACGTATATAGTATTTACGAAAGTAATTTTTATATTAATAAAAACTATGATTTTACCAAAAATAAGAAAAATAAAAGTAGAAAGATATATAGGTGGCCTTTCAAAATTTAGGAAAATTGATAATCCAATCAAATTATCAGCGAATGAGTCTGCGCTTGGTGCCAGTCCAAAAGCCAGAAAGGCATTCGAAATTGGAAAAAATGAGATTTTTAGATATCCGGAATCAGATTCTAATTATCTGAGAGACATAATATCTAGAGAATTTAAAATTAAACCTAATAGAATTATTTGTGGAGCTGGCTCAGATCAAATATTTGATTTGACCTGCAAACTATTTTTGACAGGAGGCGATGAAGTGATTTGTACTAAGTTTGGTTTCATAATGCACAGAATTTATGCTTCTCTTCATGGTGCTAAAGTTTTATTAGCTAAAGAAAAAAACTTTAAATCTTCAGTAAATGAAATAATTAAATTAGTTACCAAAAAGACCAAGATCGTATTTATTGCAAATCCTAATAACCCAACTGGGACTTATTTTACAAAAAATGAAATGATTAACTTAAGAAAAAAGTTAAGGAATGATATACTCCTAGTTGTTGACGATGCTTATTTTGAATTTATGAATAATAGTGATTTTAAATCTGGTTTAGATATTTTTAAAAATTCAAAAAATGTTTTAGTAACAAGAACTTTTTCCAAAATTTATGGACTCGCTGGTTTAAGATTAGGTTGGGGTTATTCTACAAAAAAAATTATTGATTCGTTAAATAAAATTAAACCTCCTTTTAATGTAAATAGAGCAGCACTAGATGCAAGCGTTGAAGCTTTAAAAGATAAAAAATGGATTAAAAAAGCAATTAATCATAATACATATTGGTCAAAAAAAATATTTTTAACTCTAAAAAAAAATAAGATAATAACAAATAAACCCTCAGCAAACTTTTTTTTAATGAATTTTGATAAAACAAAAATTAATTCTAATTTGGCATTTAAAAAACTAGCAAATAAACGTTTAATTTTAAGAAAAATGAATCAGTACAATATATCGAATTCTTTAAGATTTACGATTGGCAATGCCAGTGAAAATAAATATTTTATTAAAACTTTAGGGAGTATTCTTAAATAATGTTTAAAAAAGTATGTATAATTGGATGTGGGCTAATCGGATCATCGTTGGCGCGAGCAATTAAAAGAAATCATTTAGCAAGTAAAGTAGTTTCTTCTAATAGGTCTAATGAAGTTAACAAAAAAGTAATAAAATTAAATATTGTAGACGAGTCTAATTCTGATACGAGAAAAATGGTTATTGATAGTGATTTAGTTATAATTGCTACGCCATTAAGCAGTTATAAAGAAGTAATTCTAAAAATTAAGGATTATTTAAAAGAAAATGCAATATTGACTGATGTTGGATCAGTTAAAGAAAATATAATTTATTCCGTTGAAAGAAATCTGCCAAAGAATATTTCATGGATTCCGTCTCATCCAATTGCAGGAACAGAAGAAAGTGGACCAGAAGCAGGTTTTTCTGAGCTATTTGCAAATAGGTGGTGCATTTTGACACCAAGTACTAAAGCAAAAAAAAAAGACATTAACTTACTTAAAAAGTTCTGGGAGAAAGTGGGTAGCAAGGTAGATATTATGGAAGCAAAAAAACATGACTACATTTTATCTATTACTAGTCATATTCCACATTTGATTGCCTACAATATTGTAAACACAACACTAAATATTCAGGATGAAAATAAATCTGCTGTAGTCAAATATAGCGCTGGTGGTTTAAGAGATTTTACAAGAATCGCTGCTTCCAATCCTATAATGTGGCGAGATATATTTATACAAAATAAAAAAAATACTTCAAAAATGATTGATAAATTCATCGAAAATTTAGAGGATTTAAAAAAGGCTATTGAAAACGAAGATGAAAAAAAAATAGAAAAAATATTTATAAAAACGAAAAAAATTAGAAAAGATATTATTAAAGCCGGACAAGATATAGAAAAACCAAATTTTGGAAGAAAATAATATTTAGGAGATTTTTTTTATTTCTTCATAGATTGTAGTTTGCAAAATTTTAACAAATTCATCTTTATGCAGACCAGGATTTATAGGTCTCAATACTGAAATTATAATCTTACTTGAATGTTTAATTGTTCCTATTTTAGGCCAAATTTTTCCTGAATTTAAAGCTATTGGAACGCAAGGAATATTTAATTTTTCGTAAATTCTTCCAACTCCTTTTTTAAATGGAACAATTTCATCTGGTTTTATTCTTGTACCCTGTGGAAATATTAAAAGTGGTCTCTTCTCATTTTTTATAATTTTACTGACTTTTTCAAAGAAATTTATATTATCTTTTGTAGTCTTATCTCTTACTATTTCTATTGAATTAATTTTTTTTAAATAAAGTCCAAAAATAGGAATGCGCAACAGTTCTTTTTTTAAAATAAATACAGGATAGTTCAGTACTGCTTGTAGAGCAAAGGTTTCAAATATTGATTGATGTGCTGATGCAACGAAGTATTTTTCATCTTTTGGAATGTTATCTTTACCTTTAATTTCCACCACAGTATTTAAGAAAAATCTAACTAAAAAAATTACATAGTAACCTAAGAATTTTCCAAATAATAAAGTAAATTTGGCAGGTAATAATAGAGTTGGTAATGCGATTAAAAAAACAATAGTTATTCCTGTATATAAAAAAATATTAAATAAAATTGATCTTAAAATTTGCATATTGATTAAATTTAAAGTTAATTATTTATTAAGGATTCTAAACTTTGTCTTTTTTTAATTAATTTATGTTTAGATCCGCTTACTAATATTTCAGCAATTATTGGTCTAGTATTATAATTAGAAGTTAATGACATTCCATATGCCCCAACATTAGTTATAGCAACATAATCTCCCTCTTTGACTTTTGAAAAATTATTTTGATTTACAAATTTATCTGAACTTTCACATATTGGTCCAACAAACTCTACCTTACCTAAAATATTTTTTTTATTTTTTTTTAACGGAATTATTTTATGATATGCATTATATAATGCTGGTCTCATCAAGTCATTCATGCCAGCATCTAGAATAATAAAATTTTTATTGTTATTTTTTTTTATATAAGTAATTTTTGTAATTAAAATAGAAGTGTTACCAGTAATAATTCTTCCTGGTTCAAAAATGATTTGAGTTTTTTTATTTTTTATAAACTTCCTTATCAAGGAAGCATAATTATTAAGATTTAGTGTTTTGTTTTTTTCTGAGTAGGAGATACCCATACCACCTCCCAAATCTATAAATTCAAAATTTATTTTTGTTTTTTTTATAAATTTATCTATAATTCCGATAACCTTTTTAAAAGGCTTGATATCAGTAATTTGACTCCCTATGTGAACACTTATTCCCTTAAGCTTTAGATTTTTTAAGGTGTTAATTTGTTTACAAAAAATTAATGATGCATTGTAGCTTAAACCGAATTTATCATCTTTTCCGCCAGTAGATATTTTTTTATTAGTATCAGCAGTTATATTTGGATTAAGTCTTATACCAATGCAGGTTTTTACATTCATTTTTTTCGAGATTTTATTAATAAGAACAGCCTCACTTTCTGATTCAATATTAATTAAAAGAACTTTTTTTCTTATTGCTAATTCTAATTCACTATAAGTTTTACCTACTCCAGAAAAAACGATTTTTTTCGAACTAATTCCTGCTTTTAAAGCTTTTAACAATTCCCCAGCTGACACAACATCAGCACCAGAACCCATTTTTTTTAACTCTTTTAGCAAGACTATATTAGAGTTAGATTTTACCGAAAAACAGATCAAGGGATTAGTTTTTTTAAATGCTTTACTAAAATTATAAAAATTATCTTTTAATTGAGAAAGAGAATAGCAATAAAAAGGAGTTTTATAATATTTAGTTAGTGAAAGTGCTGATATATTTTCAACACAAAGATTATTTTTCCTTGGTTTTATGTAATGCATTTTTCTAAATAACTTTTATTTTTTCAATATATTTACTTTGGCTTTGATATTTTGGCTCTTCTTTAACACCACATCCAGTTACAAATAAACAAAAAGAAAAAATTATTACTATCAGTCTCATACTTTTAACTCCTTTTTTATTTTTGATATCATTTTTTTAATATTTTTTCTAGAAGTTCCTCCAAAAGAAATTTTTAAATCTACAGAATTATTTACACTAAATACTTTCATTACATTTTTATTTAAATTACTTCTAAATTTTTTTAATTCATTAAAATTTAATTCATTTAATTTTTTTCCTCTTTTTTCAGCGTAGTTTACTAATTTGGCGGAAATTTTATAAGCATCTCTAAAAGAAATTTTATTCTCCCTAACAAGATAATCAGCAAAATCAGTTGCTGTTGTATAACCTTCATTTGCCAAAGATAACATTCTTTCTTTATTAGCTTTTAAGTTTTTAACAAGCTCATTTGTTATAGCAAGAGATTCTAAAAGTGTATCATAACTACTAAATACAAGATCTTTATCTTCTTGCATATCTTTGTAGTAAGATAAAGGTAATCCTTTCATCGTAGTTAACATAGCTTGCAATGAACCAAAATTTTTTCCTGCCCTACCTCTAATTAATTCAGCAGGATCAGGATTTTTTTTTTGAGGCATAATTGAAGATCCAGTTAACATTTTATCATTAAGCGTAACTAGTTTAAATACATCAGAGTTCCAAATAATTAGTTCTTCTGCAAAACGAGAAATATGCATTGCGCAAATTGAAGCTGAAGATAAAAAGTCTAAAGCAAAGTCTCTATCAGATACTGTATCAATAGAATTATTAGTCGGTTTTTTAAAACCTAATTTTTTAGAAGTGAAATTTCTGTCTATCTTATAAGATGTACCCGCTAATGCACCAACACCTAAAGGACATTCATCTATATAATTTATATTATTCAAAAACCTATTTTTATCTCTTTTAAACATCTCAACATAAGCTAATAAATAATGTGCAAACGAAATTGGTTGCGCATTTTTGAGATGCGTAAAACCTGGCATTATAGTATTAACATTCAATTCAGATTTTTTTAAAAAGCTTTTAATTAAAATATTTAAATTCCTTACTATTTCAAAAGAAGACTTTTTTATCCATAATTTAAAGTCGGTAATTACCTGATCGTTTCTTGATCTTGCTATATGCAAGTATCCTGCAGATTCTCCAATTATTTCGAAAAGTCTATTTTCAATATTTAAATGTATATCTTCATATTTTTTTTTAAAAATAAAATTATTATTTTGTATTTCGGTTTTGATTTTTTTAAGACCAAATAAAATTTTATTTCCAATATTTTTATTGATTATTTTTTGTTTAACTAACATTTTAGTATGAATAATTGATCCAAAGATATCTTCTTTAAATAATCTTTTATCAATATCGATAGAAGATCCTATTTTTTCAAAAATCTTTGAAGTAGGATTATTAAATCTAGCTCCCCAAACAGTTTTATTTTTATTTTTCATATGTTAAGTTGTTTCTATTAATGTTTAAAAATCATCAAATTATAAATTTCTTTATTTTAACTACTTTTTTTTGCATTTTTTCATCAATATCACAAACAGATGAAGATGTTCCACTTAATAATATAGCAATAAATGAAATTCCTAAACCAATTTCGTCTATTTTATTTGAAGATTTTTCAGGTAACAAAATTAATATAAAGGACTATCAAGGAAAATTTGTGATTCTTAATTTTTGGGCAACTTGGTGTGCTCCTTGTAAAAAAGAAATGCCTTCACTCGATAAACTTGCACAAAATAGCGATTTTAAAAATTTAAAAATTTTTGCAATTAATATGGAAGAGGTTAATCAAACAAAAGCAAAATTTTTTTTTAAAAATCTTAAAATTAAAAAACTGGACATATATTTTGATAGTAATTTAAATTTCGTAAAAGAATTTAAATTAAGAGGAGTTCCTACTACAATTTTAATTAATAAAAAAGGTAAAGAATTTGCAAGAATTATTGGAGAGGTAGATTTTGAAAATAAAAAATTTGTAAATTGGTTATTAAAATATGACTAATTATATTTTTAATGTAACTACCGTTGAACCTTTGTTAAGAAATAAACCTAAACAAGCTGTAATTTTGTGCCACGGTTATGGTGGAGATGGGAAAGATATTAGTTCGTTAGCTATTAATTGGCAAAGATTTTTACCTGATGCAATTTTTTTATGCCCAAATGCACCAGAAATTTGTAATGATAATCCACAAGGCTTTCAATGGTTTGATATGACATTGGACAAAGATGCAGTTCTTGAAAAATCATTAATTGCAGAAAAAAAATTAATTTTTTTTTTAGATCAAATTTCAGAAAATCTTGAGTTAGAATTTAAGAATTTAGCTTTGGTAGGATTTAGCCAAGGCTGCATGATAAGTATTCAAGTTGGTTTAAAAAATAAAAAAAAAATAAATTGTGTTATTGGTTATTCTGGGAAAATTATTAATCAAAAATATTTATCAAATAATATTAATTCAAAACCAAAACTATTTTTGATGCATGGAGATAATGACAATATAGTTCCACCCACGCATCTCTTAGAGTCAAAAGAATATTTAGCTAAACATGGAATTAAAGTTAAAACTAAACTTTTTCAAAACTGTGAACATAGAATACCTATAGAGGGATCTAGTTTAGGATTAGAATTTTTAAGAAAAAACCTTTTATAAAAAAATTTTAATAAATTATTAATAAAACTATTTCTTGATAATTTTATCTTAATCAGCTACGTTATTTGTATGATCATATCTTCTACAGAAAGAGTACCATTAGAAAAATGCCCAGCCTTGGTCTTAAATGCTGATTTCAGACCTTTAAGTTATTACCCATTATCGCTTTGGTGCTGGCAGGATGCTGTTAAATCTGTTTTTTTAAATAGAGTCAGTATAGTTTCTAATTATGAAAGAAAAGTAAGAAGTCCATCTTATGAAATGAATCTACCAAGTGTTATAGCTTTAAAAAGTTACATTAAACAATCCGAACAACCAAGTTTTACTAGATTTAACGTTTTTTTAAGAGATAAATTTACGTGTCAGTATTGTGGTGATAAAAAAGATTTAACCTTTGATCATTTGTTAGCAAAATCTAAAGGTGGAGTGACAGATTGGGAAAATGTTGTTACAGCTTGCTCAACATGTAATGTAAAAAAAGGTGGAAGATTATACGCTTATTCTGGAATGAAATTATTTAGAAAACCGTTTAGACCTACCGTTGATGACTTGCATCAAAATGGAAGAAACTTTCCTCCAAATTTTCTTCATGAAAGTTGGATGGATTATTTATATTGGGATGTAGAGCTTCTCCCTTAATAGTTTAAATTTTCTCAGAAATCGAGATCGCTACTTTCGAACTAGTTTTAATTACTTTATCTAAAATAAAATATATACCTTTATTAGTAGCTCCAGAATTATAAGCTGTATTTTTATGATTAGTCTCATCAGTTTTAAATTTTTTAATTTTAGTTTTCAATTCTATTTCATCATCGCCCAATTTATTAAGTTGATTTTCATAATGATTTTCAATTACTTCTTCCACAGAAGCTGTACATAGCATTGTTGCTTTTTTCCCTAACAATGCAGTTCCAAAACCAAGAGCCACCCCCATTATATCCCATAATGGCAGCATATAAGTAGGCTTTATTTTTCTATCTTGTATTTCTTTTTCAAAGTATTGTAGATGTTCTTTTTCATGTTCTTTCATTTCTTCAATTATATTTTTTAAATCCTTATCTTGTTTTACAGTTTGTAAAGCCAATAGTTGACCCTCGTAAATTTTCATAGCACCCCTTTCGCCGGCATGATCTACTCTAATTATCTCTTCTAATGTTTTTTTATTAGTTTTTTTCATAATTTAAAAAATACTTGATAAATATAACACTTAAAATAAAAGAAAAAATGGTATTAATTGTAGCAAGAGATAATCCCATTATTCTAAAACTTACATCTTTGCAGCTTATACTATTTTTTTTAATTTGTTCTAAAAGTTGTTCCTTTGTTAAATTTTTTAAATTATTTTCATCCTCACAAATAAGTGTTTCCGAAAAAAAATCTTGTTCAATACCAAAATGATAAAAAGCTAAAAGAGCGCTAGCAATAAAAATTAGAGCTAAAAGTAAAAAAATAATTTTTTGGTACTTTTCCAAAAAAAGAAGGTAAGAAATTAGAAAAATAGAAAATATATATGGTATTCTCTGGTAAATGCAGAGTTTACAAGGTTTGTGACCTAAACCATATTCAATTACGAATGCAGAGATTAAGGCTAACGAAACAATACTTAAAATAAAAATTAAAACTAACTTTTTTTTTTTATCATTATTTGTTATTTATATACAATAAAAATTATGGCAGCTATTACAATGATTATTCCTGATATGACTACAGTCCATTGACCACCTTTTTTTTCTAAGAAAGGTCCTACGTTAGCGCCGTATTTATAAGACAAATAAGCAACTAAAAAAAATCTTAAACCTCTAGATATCAAACATACTGTTATAAAAATCAGAATATTGAAATGAACAAATCCACTTGTTATTGTTATTATTTTAAAAGGCAATGGAGTAAATCCTGCAATAAAAATAATTAATGCTCCAGAAAAAAGACCATTTTCTGAAGCAAGCTTTTCCTTGAATATGTTTGCATTTTCTGATCCAAAAAATTCAAAAATTTTAACACCTAATTCATTAAAAAAAATATAACCAATTAGATAACCAACAAGGGCTCCCAAGACTGAAAATATTATAGCAATTAATGATATTTTAATAAATTCATTTTTTTTTGCTATAACCATAGGGATTATCATCGTGTCCGTAGGTATAGGGAAAATAAAACTTTCTAAAAAAGAGACCATAGCGAGTATAGAATTTGCAAATCTATGCCCCGCCCAATCCAAACATTTATCATATATTTTTTTTAGCATTGCTTTTTATAATTATATAGGTTTTAGTAAAACTATGGAAATAGTTACAACAATTGCACCGATTGCACTAGCATTAATAATGTTAGGACTTGGTTTAGGTTTAACTTTATCAGATTTTTTAAGAGTAATTAATCACCCAAAAGATTTTTTTGTTGGATTATCATGTCAATTAATTTTATTACCTGCCATAGCTTTTACTCTTATAAAAATATTAAATACACCTTTAGAATTAGCAATTGGTGTTATGATTATAGCAGCAGCACCTGGTGGAGTTACATCAAATGTATTAACTAAATTTGCTAATGGGGATGTTGCGCTTTCTATATCTCTTACCGCAATAATAAGTCTAATTAGTATTATTTCAGTTCCATTTATTGTTTTTAATTCTGCTAATCTGTTACAAATTTCTATGATTTCTGATGAAATTTCTATGACAGGTATTGCTTTGAAAATGTTTTTTGTTGTTACATTGCCAATAATTATTGGAATGTTAATTAAAAAATTTGCAAATAATTTCATTTCAACAAAAACAAAAATAATTCAACGAGTATCAATTATTTTATTTGTAATCGTGTTTTTGTCAATTTGGGTAGAAGAATGGGACAATATTTATAAATTTATTTCGAGTGCAGGCACTATAGCTTTAACACTAAATATCATAATGATGATAGTTGGTTACTATGTTGCTAAATTTTTTGCAACAGGCATCAAACAAAGAAGATGTATTTCTTTAGAATGCGGACTTCAAAATGGTACCCTTGCAGTATTTGTTTCAACCCAAATTTTTGATAATATTGTCTATATTATACCGACAGCTGCTTACGCTTTAATTATGTTTATTACTTCAATAATGTTTGTTTTGATTGTTAGAAGAATTGATCAAAGAGAATAATTTAAAATTTTTCACTAAAATTTTTGTAAGACACGTTTAGCCATTAATACAAACAGGGGCAATCGCTAAGCGTGTCTAACAAAAATTCCAGGATTTTGGATTTTAGCTTTAATTTTGACTTTAACTTGATCTAATCTAATTTTATTTTGAATATCGTTAATCTCTTTTATTACGTCTTCATATTTTTTATTTTGTTTTTTTAATTTCTCTTTACTTTTTTGCAAATTTGTTAAGTTTTTATAATATGCTTCTTCACATTTCAGAAGATCAATCCAAACGATCATCTCTCCTTTTATGTTGGCATGTTCTGCAAATAAACCTAATTTAACTCTGCACTTCCTACAATTAAATATCTTTTTTAAAACCCAATCCTTTAAACTTAAAAAATTATTTTCATATGATACACCATTAATTTTTATCAAATTCAATGAATTGCAGCACGGGCAGCTTTTAATTTTAGGTAGTAAATTCATATTTACAAAACATTCTATTATTAATTTTTTAAATAGACAATTAATCAAAGACCTAAAATGGGTTGACTCAATTATTGTTTTTGGCATAGTATCTAATAAATAGAAACCAAAATGGGTCCTTTAAATTATGAGAAAATTTTTTAAACAAATTGATTTAGCTAGGGAAAAAATAAAGTCTGGACCAGCAAATATACTTCTTTCACAAAAACCTTTTGCAGATGGAATGTATCAATTTTCTATGTTCATGATTAATTATTATGCACGAGTTAGAAAAGAATTAAAAATTGATTATGATTCTTTTATGATAATTCAAACAGTAGTTAGTCATACATTGTATCAATTAAAAAAAGACAATAGTGATGGTACAAATTTTAGAGAATTAGAAAAAAAGTGGGAAGATATTATGTACAACGATGCTGATATAAAGAACAGTCGTATTGAAGCGTCGTTATTAAAATTCAGTGAACAAAAAAAAATTAAAAAAAATTTACATTTAACAATGTCGAGTATTTGCCTAGTGACAGGTTTAGCAAAAGAAACAGTTAGAAGAAAAGTTAGTGAACTTACAAAAAAAAATCTTTTAAAATTCTCTAAAAAAGATGGAGTTACTTTAGGTAGAGATTACAGTTATATTTTTCAAGCATTTGTGCCATCAACAGTAATGGAAGTTTCAAAATTAATTAAAAGCTGGGAAAATACAGGAATACTAAAAAATCTAATCTCTTTTAAAATATAAATTTTAAAAAATTATTTTGTTGCATATTAAATAAATCCAAAACATAATAAATGCATTATTATATGAATACAGGGCGAATGGCGGAACTGGTAGACGCGTTGGACTCAAAATCCAATGGTAGCAATACTGTGAGAGTTCGAGTCTCTCTTTGTCCACCAAAATGATATGAATTTAAAAGAA
>MDSV01061022.1_pt1 | contig 12361 bp, 3 predicted proteins | sample 810851 | NCBI WGS metagenome assembly MDSV01 (sample SAMN05326640, study PRJNA326480) | marine metagenome | isolation source: seawater | place: Atlantic Ocean: North East | collected 2012
TACTACAGGACAGGAAAAAAGAAGAATCAGGGAGCAGCATCAAAAAATTTGAAACTTAAACATAATTGAAATAATACAATTACATTTTAGGCGTATAAGATTCTCCTCCATCTGCTTACGTAAAGTGATAAGCATAAAATAAGCTTTACAAATGGTTTCTTATTATACACGTGTATACAAATATTATAGACTGATATGTCTCTCTTCTTATTTAATCAAATATTCCTGAAATAATATCATAAAATATGATACTACCACTAGTTTCCCTCCTCTTCTTGCGATCTAAATCCATTTGCTAATTCTTCAACATATTGGACAACTGCTTTCATTGTTTTCTTTTTTGCATCTCTAACTTTCTCCGTAATTTCATTAATTTCATCGTCTTTCCATCCCATTACACCGACTAATTCGGTAACATATGGCCTTGTGTATGGTAATGGATAATCAGGATCCATCTCAATACAAACGACAATTGCGCTTGCTATGGTTACGTGGACATTTAAAAATTGTGCAGCAACTGCATTGTTATTGCTGCCATTTTTATTTTGTACATTTTTGTTATTAACGGTTCCTTGAGAATCTTTTTTAAACACAATACGTACAGCTGGATACAATTGTTTTAATTCAACAACTTCTTGTTCTCTTTTACGTTTTGCCTGTAATCTCATGCGTATTTCACGTATTAACATTTTAACTGAATCATTTTTTGTTACTTGCGATGTCGTCTCATTTCCTAAACTTTTTGAAGCGCTTAAAATATCATCAATAGGTATATCAGCTGGTATCAATTCGCAAGTTCTTAATTTTGATGTATTTGGTTCAAATTTTAATTTCAATGTATGTTTAACAGAATCATCAATTAACTTTAAATTAATTTGATCTTTACCAAATGCTTGTTTCCATGAATTCGGTTCATTTATTTTTGCCATTTCAATATCCAACGTAACACCTTGTATGGTTTGTGCAAAACCCATGACATTCTCGTACCACAATTTCATACTTTCCATATGTTTATTAGCATCGCGTATACTTTTCAATTCTTCTTTGAAATCTTGCTCTTCCTTTTCTCCACCATCAACAATTGCTTGTAACGTTTCGATTTCTTGTTTCAATGGTTTTAATTGATCCTCTAAATCTGATAATATTTGTTGCATTTTCACTTCTTCCTCCCCTAACTTTTGCATTGTTTCCGTTTGTTCGTTTAGAATGGTTTGGCAGCCATCAATTGTTTCTGCGTTACTACTACTACTATTACTATTGTTATTACTATTTGCGATTTTTTCAAGAATTTTTGATGAACTGTCAGATAATTTCTGTTTTTTCAATAACATAGTACCCAATGCATTTTCTGTTTCTTGAAATTTTCTTTTGGTTTGTCGGAACGCATCAAATAAATCCTTAGTTGTAGCTGTTAATGTTGCTCTTGTTTTCATCGTATCATCCTCCACTCGACGTAATGCTACTTGCTCTTTTCGTAGTTCTTCTTTTGTGGCATTCATTTTTTTCATAACCATACTACCTTCGCCGTTTTCATTTTCTTTTTCTGTTGAAAACTCCTCAAATGGTATATTTTTATCCAAGTAATTGATGAAAGATCCATTTTGCTTGACGCTTAAAAAAGTGTTTTTCAGATTTTCAAAATGCTCTTTAATAGATTCAAGGCGCTTAGATGTTATACTACTATCTGCCGTGTCCCCAAAAGCGTTTGCAGCGTTTTCAACAATTTTAGGAAAGGCTAATTTTTCAGCTTGTAATGCTGGTATTTCATTTCCACTTTCTAATATAATATTCCTTTTAGAAGGTGAAACAGATAAAGGTGGTCTTGCTAAATTTGACATGTTTTTCCTTGTTTTGTCTTTTTCTTTTGTTTATATAATTAATAACATCTATATCTCTGTAGTTTCGATATGTATATACCTTTCTGATGTCTTTTCTAACTGTATATTATTCGAATAATATCTCTATTGGTTTTTATTCTTCTTGTTTTTAGTTAGTACAACGACGCCACGACGCCAACTGTCAACACACACAACATAATATTTCTACATAATATCTGCCTCTTCATATATTAGCATGGAAATAGGCTTATCGTGGATTAGCACCCGGCTACGCGGCAATCCAGCAATCTTTTAATGAGCTTAATCTGCCGTTATAATAATGAAATAAAATCACCACTTTTAATGCTATTCACATCCTATTCCACACCATCAAAAATCAACCAATATACTTTCAATAATAAAAGAAGAAGCAGTTAAAAATAATTATTTATTATTTATTATAAATAATAGAAAACAAAATAGTTAGAACAAACAGAGATCAAAAACAACCAATTCATTATTTATACAAGAAATATCACACCTGAATCAATTATATCTATACTATTAAATAAGATAACATGTCGCATCGATCCAATAACAAATCGAATGGTGGGCCAAATAATACGTCCGAAAGTATTCGTGTTGTTGTTAGATTAAGACCTGAAAATAATAACGATAGAAATAGATATGGAAAACATTGTGTATCTTTAACTAGTAACAAATCAATATCATTGTCTCGTTCATTGCCTACATCAGCGAATAGTGGCCATGCGAACATCAATAGCAACAATGAAAATGATAGAAAAGAATTTACTTTTGACACTGTACTTGGTCAATATGCATCACAAACAGATGTATTTAATAGCATTAGTGGTTTATGTGATTCAGTCGTTAATGGTTATAATGCTACAATTTTTGCATATGGTGCAACTGGTAGTGGAAAAACACATACTATGATGGGCGATACTCGAAATCCGGGAATAACACCTCGAACCGTCGAGCGGCTATTTAAACTAATTGATGACTCTAGTTCAACAAATAATGGAATGATGTTCATGGTTCGCATGAGTTTTGTTGAAATATATAATAATACCTTTCGTGATTTATTAGAAGGTTCTACTTTATCGAAAAAAGCTCGGAAGCGTTATGTCACCGATGACGAACGAGTACGTGCAAAAATTGATATACGAGAAAGCAGCGCTAAAGGCGTTTACTTGACTGGATCCCCAACGTTACGAAGTCCAGTGAAAAACGTTGAAGAAGTTTTAAACTTAATTAATTTTGGATTAAAAGCACGTGCAGTTGGATGTACTAATTTAAATGAACATTCCTCAAGATCACATTCTATATTGACTTTGCACGTTGAAAGTCGTGAAGGGAATGATGGTTGTGTTTGCATGGGGAAAATGCACTTGGTAGATTTAGCTGGTAGCGAACGCGTTAGCATGTCTGGTGCGGAAGGAGCAACTTTGCGCGAAACGAAGAATATAAATCTGTCATTAGCAATGCTAGGTAATGTTTTATCGGCATTATCTAGATTTCATAGTGCCAAAAGTAATAGCAACAACAAACATCATCCTAAACCTGTAATACCTTATCGTGATAGTAAATTGACATATCTATTGAAAGATTCTTTAGGTGGTAATTCAAAAACGGTGATGTTAACAGCGGTAAGAGGTCCAAGCGCATTTTTTCAACAAACAAAAATGTCCTTGATGTATGCCTCAAGAGCAAAGAAAATACAAAATTCCACGAAAATCAATGTGGATTCCATTGGTACGTCAGAAATGCAACAAATTGCTACACATGTAGATGAATTGAAAATGAGATTGCTTGAGAGAACGACAGAGTTTAATCGCATACGGTCTTTACATGTGCGAAGTAGTCAAGAAAGTGCCGCATTAAAATTACGTGTAAAAGAAATGGCAAAACAAAATGAAATTGAAAAACAAGAATTGCAGCGAAAATTGAACGAAGTTATTTCAAATAAAGAATCTAGCAATGATCATTTTAAACACTTCGAAGAATTAACACAAAGTGTTGAAGAATATCAACAGACTGTCGAAATGCAACGAAAGCAAATTTCATCATTACAAAAAAAAGTACAAGGTCGAGAAGGAGAAGCAGAAACGTTAAGAAAATCGTTAAAGCAAACGCAAGCAGATGCGAAAAGAATGCGTAACCAACGCGATGCTGCTGCTCAACGACTAGGGGATGAGTCTGAACGTATACGCCAAGTTGTAAATGAATGGCAAGGACAGCGTAAAGCAATGAAAGTTCAGATTGAAATTTTAGAAAATGAATTAAAATCAACAAGAGAAAAAGAAAATAATATAAATGTAATAAAAGATGAGTATGCACGTTCATTAACAGAAATTGATACATTAAAAGACAAATTGATACGAGAGAAACAATTGTCAGAGAAAAAAACAATGGAAAAAAATAAAGTTGTATCTGTACTTAGTGATATGACTACAGAAGTTGCGCAATTAAAAAATGAATTGTTTAATGAAAGAAAGCAGAGGGAAAAAATACGAAGCGAAAGGAAAGATATAGAACAAAGATTTTTACAGGAAAACAGTGAAAAAGATGAAGTTTTTAAAAAACAAATTAATGCGTTGAAAAACGAAGTAAAAAAATCTAAAATCGAAGTAGAGAAACTTGAAAAAACAATGCAAAAAATGAATAGTGATACGGAAGTAGAAGGTAAAATAGTTGCAAATAAAATGGATGTTTTAAAAAAGAAACTTCGTCATGAAGAGCAAGCGCGAAAGCAATCGCAAAATAGGTATACCGAGCAATTGAAAGCATTTAGCGATGAAATTTCTAAATATAAGAAATTAATCAAAAAATTAGAAGAGACAACGGAACAGTTAACAAAGCAATTGGTTGAAAAAGATCGTGAAATGGAGGAGAAAACAAACGTTTTTAAGAAGAAATTAAAGGAAAATGCGGAAAAAGGCGATTCAACCCTCAAATCGCTAAAAGAAAATGAAATGAACTTAGAGAAAAAGGTTGATATGCAAAACAATAAAATTGTAGATTTGCGAGAAAAACGCGATAAAATACAATCATCATTACGAAAGGCTATGGATACTATGTTACAACTTCAACAACATGTACAAAAAAGCGAACAAAAAGTGGCTGTATCAGAGAATGAAATAGATTTGCTAAAAATTGCACTTGAAGAAAAAGATTTAAATATCAGCACAAAAGATGGCGAAATAACGGTACTAAAACAGGAATTTGATCATTTCAAGCAAAACTTTGAAGAGCAGAAAGGCAAGCTTTTAAAGCCACTTCAAGAACGAATTGAAAATCTAGAAAAAAAAGAATTAATTCATATGAATGAGTTAGAAGAAAAGAATATGACTATCAAAACTTTAGAAAAGAAAATGATCCAAGAAAGCAACTCGTTAAATGAATTTGAAAAGAAAAGTGCCACTGAAATTACTATGTATAAAAAGCAAATTAATGAAAAAAATGAGAAAATTAAATCTTTGCAAAGTGCGAATAAAAACGGTGATGATGAGAAAAGGAAAGTCGTGGATGAATGTTTACAGCTAAAAGTCACTGTCAGTTCTTTGAAAGAATCTCTAGAAAATTCAAAGCAAAATATTGTTCAGATTACGTCAAGCAATGAATCTTTAAAAATTGAAATTGACGAAATATTGAGTAGTAAGAAACAAGAAATATTTGCGCAAGAAAAATTATTTCAACAAAATATAGAAAACTTAGAAGCAACGTATAAGGCAAAAATTATTGAAATTGAAAATAAATTAGAGAAGGAAGTATTAGATCGAGAAGTAGTGCGTAAGGACGGAAACATTAAAAATGAAAAATTGGAAGCAAAATTAATCAACAAAACTTTAGAAATGGACTCAATAATTTCTAAGTATGAGTCAGAAAAAGCGATTTTGATTCAGAAGCACAACGATCGTTTATTAGAGCAGGAAAATCAATATAGTAAAGCCATGAAAGACATGTCAGAACGGTTAAATAATAATATGGCGACGGCGGAAATAGCATTCAACGCAAAAATTGACAATTTAGAAAAAACGTTTGAGGAAGAAAAAGAATCTAATACGAAGGATAGTCAGGAAATCTTGCAAAAATTTCAAAAAAACGCTTTAATCGAGAAAGAAACATTAGTCGAAAAATATGAAAGGGAAAATAATACAGCATTAGAAAAACAAAGAGAAAAATCAGAACATCAATTCAACCAAGAGAAACAATTAATGCAAGAAAAGTATAACTCCCAATTGTTAAAGCAAAAAAAGGAATATGAAACAGCCATGGATATTGCTAAAAGAGAAATCAATAGCAGCACGGAAGATATCGTCGCCGATTTAAAGAAACAGCAAAAAGTAGCTTTAAACGTACTGAAAGAAGATCATTCTGCCAAAATTGAAGATTTAAATCAATGCATTATGGATGCCAGTAAAAAGCAAGTGAAACAGATTGATACAATAACAAAGTCTCATTCTATGACCATTCAAAATATAAAATTTGAACATAGTAACGAAATCAAAAAATTATCAAAGAAATATGAAGATGAAAAACAAAATGACCTTCAACGTTTAACTAAATCTTTAGAAAACGATTTTTTAATATCGAAAGGGAAAGAAATGGAAATGTTAAAAGCTGTATTGACAAAACAATTTGAAAAGACATTGGAATTAACGAAACGAGACCATAATGAAAAAGTCCATACATTGTCCACAAATGCAATATCTTTAAACACTACAATAAATTCAATGAAAGAAGAACTCAGTAAACTGGAGAAAGAGTTTAAGTTAAGTACGCAAAAGTATGAGAGTATTGTTAAAGAGACAAACATGAATATTATGAACTTGAAAATAGAACATCAAAACGAAATCGATTCCCTATCTGCGCAACATGTAGCCCATTTGAAAGAAGAGAAAGAGTTGTGGATTAGTGAATCACAAAACATGACGTTGGAGACAGTTGAAAAAGAAAAACGTGCATTAGAGATGCAAATTATTAGACTACATGAAGACAAGATTCGTGACATACAGCAAGAGCATAACAATCAAATAAGCAAATTAATGAAAAAAATGGCAGATGCAGAGCGTGAAAACTATGAAAAGAACAATAAAAAGATGTCTGATCTACGTGAAAAGTTTGATTCAGATAGAGAAAAGCTGTTATCTAAACACGAAAAGTCTATCATGCAATATAATGAAAAATCTACCTCCACGCTGTTACAATCACAACAACAATGGCAAGATGATATTGTTAAGTATAACAAGATGTTGAGGGAAAAGGAAGAATTAGTGAAAGAAGCGTACGAAGTGAAAAAAGTTGAAATTGAACAAATTAGAGACGAGTTTGCAAAAATAAAGACAAATTTAGTAGACCAGCACGAAACTATTGTCTTGAATTTAACAGCAGAGAATGCAAATAAATTAGAATCTTTATCATTAGAATTAAAGGAGAAACACTTATCTGAAATTGAAAATATCAAATCTGAAACTGCGACAACGTTAAAAGATAAGTATGAAGCTAAAATTGCTGATTTGAAAAATTGTTGGGAGGTTGAGAAGGAAAGTATGGCAAATAGTTCAACTGAAAACGTAAGAAATATTGAAGCAAAGCGTGCAACTGAGTACCATGAGCTAGAGAATAAATTAAAGCAGGTCGAAGAGACGTATAGCAAACAAATTTCACAACTACAAGAAGAGAAAGAGTCATTAGCATTAAAATCAAGTAATGAAATAAGTAAAATGCGAAAATTTTATGACGAAAAAATGCAAGTTTCAATGGATAATCTTGCTGTTAGCGCCAAACAAGACCACGAAACGCACATATCAAATCTTGTCAAAGAGTTTGAAGCAAAAGAAAAAGAGACGAAGGAAATGTATGAAAACAATATTTCAAGGCAACTTGCCAAGGTAAAGGAAGCGTTCGAAATCGAGAAAAATAATACCATGGAAAAACTCCAACAAAAACAATCAATTGAAATTGAAAATGCGGTTCAAGTTCATATTGATAAATTTGATAATTTTACAACTAATTTAGAAGTTTTACAATCTGAATACAAGAACAATCACGTTGAACGAATGATATCCAAACGCAAATTTGCAATGAAAAAGATGAGATTTAAACATTGGATACTGTTCAAAAAAACGAAAGTTATTCAAAAATTAACAGACGAGAATATGAAATATACTAATGAAAGTAGATTAGCAAAAGCTCAATCTCAAATTAAGTCTGGAATATACGTTTTATCGAATTGGTCAGAGAAAAGTAATTTGGGAAAAAAATTCAATGCATTTTCAAAGTTACGCCATAATGTTAGTACAGAAAATTCAAATTTGACAAATAAAAAATACGAACAACAATTGGCTTTTTTCAAATTGCAGCGTAAAAAAATCGTTCAAAATCGTTTACTGTCACAAGAATATCAAAAAAGGAGACACGCGTTTAATACTTGGACTTCTCGTATTATGCATAAAAAAATAGCTTTGAAATGCTTAAATAAAATGGCTACCAACAATATCAAATTGCTACAAGAAATGTCATTTAAAAAATGGAAAAATCATATTTTATTACAAAGTCATGTACAAAAATTTGAAAGTGAGAAAGAAATGTTTTTCAAATCATATAACGATAAACTATTTGAAGCTAAATCCTCGCAACAACAGTTAGCACGTGAAAATTGCGAAGCTCTTGCTAATATTGCTAAGGAAAAACAAGAAGAAATTTCAAAACTATTGGAAGCACATCAACAAGATAAAGAAAATATATGTCGTGAATTTACAGAGAAACGAGAAGTTATTGAGCAAGAATATATAAAAGTAACAGATGATTTGCAAAAACAGGTGGAATTATTAAAAGAGAAAGTAGCAGCCAAAGAAGATGAAGTCGAAGCAAAAGTTATTGCCGAAAGAAAAATTAAATCAGAAATGGAAACGAAACTATATTCCGATCACAAAATTGCGAAAGATAACTTGAAACTACAAATTGGTAAATTAGAAGCCCAAATTGAAACTTTAACTTCTGCAAAGAGTAGTTCTGAGACATCATTACAAACAGCATTAGCTAGTCAAATGAAAATTTATGACGATAAATTGACATCTTTATCAACTGAGAAAATGACCCTAGTTCAAACTTATGAAGAACGCATAAGAAATCTTACAGAAACTATCAAATTACAAAATGAGTCGGAGCAGAAGAAATTGATAAGTCAATACAAAAAACAAGAAGAAGAAAAAATAGCTGAAATACATAAAGAATCAAAGAAAATGCTGGACAAACAATCAGAAGACTTTACAAAATCCGTATCTGAATTAAATGTAAGCATAAAACAGTACGAAAAAAAGGTTACTGATTTACAAACTGAGCATAAAAATGCAATTGAAAGCCTAAAATCACAACATGCTCAAGACGTTGAAGATTTAAATAAAGATAAGATTGATTCACAGGTAAAACAAGCAAACAATATCGAAGAGTTAAAAGCCGCATATATGCTTCAAATCGATTCGCTACGAAAAGAAAAGGCTGATGTGAATGCTGAAACAAGTAAAACGATCGATCAGATGAAAATAGAACATGATCAAGCTGTTAAATCATTACAAGAAGAGGAACAACAAAAAATACAGCAACTGGAAAACCAATTTAAGACGGAAAAAGCAAATGCAATATCGACTGCAGTTACAAATGCAATTAAAGCAAAAATAAAGAAAATGGAAGGCGTGTATGATCAAAAATTACAGGAAGAAAAAAAGAAAATGAAGGAAGATATTCAACAAATGAAACAAGAATTAATATATGAACAGAAAGAACAGCGAGAGCATTTTGAGCAAGATATGCAAGTTGAAAAAGATCAAACTGATATTTTGACATTTAAAATTAATGACTTGGAAGCTGCTAATAAACAATTGAAGGCTAAGATTCTTAAAATTCAAAAAAAAACATCTGCAACGGAAAAAGAATTTAAATCCAAAATTGAAGAACAAATGAATGCGCTAAAATTGCAATATGAAAAGAAGAAAAAAGCAGTAGAAACTAATGGTCAAGAATATGTACAAAGATTGGAAAAGACATTGAAGCAACAAAAAGAAAACTACGAGCGTAAATTACGGGAAAGCAATGATAAAAACAAAAAGAATAAATCGATTTTAAGAAAAGCATTAGCAGATCAAGTAAAATGTTATGAAGATAAACTTGCAGAGGCACAGCGAACAAATACGAAAACGGTAGATACGTTTGAAAAACGAATCCAAGAACTTAAAGAAAATTACGATATTGAAGTGCAGCAAAAGAAGAAGATATTAAAAAATCAATTGACGGAAGAGCAAAGCAAGGTAGCGAAAGATGTTTTAGATAAAACAATTACAGAGTATGAAAAGAAATTAATTTCAGTGAAGGAAGGATCAAAAAAAGTGGAACAAAATTATAAAAAACAATTAAAGAAACAAGCGGAAGATTTCCAAAAATCACTAACATTACAAATTGAAAATGCAGTAAAAGAAGCTGTGACAAAGACAACTGAAATGTTAAGATTTGAGTATGAGGAAAAATTAAATCGTAATAACAATGCAAATGAAGAAGCCATTAAAACATTCAATATTTTAAATGAAAAAGCAATTAAAAAAATTGAAAATCAAATAGGTGAAGTTGAAGAAAATAGTAATGTCAAAGATGATGAAATGAAAGTTGTCGATATTGAAGTGAAAGCTAGTGGTTCTAACCAAGGAGGAAAAAAACATCATTCTTCGAATAATGCGGAGGAGAGTTCTCCATTGACTTTAATGAATTTAGTAAATACACCAGAAACATCTTCATCTTCGCCACGTGAACAATTGGATATTAAAGCAAATGAAAATGGCATTATTGTAGCAGCATCCACATCAGGAAATCGAACTCCACAAGCATGGAAAGGGATTTCCTTGCGTTCCTCTACATTACGTGTATCGCCAGAAGATTTAAAGAACCAAAGTGCGGAAGTAATTGCGTCTATACATTCAGCTGCATATGATGGGGAAGCAGATGAGCTGGTAGAAATTTTACGTTCTAAGCAAGATATATCGTCTGTCTCAAAACTAAATGGAACGTTGATACCAATACATCGTGCTATTACTGGTTTAAGTTATCATGGCGAAGCGGAACGGGTTGAAAAATGCATGAAGGTTTTATTAAAGCATGGATTCAATTTAAATGAAGTCGATGAAAATGGAAACACTGCATTGATGCATACGTTGACGTGTGTGCCAGCGAAGAAATCAATTACAATTTTAAGAACAATGTTAAAATCACCATCTATTGAATTATCGACTAGAAATGAAAATGGTGAGACAGCTTTACATATCGAACTTAGGCGTATGAGTTCCATGAGTTTATCTATCATAAAGATGATTGTATCTCGTGGTGGTGATATAAATGGAGCATCAAAAGATGGATTGACACCTTTAACTTTGTGCATCGTATTAGCTAGACGTGCATTGGGATCCCCGTCGTCTCCAAATTCCACTACGGCATGGACTGGAAGAAATTATTGGATACAAATTGCTAGATTTTTAATTAGTCGTGGTGCTAAATGGAACGTTGGAACTGAATGCATCGTTGATCATAGTGAACGTACGCCATTGCATTTATTGCTTTCAATGCCTCCACCAGCATTAAGTTTGACAAAGGAACATGTGTCTATCGTGAAACACTGCATATCAAGTGTCAATGTAAATGGTTTAATAGATATTAATGCAACTGATCGTTATGGCAATACGGCATTATTGGCATTTTGCAAAGTTACTGCTGGCATACCTCAAAAAGGTGAAGGTCGTGCATTTTATAAATGGGCTACCAATATTATTGATGCGTTATTGATGCAAGGTGCAGATGCAAAAATTGTTAGTCGACATGGTTTAAGTCCATTGGACATGGCAGGATTTTGGGATCTTGCACCAGCTGCTAAAAAAGTCAGGGCACATGGTGGAACATTATATGATTTAATATGGTCTCAATTGGCTTTAGATAATCGAAGGAAAGAGAAACAGAAAAAGCTAAATGTGCATCATTATGAAAAGAGAGGATCAGAAAATTACAGCCGTCATGGTAATAATTTCAGTAACGATCGTCAACGCCATTATTCTGCAAATACGCCATTGTCTTCTGCAAATAATATTAATGCAACTACGCCAATGCATGTGGAAAAAATAAATGGATTGTTAGATAAAGCATCGTCAATAAGTGAATTAACAAATAGGCATTTGAATTAAACTTTGTACACATATATATTATATAATGATAGTCATTAATATATAATTATAAATATTAGTACAACTGTACGACTTTGTATTAAATGTTAATGTACAACATCAAGAAAACATAAAATATTTACACGACGTGTATTTAAAAAGCATGTACGACGATGTAGAATATAGTACGACTGTGGGACTTCGTATAAGATTGTTAATGTACAACATCAAGAATTTACACGACGTGTATTTAAAAAGTAGGTATCATATTGTAATGAATCATATGCTTTATTAAGTTTTATGTAAGTGTGTACAAAATAATAA
>MDSV01227185.1_pt1 | contig 12361 bp, 12 predicted proteins | sample 810851 | NCBI WGS metagenome assembly MDSV01 (sample SAMN05326640, study PRJNA326480) | marine metagenome | isolation source: seawater | place: Atlantic Ocean: North East | collected 2012
CTGGAGAGCAATTCAATCAGGAATGCCTGAAGATGTAATTATTTCGAGCGACATAGGAAATAATTGTGCGATAGGAAATGCTTACCCAACTTTTGAAAAAGGAAGAAAGTATTTAGCACCGGGTTTATTCGGACCTTGCGGTTATGGCTTTCCTTCAATTCTTGGAGCTAAGATTGGTTGTCCAGATACACCAGTTATTGGTTTTGCTGGAGATGGTGCTTTTGGAATTAGTATGAATGAAATGAGCTCTTGTGCAAGAAAGGAGTGGCCAGCAATTTCAATGGTAATCTTTAGAAACTATCAGTGGGGAGCAGAGAAAAGAAATACCACTTTATGGTTTGATGATAATTTTGTTGGAACAGAACTTGATCCAGAACTAAGTTATGCAAAAGTTGCTAATGCTTGCGGTCTAAAAGGTGTAACAGTTCGAACCATGGAAGAAACCACTGCAGCTATTAAACAATCTTGCGAAGATCAAAAGAAAGGAATCACAACTTTTATTGAAGTAATTTTAAATCAAGAACTTGGAGAACCATTTAGAAGAGACGCTATGAAGAAACCTGTCAAAGTTGCAGGTATAAGTAAATCTGATATGAAGCCTCAAAAATCTTTGATATAACTAGACTTAACTAGAAAAACTGTTCTAGAATATTATGAATAATAATAAGCTAAAAATTGGGTCAAATAAAAATTTTGGGATAGTCTTTTCAATTTTTTTTTTACTATTAACTATTTATTTTTATCTAAATGATAAAAATTTGAATATTTATTTATTAATAACCAGTTTAATTTTTTTAATATTAGGTTTTAAAAATTCTATAATTCTTACTCCATTAAAAAGAATTTGGTTTAAATTTGGACTTTACTTGGGAAATTTTGTATCTCCAATAATTATGGGTATAATTTTTTTTGGTGTAGTAACACCCACATCTATATTAGTCAAAATTTTTGGCAAAGATTTATTGAAACTTAAAAAAAGTAATAATAAAACATATTGGTTAAAAAAAGATAATTCTAATAGTAGAATGAAAAATCAATTTTAATTTTAAAAACTTATTTATTTTTAATGAAATTTCTTAAAAAAAAACTTTTAGATGATAATAATATATTTAAAAATGAAGTAACAGATGAAAAAACCAAATCGGTTGTTGATTTTTATAATGAGAGCTCTTTTCCAAATTATAAAATAAATGATAATAAAAACACCATATTAGAAAAAGGAAATAAGAATTTTATAGCCTCATCTTTTAAAAAACTTATTGGTTTTAACAAGGATGTTTTAGAGGTTGGTTGTGGTACGGGACAAATTTCAAATTTTTTTGCAATAGGAACGAATAATAGAATTGTAGCTTTAGATCCCACATTTGCATCTTTAAAAATAGCTTCAAATTTTTCTTTAAATAATAATATTAAAAACATTAATTATATAAATGCAGATATTTTTGATGACGTTTTACAAGATAGTTATTTTGATTTTATTTGGTGTAACGGCGTTTTACATCATACAAAAAATCCACATGATGCATTTAAAATCTTAACAAAATATTTAAAAAAAAATGGCTATATATTAATTGGACTTTATAATAAAATTGGGAGGATAAGAACGATATTAAGACGATATCTATATAAAATTTTTGGAGAGCGTATCCTTTATTTATTAGATCCAACTTTAAGAAATTTAAAAAGTGATCCTGATGAAATTAAATCATGGATAAGAGATCAATATATTCATCCAATAGAATTTACACATACTTTAGACGAAACATTAAATTGGTTTGATCAAAATGAAATAGAATTTATTAATTCAATACCATCATGTAATTTTGACGAAAACTATGTTACAGATTTGTTTAAAAAAGAATCTAGAGGATCTTTGTTTACAAGAATAACAAATCAAATATCTATGATTTTTAATAATTTGGGATCTGATGGAGGCTTGTTTGTAATCGTGGGAAGAAAAAAATGAATAAATTAACATTAAACAGTCAATTCTTTTTAGTAAAGTTTCCAATAATTTTTCCTATTATCTATGGATTTATACTTTTTCAATTCCCACAATTTGAAACTGAATTAATAATATTAACAATCTTATTACTTGCTGAAACTCATTTCGGAGCTACTTGGCCTTTTTTAGTTGATAAGGTAAATTACCCGTTTATCATTAAAAATCGAGTTAGCTTAATAGCCATTCCTTTAATAATAATTATCTTATCTTTAATTGGTTTTTTTGTAGTTGAAAAATTGTTCTTATTGATTTTTTTTGCTGCAAATATGTACCATGTAACTAGACAAAGTTTTGGAGTTGGCAAACTATATTGTAATAATGATAATGAAAAAAAATTTCAAGAGTACCTTATTTATATTGCTAATTTTATTTTTTTTATAATTGGTTATTTAAGATTTTATCTTCCTATAATTCAAGAAGATGATATTTTTTTCTTAAATATTGGAGTTGCAATTGTTTTATTTGGAATGTTTATTATTTATTTAGTTAAATTTGGTTTTTCTGAAAATTTTTTAATTTTAATTACTGGATGTTTAATTTTTTACCCTATATGCTTTGTTAATAATCCTGTTCATGCAATTATTATGGGAGTTACAATGCATTATACTCAATATTTATATCTAACCTATAATGTTTATAATTCTAGAAATCAGGAATTAGGTGAAAAAATAAATCCTTCTTTTTTAAAAAGATTTAATAATTATTTATTAATTATAATTTTATATTCGATCGCAATGTCAATTTTATCTTTATTTGGAAAATATGAAACTTCATTTTTAAGGAATTTGATTATAATTCCAATTATAGGCCAAATGTTACATTTTTATTTAGACTCACAGCTATGGAAATTTAGTGAAAAACATAATAGAGATAATACTTTATCGCATTTAACAAAATTAATTAGAGGCTAATGGATTTTATAAAAGAATTCTGGGAATTTTTAAAAGTAAGAAAAAAATATTGGTTATTACCAATAATAATTGTTTTAGTTTTATTTGGTGGTTTAATTATTCTCAGTCAAGGAACAGCAATAGCGCCATTTATTTATACAATTTTTTAGTTTTAAATGAAAAAATTGGAAAATTTTAATATTGATTATTAACAATAACTAATCTGAAACTATGACATCAATTTTAGGCATTTCTGCATTTTATCATGATAGTGCAGCCGCGCTATTAATTGATGGAAAGATTATATCTGCAGCACAAGAAGAGAGGTTTACAAGAAAAAAACATGACTCTAGTTATCCGTTTAATGCAATAGAGTTTGTTTTAAAGTCAGCCAACTTAAAATTGAGCAATATTGATTACATAGTGTTTTATGAAAAACCTTTTCTTAAGTTTGAAAGATTATTAGAAACTTACGTAGCTTTTGCTCCAAAAGGTTTTTTACAATTTTGTAAAGCGATGCCTATATGGTTAAGAGATAAGTTATTTCAAAAAAAATTAATTTTCGATCACCTTAAGCTTCATGATGATAAATTTAATGATAAAAATAAAATTTATTTTTCTGAACATCATTTAAGTCACGCTGCAAGTGCTTTTTATCCATCTCCTTTTGATAAAGCTATAATTTTAACTGCTGATGGAGTTGGTGAATGGGCCACAACTACTGTTGCTATAGGAAATGAAAATAAAGTTGAGATTAAAAAAGAAATTCATTTTCCTCATTCATTAGGACTATTGTATTCCGCATTTACTTATTATACTGGCTTCAAAGTTAATAGCGGAGAATACAAATTAATGGGGCTAGCTCCTTATGGTAAGCCTTTGTATATTGATAAAATAATAGATAATTTAATTGATATTAAAGATGATGGATCGTTTAATTTAAATCAGAAATATTTTAATTACTCAACTGGTTTAACAATGACAAATGATAAATTTCATAATTTATTTGGTAGCAAACCCAGGGACTCTCAAAAAGAAAAAATCACTCAATTTCATATGGATATTGCTTCATCTATTCAAAGAGTTACAGAAATAGTAATGGTTAAATTAGTGAAATCCTTAAAAGAAGAATATAAATTAACAAATTTATGTTTAGCTGGAGGTGTAGCTTTGAATTGTGTTGCTAACGGCAAAATATTAAAAGAAAAAATATTTGAAAATATTTGGATTCAACCTGCGGCTGGAGATGCTGGCGGTTCTTTAGGTGCTGCTCTTGCAATGTGGCACATAGAAAAAAATAAGGAAAGAAAGTTAAATAATAAAGATGAAATGAGAGGGTCGTATCTTGGACCAGAATACTCTCAAGAAGAAATTGAAAAACAATTAAATGAAATTGGGGCAAATTTTAAAATTCACCAGGAAGATGAGATTATAGAAAAAACTGCGAATGATCTTACAAAAGGAAATGCTATAGGATGGTTTCAAGGTAAAATGGAATTTGGACCAAGAGCCTTAGGCAATAGATCTATAATTGGTGATGCAAGATCTGAAAGTATGCAAAAAAATTTGAATTTGAAAGTAAAATTTAGAGAAAGTTTTAGACCTTTCGCACCTTCGATTTTAAAAGAGAATGTAAAAGATTGGTTCGATATAAATTGTGAAAGTCCATATATGTTATTAGTAGCCAATGTTAAAAAAGAAAAAGTTTTACAAATTAGTGACAAAGATGAAAAATTGTTTGGAATAGATAAGCTTAATATTAAAAGATCTTTAATTCCAGCTGTGACACATGTTGATAATTCAGCAAGGATACAAACTGTAGACAAAGAAACAAACGAGAAATATTATAAATTAATTCAAAAATTTGAAGAATTAACAGGTTGCCCCGTGATAGTTAACACATCTTTCAATGTAAGAGGAGAGCCAATTGTGAATAGTCCTTTAGACGCTTTTAATTGTTTTATGGGAACTGATTTAGATATATTAGTAATTGGTAATTGTTATTTAAAGAAAGAAGAACAAAATACTTCTTATAAAATAGATTATAAAGATAATTTCGAATTAGATTAACCGTATAAGAAATTTCTTATTTTGTTCTTTAAATTAAATATTTTTAAAAATATTTCTCTAAGATAAAATTTGATATAGTTTAATGAGTACTTTGGATTTATTTTAAATTTATTTTTTTTAGAATTAATTGTGACATCTATTAATTTATAAAAGTTTTTTGAGCTATTTTCTAAATATGAAAAATGATAAAATTTTTTCTTAATAATTTTTTTCTGATAACTATTTGTGTTATTAAGTATGTCTTTTACTTTTTTCCTTAAATCTTTTTTGAAACAAACAAAGCATACACTTTCGTCTAAAGATACAAATCGAGGTTTGTTAGAATTATTTGTAGACATTTTCCAGTCTTTTACACAAAGAGAAGGAAGGTCGAAAAGTAAAGACTCGTAAATTACACTAGACTCATCTGTGATGAGAAGATTGGCTTGATTATAATAATCCATTATATTTTCAGAGGGATTAACAATATAAACTCTTTTTTTAAGAACTTTTTTTGCATAATTATTTGATTTCTTTATGTTGTTTCTAAGATCTTTAAATCTTATTTTCTGATATTTTTGTGCCCATCCATGATGTTTGATAATTAAATTATAACCCAAATCTTTTACAACATTAATTACGGTAAGAGCTTTTCCGTCCATTTCAAATCCAGGAGCATAGATAATTGTTTTATTTTTTGGAAAATTAATTCTTTTTTTAATAACTTTCTTTTTTATTTTGAATTTTTTTTTATTATTGAAAATTAATTCTGTTTTTGGCCAACCAATTAAATTCATTGAAATCTTGGGTCTAGAAAAAGGGTCCCATGAAGATTCTTCCCATTTTTTTTTCCAGGCTTCACCAGGTAAAAATGCTAAATCAAACTTGTTCCAAGGTTCCTTGCTCCATAAATTTGGCCAAACTAATTTACCTTGATCTGGACCCCCAAGAGTTATTATTGATAGTTTTGAGTTAACCAAATTTATTCGGTTAGAGTCTTGGCAATAAAAGCCTATAGAAGAATCTTTTTTTAAATCATCAGAGAATTCGTATTGAAAACCATTTTTGTTTGCAAAAATTGATAATGATTTACAAAGGTGCAATTCATGGTCATCTGTGTAGTAAAAAGTAATTTTTTTTTTCAATTTATTTATATGTTAAAACTTTTTGGTAAACATCAATATACTTTTTAGCAATAAGATTTGCATCAAAATTAAAAATTTTATTTCTTAAATTATTGTCAAATTTTTTTTTTTTAACTTCTTCACAAAGCCAATCGATTCCTTCCTTGAGTTTTTGAGAATCAGCTTCTTCAACAATAAACCCATCTTGTTTGTGATCAATTATTTCTGAAGCACTGGTGTTTTTAAAACATACAACTGGTGTTCCACAAGCCATAGCTTCAGCCCAGGTTTTTCCAAAAGCTTCTTGTATCGATGAAGCAATAAAAATGTCAGCTGACGAATAAATTGCATTCAATTTTTTGTTGTCGTTTATAAAACCAAAATTCATATATTCTATTCCAATTTCATCTAAAGTTTTTTGTGACCAAAATTTTCCAAATATACAAAGTAGGTATTTTGATTTATCTATTTTTTTAAGTGACTCCACAAATACTTCCCAACCTTTTCTTTTACTTTGTGGGTTTTGAGCACCATATAAAATTATTTGCTTATTGGTTGAAATTTTTAAAATGGAACGAGCTTTTTCTTTTGAGATCATATTAAAGTCGTTAAGTTGTATATTGTTGTAAATTGTTTGAATTTCATGATCTTTTAGAACATCACTTTTTTCAGCTTTATTTTTTAACCAATTACTTATTGCAATAAATTTAATATTTTTATTATAAATTTTTTTTTTTAAATTTTTTATCATTTTAGACAAATATCCTTTTTCATATTTTTCAAAATCCATAGTATAATGAGATCCACCTGTGAATGGCCACATATCTCTCATGGTCCAAACTATTGGTTTATTAATTTTAGAAATGTATCTAAATTTTATAAAACCCTGACTTAACCAATGTATATGAATTATATCAGCATCTTTATAATCTTTTAATTTTGTTATATCAAAACCAAAAAAACCTAATGTGAATGTTGATCGAGGACTATGCAAGAAAAATGATTTTAAAATTTTTTCGATGATTATAAATATTTTATTAAGCAATCTTTTAAAAAAACTATCATTTATATAAATAATATTGTTTTTTTTCAATTTAGAAGGTGAATCATTTAATAATTTAGAATTTACTCCTAAATTTAATAAAGAAAGATGAAGAATGTTTGCACCCTTGTAAGCACCATTTGATGAAGGACCGCCCACGATATGTAAAACTTTTATTTTCATAAATTAGTTTTTTAAACAAAAAATAGTGGCACTAAAAAGACTAATTGTTTTGTTCTTTTTCGAAATAAGCATTTATTCTTTTTAGACTTATATTTGTAATAAATTCCGAACCATATTTCGAGTAATGATCATCACATACATGTCCTAGGTTTACAAAAGGTTTTATAATATTACTGCTATTTAATTTTATATAATCTTTGGCCTCATTTAAGTTATAATATGCATTATTGTAATTCTGCCAAAGATCTTTTTGGAAATTAAATCTATCAAATCTAATTTTCCATTTTAATGATAAATCGTTTTTTTCAGTAAAAACATATTCTTTATAGTTTAGTATAGTTATCAGATTAATTTTATCTTTTTCAATCTCATCTATAAACTTATTCATTATATGTTTGTAAACTTTTTTTTGTTTTGGTAATTGTTTTTTTTTATCAGCATATTTTTTTTCATCAAAAACAATTTTTTGAACTTTGTTATTTCTTATAATTGTTTTTATATGATAATAAATTTTAAATGTATAAGAATATTCTTTTAAATATAATACGAATTTTGTTCTTTTAATTTTATTTAAATTTGAAAAATATTTTTTCATTTTTTTTTCATTTCGATTAATTTTTATCACCTGATTTGTTTCTTCATCAAAATAAAAGGCCGGTTGATTAAAAATTTTATCAGGTTCGTTAGATAAAATAAAATTATTTACTAAATCGTTATCTGAAGGGTAATAAATTAAATAATCAATATTATAATTTTTTATTAAGTTTTTATATATGTCTAAATGATCTGATATACCTGTTCCTCTTGAACTAAAATTAATCACTTCATAATTAGGTAATTTCTTTTGTAACAATGAACCAATATCATCGCCATCTTTAACATGTATCATTTCGATCATGGAGTCACCCAATAAAGCTATTCTAGGTTTGGATTTTTTGATTTGAACATCTCTTAATCCTCTTGCACCAATATTATTAAATGTAATTTTAGTGGGTCCCCAACAAGTATTATAATGATGTTTAAAACTTATATTTTTAGGGTGCCATAAAGACCACTTCTTATGTGCAAAAATTGACATTACAGCGGGTGAACCATTAGGAATAATTCTTAAACTGCTTAAGATTACTCCAAATATTTCTAATAAGAAAATAGTAATAATAGTTATTATACTTATTCTTTTTAATATTATAAACATTTGTAACTAATATCCTGATTTTTTAACAATTTTTTTTTTCTTTAATTTTGTTTAAATGTTCCGCTCTTTCCTTTGCTGCCTTTAATGCTTCATCTATATTTTTCATTGATACACCATAACCTGGTAAGAAAAACAATATAGCACCTATATTGTATGGTTTATCCATTTTTTTTGCTTCTTGAGCTTCATCAGCATATTTATTTGCAACAGCAATTTCAGAACTTAATTCCTCACAGTTTAATTTATTATCATTAGGACCAATCACATTAACTACTGTTGGAGTTGCACAAGACATAGTAAACAAAAATAATACTATTAAAGATAAACTTTTTGGCATATTTTTCTTTTACATCATTTATAGATTATTTGAATTGAAAATTTCATTAAAGTGTCACTAGATCAAGTTTTTGCTTACCTAATCTTTCATTACCTTTATCTGTAACAAGATATGTTTCACCTAAATTCATAGCTAAAGTATTTTCAGAATCCATTAAAATCATATGCATAAAAAATATATTTCCTGGTTTTATGATATAAGGATTATCTTTATAAATCATTGGCCAATCCATCCAATTTGGTGAAAAAGTTGCTCCTAATGAATATCCGCAAGCATTCATTCTTGCTTTTTCAAAACCTAAATCATCAAATGTTTTTGCATGTGCATCAAAAACATCACCAATTTTTGAGCCTGGTTTAAGTCTATTTTCACAATTTTTTAGTGCTTCAACGCATGCCTCATGCATTTTAAAATGTTTTGTTTTAGCTTTTCCAATAGGAATAGTTCTAAACATAGCTGAGTGGTAATGTTTAAATGTTCCAGCCCATTCAATTGTTAATTGATCAGGATTTGAAAGTATTCGTTTTTCAGCCTGGTATCTACAAAGAAGAGCATTTTTACCTGAACCAATAATAAACTCATTAGCTGGATAATCGCCACCGCCCTCAAAAATAACTCTATTCATTTCCGCAAGTATCTTAGACTCACTTACTCCAGCTTTAGAATGTTTCCATGCTTCATTTAATGCTTTATCAGCAAGGTTTGCAGCTTTTCTTATATATAAAATTTCTTCATCAGATTTGACAACTCTTAGTTTTGTAATTAATTCTGATTGATCTTCTTTAAGACAATAGTTCTCTAAAGTTTCATTTAATCTTAATGCATTTCGTCCTGTTAAACCATAAGCTTCATACTCAATTCCAATTTTTTTTCCTTTTAAACCAAGTTCATTTAAAATATTTTTAAGATCGTTAGTGGGATCAGAATTATCTTTATCTATCCAGATTCTAATATCTTCTATGTTAGAAGTATTTTGAGCCTGTCTCAAATCAGGAGCTCTTGTTAAAAGAACAATGCTACCCTTTTGGTCAATAATTAAACTTTGAAAAAAAACATACCCAAAAGTATCATAACCGGTAAGCCAATACATGGACTCTTGTCTAAATATTAAAAGTGCATCTAATTTTTCTTTTTTCATTGAATCCAAAACATCCTCTTTTCTTTTTTGGAATTCTTTTTTACTAAAATGAAGTGCCATTAAACAATTATAGCTTTTACAGTTCCTAATTTTTCAATTTTACCAATATAAAGACCTTTACTTAAAATTGGTACTACCCCGACAGTCGAGCCTGTAAAAACATAAAAGTTTTTATTAAGATTCATATTATCTTTTTTTATTTTATTTAGAACAAAACGAAGTGAATTTAAAGGATTTATATAAACAGAATTTGTATTACCATTTATTGACTGTTTCGATTTTTTATTAGTAATATTGGTTTTTAAATTTCCAATATTTATTTTTTTAAATTTCTTTTTCTTACCAATTAAAAATTTTACATTTGCCCCAAAATCACTACATAAGTCACCAAATGATTTTATTCCTTTTTTTTTCTGTCTATAACCAACTACTTCGATACATGGAGCCATATGAGAAATGAATTTTGTAAGATTTTTTTTATTAATCTTTCCTTTAAAAGAAAAGAAAGATTTTTTTATTAAATAGCAAACTTCTAATTCAATACCCAAAGTTGAATTATTAATCTTGACTCTTTTACCACTTTTTAAAAAATTTCTTTTATATACTGAAGCATAGAAAGGTTCTTTTTCATTTAGTTTTTTCATTACTGCTATTCCAGTTCCCGCAGCTTTATACCCAATGGTTGGTTCATTAATTTTACTTTCACACAATTTTCTAAATTTTTGTGCATTTTTAATTTTTTTTGTAAATTTTAATGGTAGTGGGGCAATAATTTTATTTTGAAGAAATGCCTTCACGAGTTTATCTGATGTTTTTTCTAAAAGAGATTTCATTTTTATAACTAGTTTAATACTGACATTGGATCAAGTCTAGTCTGAAACCAATTAACCCTAAAGTCTAAATGAGGACCTGTTGATCTTCCTGTGGAACCAACTGTTCCAATTATATTTCCTTGTAAAACCTCATCTCCAACTTGAACATTAAGACTTTCAAGATGAGAATAAATTGTTGAAATGCCATGGCCATGATCCATGATAATAGTTCCACCTGTATAATACAAATCTGGTTCTGCCATGGTAACAACTCCTGATCCAGATGATTTAATTTTAGTTCCTTTCTTTGCTGCAATATCAATTCCATAATGAGGCCACCTTGGTTTGCCATTTAGAATTCTTTGACTTCCATAAACACCACTAATTATTCCATCAACAGGCATAATGAATTGATCTTTAAAAAAAGGTAAATCAGAATTAATTGCTCTAGCTTTACCAATCTTATTATTTTCTTCCTTAATTCTTTGATAAACTGACTCTGGTGGAGTTACTTTACTTTCAGCTAAACCATCTATTCTTTGAATGTTATACTTTCTTTTTAAAACTTTTTTTATGAATTTCTTTTTTTTACCATCTTTTAATTGGGTAATTGTTAGGTCAAATTTTCTATCTCTGTCAATTCCAAAAACAAAATAACCATCTTTTGACACTTTAACTTTTTTTTTATCGATGATTATTTCAGACGAGGGATCAGTAACACCCACAATATAATGACCCTGTAAAAAATTGCCTTTAAACTCTATTGCTTTTAGTTGTGTTGTTATAAAAACGATTATTAAAAAAAATAATCTAAATATTATTTTGCTGTCCATCCACCATCAACCAATAATGAAGTCCCGGTAATCATTGATGCAGCATTAGAAGCAAGAAAAACAGTAGCAGTTGCAACATCAGAAAGTTCCGCAAATCTTCCAAGAGGAATATTTCCTAACACTTCTCTTTTAAATTTTTTGCTTTTCAGAAATTTTTTTGTCATAGGGGTTACTACAAAAGTAGGACATACAGTATTTACTCTAATATTATATTTTGCAAGGTCTATCGACATACCCTTTGTTAGACCTTCTAAGCCAAATTTAGTCATATTATAGACACTTCTAATTGGACCACCTACATGACCCATTTGTGAAGACATATTTACAATTGATCCACCAATTTTTTTTCTATTTTTAGATTTTAACATCTTCAAAGCACATAATTGTGCAAGATTAAAAGTAGCCATAGTATTAATCTTTACTAAGTATTCCATATCTTTATTTTTTACTTTTGTAAAATGCTCAGGAATATTATTTCCAGCATTATTTACTAAAATATCTATTTTAGGTATCTTATTTATAATTTTTTTAATTTCATTGTAATTTGTGATATCACATACATAAGATTTACACTTTGATTTAAACTTTCTTATAATCTTTGAAACATTATCTAAATCTTTTTTTGTTCTACTAATTATAATAAGATTAGCACCTGCCTCTGCTAGAGCAATAGCGCAAGCTTTTCCAAGGCCTTTACCAGCCCCAGTAACTACAGCAGTTCTATTTTTAAGGTTATATTTTTTTAAATACATA
>MDSV01210413.1_pt1 | contig 12360 bp, 17 predicted proteins | sample 810851 | NCBI WGS metagenome assembly MDSV01 (sample SAMN05326640, study PRJNA326480) | marine metagenome | isolation source: seawater | place: Atlantic Ocean: North East | collected 2012
CGTTGAAGCAGTGTTGACTGACTTTCGCTAGGCGTTGACTCTGCAATCATTATAGCAGTAGAGGTTTCTTGTTGCGTAGATAATACTTTCTTAGCATCATCAGACATACCACGAAGACTACTCACATCCTGCACGCTATCACCTAGTGTATCGCTTTTCATCCAAGAAGGATCTATTGTTTTAATCTGACCAATTAACGTCGCGCCTGCAGCAGCATAAGCGTTGGGATTACTCTCATTAGCAAGGCTGTAGTTCTTTAATAACGTATTAACAATATTAGGACTTTGTGCTTTAAGCTTCTCAGATCCTACCAGACGAGATAAAGAAGCTAAGCTAGCCGCGTCACCTTTTTTAGCCGCAACAATACCCTGCTTAGCAATACGGGTAGCGTTAAAATCTAAACCTGCTACGTCGGCAAGACAGTCTATTAGACCAGCTAGGCCTAGTAGCAACGCTTCAAGTAATAATGTATCGTTAACCGCTCTTGCAGTAGTTCTATCTTCAATACCCAACCCACTACAAACTCCATGGATCTGCTCAACCATGGCTTGAAACTTCTTAGACTCATTAAGTTCAGTAGTGATACCTTTTACAATAGTACCGTCTAATAGTTTAACCGTTTTCTGCCCTACTGTGCTATCTTCCTTTAAGAAGGTATTAAGGTTCTTAACGGCGGTCGCACTTAAGTTACTAATGGAAAAGGTAGAGCCCGTTGCTGACGATATATCACTACTTGATGCAGTAGTAGCAGCTTTGCTCTTTACTTCCGTCACCGCCCGTTCTATAGCGCTACCGCTCTTATTAGCGGGTTTGCTAATGCTATCGACTAGCGACGATGAACTAGGAGCATTGCTCGCTCCGTCGCCAGGTGTGAATAAGTCCACTACCTTAGGAAGTGATTTCGTTGCCGTGGTAAATAAACTCATTAAAGGACTCCTTGCGGACAAAAAAGAAACAATACAATGGTCGGACCTGCCTGGGTTAGAGACAGGTCGACGCATCGTTAATTTTAGTAAAGGGCTTTACTTTTGTATTTTAATCTTCACCTGAGTCAGGTTCATGATGTTCTGAGAATTGAAGTTCTACACTATGTTCGGTTACTTTCTTACGAATCGTTAACTGAACGCTAAAACGTATCCGTGTTGCACCTAAAAAGCGCATCATCTTTAGAAACGTTTTAATCGTCATTGGGTCAGAGGCCATTTGTTTATTAATATTGCCTCTTGCCGTATGACGGGGTTTACCTGTACGTGGAAGTTCGTTGATAGGATCGTTGAGATACGTATCCATGCGACGGTTCCATCCCATAGGTGTGATATTAAAATCATCTAATATAACACGGAACAAGCGACTTAACGCACCTCTTGCTGCTAGTGTTTTCTTATTAGGGTCTTGTAATATCTCATGCACGCGAAATTTGTCATCAACCATAGTCGTTTAAAATCACTTTTTCAAGTGCCTCCAGCATTTGTCCTATATCTTGAAATAAACGCATCATCCGTCGGGAGTAATAACTGTACCGCGCAGTATCTTCTTTCTCCATGATTAACATACTATCATGAATAGGTCTAACTGCTTCAGTTATAGCGTCCCAAAACCGTTGGATATCGATGTCGTATTGCTCGTCATCTACCAGCCAGGCGTCCAAGGTTAAGGTGGTGCGTTTGGTGCTAACAGGTATTGCTTCCACAGGAATCTCTTCCTTGTTTTCAATAGCCTGCTTTACAATGTTTATGAATGCCATCATTTGCCCTGCATTAGCATGCCAGACAATTAACGTGATAGCTTTACCGTCTTTAGGTCGGTAAAAAGCAAAGTCTTGAGCGGTATAAAGAGAGACCAAACCACCAAGGATCTTTGCATTCATATTATTACGCATGGTTTTAAACTGGGTGCGAAATAACACAATACGCAACCATAGTTTAATGCGATACCAGCGAGAGGGTAATGTCATAGTTACCTCATTACTATATTATCATCACTCACCACAGTAATATAGGTGAATAATTTATACGAATCTTAGGGAGGCGAATATGTCTTTACTTGATACATTAAAAACCCCATCTGAAGACGAGGTCCTTACCGCAACCCAAAAGGCCCGTATGGCGCTACTAGAAAACATGACCAAAGACGGTATACCGGAGTGTAACCGTGATCGACGCGTCATGTTAGAGTTATTAAACGGTGCCGATACTACAGCACTAGCCATGAAACGTATGGAGCAAGACTCTAAGCAAAGCGAGCAAGATAACGCTGCTGCTATCATGGCCGCTAAGATCATGGCTAAGACTGGCGGTAATAATCCGTTTGCAGGCGGTGCAGGTAACGGTGAGAAAGTTATTAACACGCTACCTGAAGGCGCTTTACCTGAACCTGAACTTGTTGACGGCGAGTTAGACGTAGGTGTTAGCGACCTTAACTACGAAGACTTTATGAAGAAATACGATTAGGCGTAGATGTTAAACGCATCTACATCTAAGAATTGTAAATTCATATAGCCAGTTAACGCTATTGTTGCTGCATCCCATACATTCATTTTCTTATAAAACATGGAGGCTGTCTCATCAAGGGACGCTTCCATGAGTTGTGCCGCCTCACCAAACGCTTTTAATTTAGGCACATACCAGACCATCTCAGACATGACCTGACTATGTATGGATTTGTGATGCATGGTAAACCATGTAATAAAGTCATACATAAAGACCGTCTTATAACTGCCTTGAAAGAAAGCAGGTGTAGTAAGGTGTCGCGGTACGTTTATGGTCTTAACGTCAGTAATGCCTAAATGGTGAGCAATGCTATTTGCTATCACCTGACAGTGTTGTTCGGGAAGGCGATAGGGCGCAGTGTTGATATGTACTGCAACCGGGTCTACCATGGGTATGCCCGCAGAACCTTTATTGGCCTCTCTAACAAAGTCTTTTAGTACCCGTACTAAATTACTCATCATGGACTTAGCGAGTAACGTGAGATCATGACTTGTATAAAGACTATTAACCTCATGCGTGTTGATTAGCGTATCTAACACACCCCAATCATCAGTCTCTCTCGTTTCATAACCGTTAGCTAAAACGCGTTTAGCGGTAGAGACACCATAGATCTCTTCAATACAGGCTATTCGCGTATCCATTAACGCGTTAAGTTCAACGTATACGGTTTGATTGCTCATTTCGCCGCCTTACTGATCTCCGCCATCAGACGTTTAAAGTTAGGACACATTGCACTGACATAAAGCATCACGTACCAGAAATTGGCACGATATAAGGTTTCAAGATCACCATGGCTAGGAATGCTTTCTAAATAAGCACTATCTATCACTGTACCTTCGCGTTTGTTTTCTGTCAGACTTGTTGCAATCAATGCCACTAAACGATCGACATCTTTATCTTCATCAAAAGCGCTGAGTCGCCACTGCATGGTGATGCGTTCAATAAGCACTAACGTGTTTTTATTCTGACGTAACTCAGTCCATATCTTCTCAAGATCAGACTCATCGTAAACCCGTGCCATGTTAAAGCGTGCTAGAATAGCAAATAACGTTGCAAGGAATTGACGCTGCTTAGTTTCAGACTGCTCATCAATCACACCTATCAGGATAGAATCTAACTCCCCTATCACATCTTTAACTAATGTTTTATCACTCACTGAGATTATTCCTTAAATGCATGCCGGTTAAAATAGCACTAAGCGTTTCGGTTGATTTAACTTTAGACCCTAGAGCTTTAATGCTGTCTATATCAGATTCACCGGTTTCTAATATCTGTCGGTTCATGGCGTTAAATGCTACCTCATCCCCACCACGTAATTTGATAAGCTCTTCAATAGGCCCATCTAAGCCTAAAGAAAGCAATACACCTAGCTCAGGAAACGACAATGCGGAACCTTTAGAGATACCAGTAGCCTGGCCTGTAAGTTCATCTACGACGTTGTTGTTAGACGGTGTAGACATCTTCTTATCAAGTAACTGCGACTGTCGTCTCACCGGCATGTCGACGACCATGTATTTATGGGGTGTAGTGTAGGTCTCACCTGTATCGCTATCGGTGAGTACAATGTTCTCAAAGAAACTATGCCCGAGTTCTTTAGCTAGTTTAACATTGCGCGTGGTATCTAACTTAGCATCGTTTAAATTAGGCGCAATAATGGGCAATACAAAACCATTTTTAATGTCCTGCATTAGCTTATCAAAATCACGATCACTCATGTCTTTAAACAATGCTTCATAAAGGGCACGGTTCTCACCACCAGGTAAGATCTTATCCATGAAATCTAGGATAAATGTTTCTGCTGCTTTACGGTTAGCCATAAACTTATTCTCTCATTTAATTAATACAGGTCTCATACCGATGCTGTAGATAACGGCAAGTTTTGACCCAAGAACTCACTTAAACTTCGAGACCAGCGACTGCGCTTAACCACACCAGGTAACTGCTGGTACATGCATTGTTCTTCACTGTTCAGCGTTTCAAACAACATAGCACATTCATCATGACCCATTTCTACTGCCACAGCACAGCAAAGACAAGCGCTATCTTCGCGTGTGTTCTTATCAAAAGCATTAAAGAACCCCTGCAAACTTAGAGGGTCTAAATGATGCTGCTTACGCTGCTCCACTAACAAACAAGCTTCCTTAGTAGACAACTTATCAAAATCAATATCACCATTGCCCATCAGGTGCTTAATAAGTGCTATTCTACACTCATCTTCTAATACGCTACGGTACGTCGCATCGCAGCAGTGATCGATTAAGAATTGTTTAATCTTTACATGGTGTTTACAGTAGAGTGATCGCATAATAGAATATCCTATTCATACCACGGCGGTAAGTCGTCGTAGATGTGGTGATCTAAAAGTAGTCGATGTTCTATGACAAAAGGTACTACATATTGAACAAAGTCAATAATCCATTGGTCTTGACTAACGTGATTGTTAAGGTATCCACGTACTTCTACGGTGTCGACACCTCTAACGGTTCCAACATGCATATGCCAGAACCGGTTCAACCGTTCCATGTGGATACGGTTTCTTGGATGTGCGTCAGCGGGGCGGTATTGTTGCCTGAACGCTTCTGCAATAGATTTGTTTTTACGTGATAAATAATAATGGACATCATCGTGCAGGGCCATAAAAGACACTCCAACAGTTAGTCATGCATTTGTTCATCCACATGTTCTATTTCCTTATCATACATCACGTGTCCAATTAGCGAATCTAACGTGATGACCTCAGAACTACCCGGTTTAAATATGTGCTTCATAAACCCAGCTGGCTCCCATCCATAATACGGACACTCGTGAATATCAGTGTCTGGTTCTTTATAACCCTTGTGCCACGGCCATGCAGGTGCACCGGCACGATGAAATAACGCCTTAACCAACATATAGTCTAAAACGCTATCACACTTAACTGATTTACCTTGTAGTGTTGGCTTAGATGCTTCGTTAGCCATAGAGACAACATTTTCAACACCTTGATCGAATGGGGTTATCCCCAGCCGTTTTAAGTACTCAACTGCTGCAGTATAACTTTCAGGGTTGTTTTTGTTAAATACAAGTTCCATAGTTTATCCTTAGTAGAGTACGACGAATACTGAATCTGGATTTTGCTTATAGGCAAGGTCGATGGCGTGTTTGGTTCCCCTACTCTTACCGTCCCAGAAAAACAATTGAATATCGGACATTACAACCAGCGTCTTATTACGCTTAAACCCAGCCGACTTACCATATAAATGCCATTTAGCTTCATAGAGCGTAAAGGAAAGATTATTAGCTTTTGCGTATGCCTCAGCCATACTATCAGCGCCAAACGCTCCGCCGCTTATTATAGAAAAGGAGGTTAATATCCCTTTCTCAATAAGCATGCGGATAGCCTTGCACATGAGATGATAACTGGTAAATCCCCTAGAACCGCCTATGAAGAGGGTTTGTTCTTCTTGAGTTTTATCCATTTACCTTTACCTTCATCAAACGTGTAATAGTTAATGGTAGGATCTGAAATAGAAACAGGGGTAAATGCACGGTCACCCTTTACTTTAACAAGACTAGTATTAACATCCACTATCTCAAACCACGTAAAAGGTATCCCTTTAAGTGTCTCATTGGTGATGTTTTTGTTCAACCAGTCTAAAAGCAATTTAACTTGTTGACTGCCTGTTTGAAAATCACCCATCCCACCGTAAGGTTGACCTGTACCTGCAAATAACCAATATCGTTTCACATTACACTCCTTTAGAGAACATGTCTTTTAATTTATTCTCAATGCCCTTCTCTTTACAGTACGCATCCCACCAATACGGGTAGTACTCTTTACGCGCCAGACGACAAAGATCAATGGTTGATAAGAAGCGCTTTTCTTCAACGGCTTCCAATTCTTTAGGTAGCCAGTAGCCACGTGTGTCGTTTAAGATAGTATCCCAGCTAATACCCAGGTCGTTAATGGCCTTATAGAGATATTCAGGTGATAGCACAACATCCCCCATGCTCTTCCACAACGTACTGATCATGCAAAGCTCGCATGTAATCTCTAAGGCACGTTTAAGCTTAGGATCTTGGTCAATAAGTCCACGTACTGTAGTTCGACCCAGCGTTCTATCCGGATAGATGCTTAGCGCGTAGTTTCTATCATTACCTTCTAAGCCAAACTTCTTCTCTTTAATGTAATGGAATTCACTTAAACCCATCAACATACCGTCACGCTGTGAGGCAATGATCTCAAACGGTAAACCGGTTGCACCGCTCTTAGAACGTAGTACCTGAATAGTAATAAGTTGTAAGTCCATATCGCCTGGTGTGCGATCATCGCCATCGCGTGGGTATAGAGGTGTTTTATCCGCTTTGTTAAATAAAGGCGATGCGCTTAAACAGTTAAAGAGAATATTAGTTAAGAACGTAAAGTTCTCAGGACAACGTTTTAACTTAGTGCCCTGTTTAAGGAACTGAAGTTTCTTCTTAGATGGCGCGTATGGATCATCTAAGATCTCATCGCCCAAGTGAGCCGTAACCGTTAAAAAGATACCGTGGTTAGAAACCAGTTTAGGTATTTGTATCACCATCTGACTCTTTGCTGCACCGATACGGGCTGCTTCCATGTTCATCTTAGAGTCACCCACCTGGTTCTTATCGTAGATAAGGTCGACAGAGTCGATGCTCATGTTAGAGATAGAATCAATACCTGCCATAGTAGGTCTTAGCATAGGTAGGTTCTTACCTGATGCGTTGATGAAAGGAGTAGTGACCGTACCTTTCTTATCCTTAACCTTTTCTTTAGCATACGCTTTAAGCTGATGGAAATACTGATTGCCACTCATGCCGTTGTTATCAGTAACCATTACCGCACCTGAGTCATCAACATCCCACCCAGACAATCCTGGGAAAAACTCACCTAGGTGTTCGATACGAGCAGGGCTCAACGATGACTCACTATCATAAACCAGATACAGTGACTGTTGATTAGCTTTGTTGTGAACGTCACCATAGCGTGATAACGCGCTAAGGTTAAAATAGTTCATGACGGTAGTCTTGTAGGTGTTAGCACGACCGCACACGCCTAAGAAATGCGGATAGCCACCATTAAGAATATGCTCGCCGTATTCCCCTACGTGGTAACTACCCGACTGGATATCAAACATACTGCCAACGTTCAACATTGGTCTTATTTTAGGTACTTTAACGAAAAAGTCATTAGGGTTTGCCATAGTGGGGCCTTATTGTTAAATAATCATCTCAAACAATGTCTCATGTCTGTCGTTTTAAACACACACGGCATAAAGCAGGGCATTAATGCCCTGCTAAATAGCGTTGATATTCCGTATCAGATACCCGTCTAACGGATGGGTCGTTAAGCTCCATTAACACAACGCGATAAACTAAAAGCGTATCTTCCTGCATGATGTCGCTGTTATGTCCGTAACGTAACCAGTCTGGGGTAGAACGTTCTATATCATCCATCGATATTTTATTATGCGTTACTACCTCTTCTGATATCATTTCACCTAATGGCGTATTTCTCCATATGACTTCGGTAAACAAACCAGGCAGGTTAAAGGTTTCATCGTTAGGGGTCCAATCTAAACAGACCCCGTAAAGACGACTATAGTTCACTTCTCTATGGCTACGACGTACGAGGAAGGTAAACAACGTGGTGATGTAGAATAGACGTTTCATCATATCCGGCATGAAGCGTTTGCATAATGCGGTGGATACTGACATACGTCACCTCCTATTAGATAATCCGAGTATTAGCATAACCGCAGGCCCATATTCCGATGTCGTCCTCAGTTTCCAAGACAAACCCATAATTAAATGAGGTCTTAGACGATGGCCACGTTAATATACTAATGCGTTTGATGACTTTAGATAAAGCAGCTAAGGCGTTACGTGATGGAATATCTACACCAAAGGTAAGCGTGATCTCTGTAAAGCCTGTAGTTAACCCCACGCCGTGTTCAGCATCTAACTTAATAGATTTAATTCCAGTAGGAAGTTCTTTGCTAAACTCGTAAACTTCACGTTCGTTTTTACCCTTGCCCTTTGTTACTTTATTATAGAATTTATCAGTAACGTCAGTTAAACGCCAGTTGTCAGGAAGATCGTTATTAATAACGTGTTTTAAACGTTCTTCTAGATTCCCTAAGACATCTAAAAGGTAGAAACTTCTACCGACGGGTCGCACTTCGCTAGTTAGCTGTTGTTTATCAAAGGTAAGAATATCTCGCGTTCTAGGTTTGCGAGAAGTGTGTATAGTGCCGTTGTTGTATAACTCAGGATAATTCCTTGATGAGAAGATATCAGTTAAATGACCAGTAAACATCATTTGCTCACCTTCTTCAACGTAGCGGTTCTGGTGATCTCTTAACGACTCTAGTACTTTATCGGGTTCTTTCAAATATAAGATGCTATGTCCGGCATCTGATTCTGGTTTACCTATGATATCGTGATTACCACAATAATAGATATGGTGGCCGGTCTCACTCTCGTTATTTACGTTGGTATTGAAATACCAATAGTTGTGACAGAATAGACGGTTATAGGCGGGGGCTTTAACTTTACCGTATTTCTTAGCTTCAGTGGCTTCGTGAAATGAAACATGGTGTCCGTTAGTAGATAACATAACGCCCTTTGTTGCATTCTTATCAGCGGCCTCGTTGCCTTTGATGTCAGCGTGTCCCTTTATCCACTTAAACGTTACTTGATTACCCTTACCAGTAAACTCAGCGCGTGCGTTAGCTAAAGACTCCCAATAGCTTCTATTTTTAACAGGCTCGCCATCATGCCTTAGCCAGTTATTTGCTTCCCACTTCTCATAACGGTCATTGATACCATCGATCACATAACGTGAGTCTGACAATATAAGTAGGTCTTCAACGTTATATTGATCGGCTACCTCAATCGCTTCTTTAACGGCTACCATTTCTGCTACGTTGTTAGTAGTAAGCTCTTCAATACTACCCCATCCATCGTATACGTAATCGCCAATCTGACCGTGGTAGCCCCATCCTGCGAATCCTTTACCACTGCTGTGATTTCTGCAGCCACCGTCAGTATACAACGTGGCTTTTATGCTAGGTGTTTCATTACTCATTGGTCATGTTCCATAAATATTTTAATGCAGGTCTCTATAATTATTATTAGTACCTGTAAAGCCCTACTGTGTTTTACATTGTTGGTTAAAACGCTCTACATCTTCAAGGTAGATGGTTCTTAATTTAGACGCATAGTCGTACAGCGCGGCGGTGTATTCACCAAACGCTTGAAAGGCTTCATCTTCATTTGCGTAGCTAGATAGATCGACCGAATCGGGTAACGGTTTTAAGTTAGGCGTGGGAAACGGTATAAACCGCCTACATGCATCCACAACGGGTTCTTCTATCCGGTCTTCCAGTTGGTTAATGTATAACGATAAACGTTCATGATAGCGCTTGAGGGCGTCTAAATAACGCTTAGCGGGATGATCTTGATCAATATCGTTATAATCCCAAATAAACATATCCATAGTTGGAGGCGGGCCTATCTGGTCTACAGGTTTATTATCTTGAGGTTGCTCATCGGGAACAACGCTTACACAACTTCCTAGCAGCAATGTAGTAATAAGTAACAATGGGCGTAACATTAGTTCTTCCCTATTTTATTAAGCGCATCCAATATACTTCTACGATTAGTATTAGAAGGCGGGTTGTATTTTGGTGGTTCAGACGGTCGAGCTAAACATTGATTTAACTCGCCTTGTAAATGTTTCAATCGAGCATTAAGTTGAATAACCTCACCGGCTTGATCCTGCATGGTCTTTAACTGTGCAGGACTAGGTACACCGTCGCGTTTCATTTGATCGATTTCATCGTTTAATGCCGATACCTTTGCAGTAAGGGTTTTAATCTCTTTCTCTTTTGTTGCTAAATTGAGCTCTATACCCCTTGCATCGAAATACAAAATACCTGTACCTATTAAGGAAGTTATAAGTAATAATAACAGTACCCTTCCTTTAGAGGGATCTTTATGTCCAGACATGTTAGCCTTCTCCCCCTTTAATAATGTGAGTAGAAACGGTAGAAATTGGGGCAGGGCTTTAAGAAAAGCAATGAATAGTGTCAATGTATCGCTCCCTACCTGAGTTGAATATGATGATTAATTTTGGAGTCAGTTTATAATGAGTACAGTAAAAGGGTTTGTCATTATCAATGATTTGATAAACAATGATAAGAATACCCTCTCCCCGGTTGGTGAAATGTCATCACACGCCCGTTCCTATTCACCTGACAATCGTGAATACAGTTCTAATACCTACCCCAATCTGCGTCTTGCACTGATGTCTACATTAGACGACAATGGAGAGCAGATTGCTATTGGGGCAGAGGTAGGTAACGTATTATTAAATTTAGTTGACTACATCGATACTAAAGCGCGTAACGGTGAACTTACTTCTAACAATGCAGTATTAAATGAATTCATCAGTAACGATTATCCATCTATTGCCGTTGGTTTGTTTGTATCAGGAGCCATGGTAGCCTCTGATGCAGGTTACTACTATCCCAGTTATATTAACTGGACTGCTAATGGTACTACGTTTACGTTATGGTTTTCTAATAACACGTTTCTACGTCAGTACGATGAGTATACCTTAATACCTATTGCGCCAGTAGAAGAACTTAACGACTTACACCGTCCGTACACCGAGATATCGGAGATACTGGTCAACGACCCTACAAGAATGTTAACGTTGGCTAATGACGTATCAGAAGATGCACCATATACCTCACTTACTCCGTTCCAAGTGACGTGGAATGACAAACATTCTGAAACGACCATGGTACTGACCTGGTACGTGGTTCAATATGGGATTGCTGGCGATAACCCAGATGCTATTGCAGATGCTATTGCTAAATCTATCTTAGAGAATAGCGATTACGACTCTGTTGAGTGGTACGATGTATTCCCTACCCTCTTTAGACCTACGGAGTTTATTATTGTTCCTATGTGGCACCGTGTAGCCATTGAAGAGCAAACCGGTCTTGCAGGAACATACTCGCCAACGGTAAATTACCAAGAGGCCATGAGTCTATCACTTCCAGCGCTAAAGAACTACCCGTTAGAGCATGTCGATGCTAATATTGTTGTTAGTCACGCCGCGTATAAAACGCTCGCTTTCACTGCTATAGGCGAGATAGGTAACAGTGATGGTATTTCATCATTTGATGAGAAATTCACAGACTATACGGCCGTGTCGGCACAAGAGACAGACTTCAATCGTCTATCGCCGGAAACGCAGGATTGGGTTATCCTCTTTCATAGAATGTTAAACGCTGCAGAGACAGTCAATGAGTTTACACAACTAGATAGCGATATTTCAAGAATCACACGAGACGGTGTTGATTTCCTTATCGCCACCTATAATGATGTAAATTATCTGATTGTTCAAAAGCAAAGTTTTGAGGAGTATTATAGTGACTACGTTAGTCAAGGTTAACGATAAAGGGATATTTACCTTAGCAAGTCCATTCCTTACGTTAACAGGGGTCGAGTATACGGTAACTAATATCTCGACCATTGATACAATGTTGGCACGTGGTGATGATGTTTTACAGGATGTATTTCTAGGCAATGGATTAACCGCCGATGATTACACTAGCGCCATTGCTAATAAAACACTTATTGTTACATTAACAAGTGCAGTCAATACAACCATCACCCTACCTGCCAGCTACATTACAGGTACGCCTAATGTCAATACCGTGCCTTACGCTAGACGTATACTGTCGGTAGATCTTGGAAGCTTACCTACCAACTATCCGTTAGACGGTCTTAAAGTAATATTAAAAGACACAGTATTGGCAGCCGCAGGCGTTACAGCTACCCTTAATGAATACAC
>MDSV01030603.1_pt1 | contig 12357 bp, 14 predicted proteins | sample 810851 | NCBI WGS metagenome assembly MDSV01 (sample SAMN05326640, study PRJNA326480) | marine metagenome | isolation source: seawater | place: Atlantic Ocean: North East | collected 2012
AAAGACCTGGCGATATTGTTAAATCTTATAGTGGTAAAACTATTGAAGTATTAAATACAGACGCAGAAGGAAGATTAGTGTTAGCAGATGCTATAACTTTTACAGAAAAAAAATTTAAACCAAATGCAATTATTGATTTAGCAACTTTAACCGGAGCTATAATTGTTTGTTTGGGTTCAGAATATGCTGGCCTTTTTTCAAATGATGACAATCTATCAAAACAAATTTTTGATGCAGGAAAAAAAGTAGATGAAAAAGTATGGAGATTACCACTACACAAAAACTTTGATAAACTTATGAATTCAAAAACAGCAGATATGCAAAATATAAATTATGTAGGAGGCGCTGGCTCAATCACAGCAGCACAATTTTTACAAAGATTTATTATTAATAAAACACCTTGGGCCCATCTCGATATAGCTGGTATGGCCTTTTCAAAATATGCAGGTGCAATAAATCCAGGAGGAGCAACTGGTTTTGGAGTCAGATTACTTAATAAATTTGTAGAAGATAATTATGAGTAATTTAGAACAAACTCTTTCAATAATTAAACCAGATGCAGTTGAAAGAAATTTAGATGAAAAAATAAAAGATTTTTTTACACAAAATAATTTAAAAATTTTAAAAAGTAAGAAAGTTAAAATTTCCAAAGAAGAAGCTTCTGAATTTTATAAAGTTCATCAAACAAAACCATTTTATGATCAATTATGTAGTTATTTATCATCAGGACCTATTGTTGTTATGATATTAGAAGGAGAAAACGCAATTACTAAAAATCGAGAATTAATGGGAGCAACTGATCCTACAAAAGCTTTAGAAGGCACTCTGAGAAAAATGTATGGTATTTCCATAGATAAAAATTCAGTACATGGTTCAGATAGTTTAGATAATGCTAAAAAAGAAATTAATTTTTTTTTTAAATAAAAATTTAACTAAATAATTTTCTTATAGCTTCTGAATATAACTTGTGCTCCTGTCTTAAAACTTTATTTCTTAAAGAGTTAATAGTTTCATTTTTTTCAACAAAAACTTTTTTTTGTAAAATAATTTTTCCAGAATCAAGCTCTGGGGTCACAAAGTGTACAGTACAACCAGAATATTTTTCTTTGTTTTTAATAACTTTCTGATGAGTATTTAAGCCTTTAAACTTTGGCAGTAAAGAGGGGTGTATATTTATTATAGTATGACCAAATGTTCTTATAAAATTCCTAGATAAAATTTTCATAAATCCTGCTAAACAAAGAAATTTAATTTTCCTTCTTTTTATTTCTAAAAGGCAATTTCTTTCAAATATTTTTCTATTATTAAAAGGGATATATTTGAAAGGTATATTAAATTGTTTTGCAAATTTTAAACCTTTAGCATTAATATTATTCGAAATAACCAATTTAATATTGAGGGGGAAACTATAATCTCTAGAATTATTAATTAATTGTTTAAGATTTGAACCATTTCCAGAAATAATGACGCAAGATTTAATTTTATTTACCATTTTACTTTACCAGTAACTATAGATGCCATTTTATTTTTTGAAATAAATCCTATTTCATATGGCTTATAATCATTAGAGAATATTTTTTTAATTTTTTTTAAATTATTTTTTTTAGCGATTAAACAAAATCCAACACCACAATTAAAGGTGTTTAACATTTCAGAGTCTTTTACATTATTTTTTTTTAACCATTTAAAAATAGGTTTAATCTTAATTTGAGATAAATTTATATTTATACATAAATTATTAGGTATAATTCTTTCTAAATTATTAATCAAACCTCCTCCTGTTATATTAGCACATCCACTAATTAATTTTTTTTCAGTTAATTTGTTAACTTCATCTACATATATTTTAGTCGGCTTTATTAATTCCTTTTTTAGGAAAGGAGTTAAAAATTTTTTTTTTAATAAATTTCTAATTAAAGAAAAGCCGTTAGAGTGTAAACCAGAGGATGGAACAGCTAAAATTATATCATTATTTTTAATATTATTTTTTGTTATTAAATTTTTTTTTTCTACAACACCAACTGCAAATCCAGCTAGATCAAATTTTTCTTTTGAATATACTCCGGGCATTTCTGCAGTTTCACCACCAAGTAAAGCACATCCTGAAATCCTGCAGCCTTTTACTATGCCATTAAGAATTTTTTTCGTTTTTTTTAATTTAATTTTATTAACAGCTATATAATCTAGGAAGAAAATTGGTTTAGCTCCTTGAACAATTAAATCGTTAACACACATAGCGACCAAATCAATTCCTATAGTGTCAAACTTTTTTAATTGGTTAGCTATTTCAACTTTTGTTCCCACTCCATCTGTGGACGAAACTATAACAGGGTTTTTCATTTTAAGCTTTGCTAAATCAAATATTGAACCAAAGCTTCCAATATTTCTAAAATTTTTACTTTCGGTGTTTTTTTTATAAGTATTTTTTGCTATTTTAGATATATATTTAACCAACTTGTCGGCAGTTGCCATATTAACACCGCTTTTTTTATAAGTATTATAGGTTTTTCTCATGAAGAATAATTTAATATCAAATTTTTTAATTGCTAAAATAAAAGGATATATTTTTATCATTTTAACAGCAACTATTTTGTTATTCTCTTTTTCAAAAAGTTATTCAGAAGAAAATGTATTTACAGTAAATAATGTTATCGTAGAAGGAACAGTAGATTTAAAATTTTCTAGAGATAAATACATTAAAAAAGCTCTTGATAAATCTTTTTCAGTATTAATGTCAAAAATACTTTTGAGGAAAGATTTAAAAAATATCAAGAATTTAAACAATGAAATTGCAGCAAGTTTAGTTAATAGTTTTCAAATAATAGACGAAGTATATGCAAAAAATAAATATATAGTAACTTTTAGAGTAAATTATAATGAACGGAAAGTTAAAAAGTTACTTTCTGAAAAAAATATTTCTTTCTCTAAACCTCAAAAAATTTCTGCAGTTTTTTTTCCCATACTATTTATAAATGATGAAGTTAAAAGTTTAGATGAAAATTTTTTCTACAAACAATGGAATAACATACAAATAGAGAATGAGGTAATAAATTTTGTATTACCATTAGATGATCTAGATGATATTTCAAAGATAAAAGAATTAAAAAATAATATTGAATTCTTTGATATTAAAAATTTAGTTAATAAATATAATATTGATAATTATGTTTTTTCCTTAATGAGCTATGAAAATGGTAAATTAAAAATATATTTAAATACTAACTTTGAAAATAACAAAATAAGTAAAAATATTTCTTATGATCTTTCAAGTTTTAATGATGAAAAAAAATTAAATTTTATAATTAAAGATCAAAAAAATATAATAATAGATCTATGGAAAGAAAGTAATTTAGTGAATCTTTTAATGCCTCTAACAATTAATATACAATTTAAAAACAAGGATTTAACAGATTTGGATAACTTTAAAAATATACTTAATAAAGTAATTATTATTGATAGTTTTGATCTTGAAAAAATTAGTATTAACAGTTCAGATTTTAAAATATATTATTATGGAAATCCCAGGAAACTTAAATCAGAGTTATTACAGTTTGGATATGATTTAAATAATGAAAATGGTTATTGGGAGCTTAAATTATATGACTGATCAACTTATTTTAAATTTTCCGATTGTTAAAAATTATTTAAAGGAAGATTTTTATGTATCATCTAGCAACAAAGAGGCTTATGATTATATTATAAGCTGGCCAAAATGGGTAAAAAGAATTGTAAACATCTTTGGTCCCCCTGGATCTGGGAAAACTCATATATCATCAATTTTAAATAGTAAAACTTCTATATTAGAAATTGATGCTAAGTCATTAGATGATGATATTTTTTTTAAATGTAAAACCAGAGAATTAATAATAGTTAGAAATTTAGATCAAAAAGTAGATGAAAATATTTTTTTTTCTTTATGGAATACTATAGTACATGATAATAAATATTTTTTAATTACATCTATTAATCCAATTAACACTTACAGTTTTAAATTAAAAGATTTAAAATCTAGAGTTAACAGTTGTGCAAGCATTGGTATAAAATTACCAACTGATCAGCTTATTAGTGTTATTTTGTCCAAAAATTTTTCAGATAAGCAAATTACAATTGACAAGAAACATATAGAGTACATTATCAAGAGAATTGATAGATCCTATGAAAAAATATCACAATTTATTTCAATTTTGGATGAAAATTCTTTAAAAAATGCTAGTCCGCTTAATTTAAAATTAATTAAAGAAGTATTAAAAATGGTATAAATTTTATTAAGGATTCGCTTTGCATAAATATAGAACTCACACATGTTCGGAATTAACGAAAAAAGATTCTGGAAAAAAAGTTAAGCTTTCTGGTTGGATTCATAGAAAAAGAGACCATGGAAATTTACTTTTTTTTGATATTAGGGATCATTATGGGTTAACTCAATGTGTAATAGAAAATAAGAATAAATTTTTTAAAGAAGTAGAAAAAATAAAACCTGAGTCTGTAGCGACAGTTACAGGGAAGGTGATTGGAAGATCTAAGGATACAATTAATAAAGAATTATTTACTGGAGAAGTCGAAATATCTATTTCAGAGTTTGAAACTCTCTCATTAGCTGATGATTTACCAATGCCTGTATTTGGTGAACAAGAATATCCAGAAGAAACAAGATTAAAGTATAGATTTATAGATTTGAGAAGAAGTGAAATGCATGAAAATATTATTTTAAGATCAAAAGTAATTTCATTTATTAGAGATAGAATGATAAAAATAGGTTTTTTAGAATTTCAAACTCCTATTCTGACTGCTTCAAGCCCTGAGGGGGCAAGGGATTTTTTAGTTCCCAGCAGAGTACATCCAGGAAAGTTTTATGCTTTACCGCAGGCTCCACAACAATTTAAACAAATGGTTATGATTTCAGGATTTGATAAATATTTTCAGATTGCTCCCTGCTTTAGAGACGAGGATGGCAGAGCAGACAGAAGTCCTGGAGAACATTATCAATTAGATATTGAAATGGCATTTGTTGAACAAGAAGATATTTTTAAAACTATAGAGCCTGTTTTTTTTGATTTGTTTTCAAAATTCAAGCAGAAAAAAACTGTTTCAAAAACACCTTTTCAAAGAATTACTTATAAAGAGGCTATGCTTAAATACGGAACAGATAAACCAGATTTAAGAAATCCTATTGAAATATACGATGTAACTGAATTAATAAAAAGCAACGATGTAACTCTAGAAATATTTAAAAAATCTATAGCTAAAGGGTCTATAGTAAGAGCAATACCCGTACCAAGCGCATCTTCAAAACCGAGAAGTTTTTTTGACGAATATAATAACTGGGCAAAAGAAGAGGGGGCAAAAGGGCTTGGTTATATAATTTTTGAAAAAGGTTCTTCTAAAGGACCAATAGCAAAATTTTTTAACGAAAAAGCAATTAATGAACTTAAGAAAATTTGTAAATTAAAAGAAAATGACGCTATTTTCTTTTCATGTGATAACGAAAAAAATGTAGAGAAAATATGTGGTCTTGCAAGACAAAAGTTAGGTTTACAGTTAAACTTAATTGATAAGAATATTTTTAAATTTTGTTGGATAATTGACTTTCCAATGTACAAATATGATGAAGAAAAAAAGAAGATTGATTTTAGTCATAACCCTTTTTCTATGCCTCAAATAGCAATTAAAGATTTTGATAAAGCAGACCCCCTATCAATTATTGCATATCAATACGACTTAGTTTGTAATGGTTATGAAATATCTTCTGGAGCAATTCGTAACCATATACCAAATCTCATGTATAAAGTTTTTGATAAAGTTGGATATGACAAAGAACATGTAAAATCTAAATTTGAAGGAATGATCAAAGCACTATCTTTTGGGGCCCCGCCTCATGGTGGAATGGCACCAGGAATTGATAGAATAGTAATGTTGCTAGCTGGAAAAAATAATATTAGAGAAGTAACTTTATTTCCAATGAATCAAAACGCTCAAGATTTGTTAATGGGAGCTCCAAGTACAGTATCCGAAGAGCAACTTAAAGAAATAAATGTTAAAGTTTTAGAAAAGAAAAAATAATTATGATTTTTTGCTTTTTAAATCTATCCTCACATTACTGAGGTCTACCAGCTTATCTTTATAATTACTTCTTACAAAACCTTTGCTTGTAATATCTTTAACTAATTTTAGGAAATGGTCTTCATCGCTTTCACTAATTAATTTATCATTTTTAGATTTCATTATACTAGGGGTATGAGCTAAATCCTCTCTACCCAAGTAAGATATAGCTAATTCTCTAAAGATATAGTCAAGAATAGATGATGCTGATAAAATTCTATCATTTCCTGCAACTTGCCCCGAAGGTTCAAATTTGGTTTCAATAAAGGCATCAACAAACTCATCTAGCGGCACTCCATATTGAAGACCGAGTGATATTGCGATAGCAAAATTATTCATCAAGGCTTTTACCAATTCACCTTCTTTATTTGTATCTATAAATATTTCACCTATTTTTCCATCATCATATTCACCAGTATGTAAGTAAACTTTATGATCACCAATAGTAACTTTTTGAATATAACCTTTTCTTCTATCTGGCATTCTTGTTCTATTATTTGATCTATCATTTTTTTCTGAATAATGAACTTTTGATTCTAAAGCATTTTTATTTAAACTTTCATTATTTACAAATTTTTTACTTACCATAGATGATATAGAGGATGGATTTTCTACCGACATCTTATCCTCTGTCGTTATATGATTCTCTGACTTAGTAAGTTTTTTTGTTTTTCTATTATTAAGACGAACATCTATTATTTCGACCTTTCCATCATTTCTATTTTCTAAATCTGAAAGTTTTTTTTCATTTAATTCATCTAATTTGTGTATAATTTTGAATGTACAAGTATAAAATGTTTCTACTAAATATTTTGACATACTAAGTATCTGCTCTCCTAACTATTATATATATTGTTATGTATTGTGGACATTAATATGATATATACTATATATATTTTAAGTCTAATAAATTATTTACAATCTTTAATTGTGTGGATTTATAATTTAAAAAATATTGAATAATTAAAAAACTGTGAGCAATATATTTAAACAAATTTTTACCTGGTGGCACACTCAAACCGTAGGAACATTTATTTATACTCTATTTTATGGAAAATTAGTTGGAAAAGATCAGTTTGGAAATAAATATTATTCAGATTCGAAAGATAAAAAAAGATGGGTAATATACAAAAATACAATTGAATCCTCAAAAATTCCACCGGAGTGGCATTTGTGGATACATTATTTGACCAAAAATAAACCTTTAGAAAATAGAAAAAAATATAATTGGCAGAAAGAATATGAAGAGAATTTAACAGGTACTTTAAAAGCATATAAGCCAGAAGGCTCTTTGCACTCCAATTCAAAGAAAAATACAAAAAAATATGAAACTTGGAAATCTTAAAATATTTTATTACACATTATTGTTATTTTTTATCCTTATATTAAGAATATATGCTGAAGATAAAATAGAATCAGTTCCTCTTATAAATTTAGAGGATTTGTCGCCAACTTTTGAAGAAGATAAAGACGAATTAGAAAAAATAGATAATAAAAGCACAAATATAATTGAAAACACCAGTACCTCAGATAAAAAAAAAATAACTAAAAAAAATAAAATTTATATAAATTTAACTGCTCTAGACAAAATAACTGCTAAAACTTCCTCAATACAACTAGCGGTAGGGGAGAAAAAATATTTTGGGCAATTAGAAATCAAAGCTCTTAAATGTGAACTTTCTGAAAGTGACGATTTTCTTGATACTGTAGCATACTTGCAGGTCAGAGATTTATCCAATAAAGACAATAATCAAGTTTTTTTATTTAATGGGTGGACATTTGTATCAAGTCCTACATTAAAACCTATTGATCATCCAGTTTATGATTTATGGATTACCAGCTGCGAAAATATCTAATAAAACGATTCCTTCATCAGCCAGTTTACATCAAAATCAGAACTGATGAATTTTTCATGACTAAGTATCTTTTTGTGCAAATCTATCGTTGTTGTTATGCCCTCAATAACGAATTCATCTAATGCTCTAAGCATTCTTTGTATAGCTTCTGTTCTATTTCTGCCATGACAAATTAATTTACAAACTAAGCTATCGTAATATGGAGTAATTTTACATCCTTGAAAGATGGCTCCATCCACTCTAGTTCTAAATCCCGAGGGTTGATGACAAACATTTATTATTCCGGGCGATGGTTGAAAGTTTTTACTTGGATCTTCAGCGTTTATTCTACATTCGATAGCGTGACCTCTTGATTGAATATCACTTTGTGTTAATGCTGTATTTCCAGTTTTTGCTATCATAATTTGCTCTTTTATAATATCAATTCCAGTTGTTACTTCTGTAACTGGGTGTTCAACTTGAACCCTTGTATTCATTTCAAGAAAATAAAATTTTCCATTTTCATATATATATTCGACCGTTCCAGCTCCTTCATACCCAATTTTTTCGGCCATTTTGACAGTCTTTGTAAGTAAGTCTGATCTAATTTTTTCATTTATTACAGGACTAGGGGTTTCTTCAATAAGTTTTTGATGTTTTCTTTGAACAGAACAATCTCTTTCATTCAAATGAATGGTTCTATTTTTTCCAGACAAAATTTGTACTTCAATATGTCTAGGGTTTTTAAAATATTTTTCAATATAAACACTATCATTATTAAAATATTTTTTCGCTTCAAGTTTTGCCAAAGGTAATAGTTTTTTTAATTCATCAGGTTCATTAACTACCTTCATTCCTTTACCACCACCTCCTCCTGCAGCCTTTATTAAAACAGGATAACCAATTTTATCACTAATTTTTTTTGCTTCATCTACTGAATTAATATTTCCAACCGAACCTTCGATCACTGGTAACCCATTCTCTTTCGCAATTTTTCTTGCTTCTATTTTATCACCCATTTTTTTTATTAAATTAGCACTTGGTCCAATAAATTTTATTCCTTTTTTATTAACAATTTCTGCAAATTGAGCATTTTCAGATAAAAAACCATATCCAGGATGAATAGCTTCAGCACCTGTAACATCTGCAGCTGACATTAAAGCAGCAATATTTAAATAACTATTTTGTGGTTGATGTGAACCAATACATATACTTTCATCTGCGAGCCTAACATGCATCGCGTCTGCATCAACATCAGAGTGTACGGCTACTGTAGATATACCCCATTCTTTACAAGCTCTAATTACGCGAACCGCAATTTCTCCACGGTTAGCTACTAAAATTTTTTTAAACATTATTTAAGCGAGATTAATGGTTGGCCAAATTCAACCGGTTCACCATCTTTTACTAAAATCTTACTTACAACACCGTCCTGAGTAGATGGTACATGATTCATTGTTTTCATTGCTTCAACAATCATTACGGTTTGACCTTTTTTTATTTTTTGACCAATTTCAACAAATTTTTTTCCACCTGGTTCTGGTGCTAGATACGCTGTACCAACTATAGGTGAAGTTACATTTGATCCATCGCTTTCAATTATTACTTGTTTTTTTTTAATTTCACTAGGCACTGAAGTAGTAGTATTTATAGATCTAGAGACCTTTACTTTAGTAGTTCCTTCGCCATACTCTATTTCACTCAGGTCGAATTCCTTTAAATAACCAACAAGTTCTTCTATAGTTTTTTTATTTATTTTCATTTTATTTATTCAAAATTTCCTTCATGGAATCTAAAGCCATAATATATCCTTTTATTCCAAATCCACAAATAATTCCTTTAGCAGCTTTGCTTATCAAGGATTTTTTTCTAAATTCTTCACGATTATATATATTAGTTATGTGTACTTCTATAGTTGGTATTTTTACAGCTAGTAAAGCATCTAAAATTGCAACTGAAGTATGTGTATAGCCAGCAGCATTAATAATTATGCCATCAAAGACATTTTTTGCTTTTTGAATCATTGTCACAATTTCACCTTCTATATTTGATTGTATAAATTTTATTTCAAAACCAATGTTTTTTGAATGGGATTCACAATTTTTTTTAACTTCATCCAAGGTAGCGTTGCCGTATTTAGATTCCTCTCTTTCTCCAAGAAGATTTAAATTTGGCCCATTTATAATTAGTATTTTTTTTATCATATAAATAAGTTAAAATAATTTAAATGAATAACTTAAATGTGGCAAAAATACAATTAAATGGAGATCCTTACGAAATAGTCAATGGAACCAATTTAAATGAATTGCTAAATAAGCTAAAAATACAAAAAAATAAGGTTGCTGTAGAAGTAAATGGAGTAATTGTTGAAAAAAATAAATACCTTAACCTAATTTTAAATAAAGATGACAAAGTAGAAATAGTTCATTTTATTGGTGGAGGTTAATTTTAATGGAAGATATATTTACAATTGCTAACAAAAATTTCAGATCTAGGTTAATTGTAGGAACAGGAAAATATAAAAACTTTGAAGAAACAGCTAATGCAGTTAAAGCATCTGGAGCTGACATCGTTACAGTTGCAGTTCGAAGAGTTAATATTTTAGATAAAAATCAACCTGTTCTTATGGATTATCTAGATCCAAAATCTATAACTTATCTTCCTAATACGGCTGGTTGTTATACTTCAGATGATGCACTTAGAACACTAAGATTGGCCAGAGAAATGGGTGGATGGCGATTGGTAAAGTTAGAAGTTTTAGGTGATAAAAAAACATTATATCCAAATATGATTGAAACAATTAAATCTACAGAAATTTTATCAAAGGAAGGTTTCGAAGTTATGGTTTATTGTACTGACGATCCTATTCTTTCAAAAAAAATAGAAGATGCGGGAGCATGCGCCATCATGCCTTTGGCAGCACCTATCGGATCAGGGTTAGGAATACAAAATAGAATAAATATAAAATTAATTAAGGAGCAGTCATCAGTGCCAGTAATAGTAGATGCTGGAGTTGGTACCGCTTCAGATGCTACAATCGCAATGGAACTAGGATGTGATGCTGTTTTAGTAAATACAGCAATCGCTGAAGCAAAAGATCCAATATTAATGGCCGAGGCTATGAAGCATTCAGTTATAGCTGGAAGGAAAGCTTTTAAAGCAGGAAGAATGAAAAAAAGAGAATACGGAAGTCCTTCATCCCCTCCAAAAGACTTTAAATAACTTTTTTTAAATTAAAAAACTGCAGTCTTTTTATTTTCAAAATTTCTTCTTGATTTTTTTTGATGAGGAAAATTTCTTCTTCTAAATTTATTTGATTTATTAAAATTTTTAATATGTTTGTTTTGAGATACATTTTTATTACGGTAAGACTCATTTTTTAAAGACTCTATTGACTCAATGTGTTCAACCTTTTTTATAAGTTTTTTATTTTTATTTAATAAATCTATTCTATATTCTGGTATTACCAAGCTATTATCGGCAAAAATATTAAATTCTAGTTTGTGTTTTTTTTTAAAATAAGATAATTCTTTTGATAAATTTTTCTCTATAAAAATCTTTACCTTTTCAGGTATTTTTAAGTTTATCAGTTTTGCTTTGTTTGAATAAGCTAATTCTTCTGATTTTTTTACAATTTTAAAAGCAAAAGAGTCGAGTGAAAGAACCATGTTCCATTTTACTGAACTTTCTCTTAGTCGTTGTCTTGTCATTTCAAGCAAACCAAAATTACTAATCCTACCAAATTGAATTCTTGCTCTATCGTCTTTTAATTTTTCTCTTAATTTTTTCTCTACCATTCTTCTATTATAAAAATTCATCATATCGATAAAATCTATAACTATTAGACCAGATAAATCTCTTATTTTAATTTGTCTTGAAATTTCTTCAGCAGCTTCAAGATTTGTTTTAAGGGCAGTTTTTTCAACATTAAACTCTTTTATAGATCTACCAGAATTTATATCAATCGAAACCAGGGCTTCCGTAGGATTTATTACTATATATCCTCCTGAATTTAATTTAACTGTAGGTTCAAAAATTCTATTTAAATCTTTTTCTATACCCGCGTCATGAAACAACGGTATTTTTCCTCTATATTTTTTTATTTTTTTAACTTTTTCCGGCATCAATGTTTTCATGAAGTTTTTTGCTCTTTGATAGGCTTCATTTCCTTCAATAACAATTTTTTGTGTATCATTATCGTATAAATCTCTTAAAGCTCTTTTAATTATATCTCCTTCTTCATAAACCAGCGCTGGAGCAATCGATGTCATCGCCTTATCTTTTATTTGATCCCAAGTATTAATAGTATTTATTACATCTTTATTCAGCTCATTTTTCGTTTTGTTAAGCCCAGCTGTTCGAACAATTAATCCCATTGAAGGAGGTATTTTTATTTCTCTTAAAATATTCCTTATTTTTTTTC
>MDSV01132524.1_pt1 | contig 12357 bp, 9 predicted proteins | sample 810851 | NCBI WGS metagenome assembly MDSV01 (sample SAMN05326640, study PRJNA326480) | marine metagenome | isolation source: seawater | place: Atlantic Ocean: North East | collected 2012
GTACAACAAACTCAGCTCTAATGAGAGAGAAAAAATATTAGAGGCTTCAAATTTAGAGAGAATTACATTGTCATTCTACAAATATGCAAGTATAAAAAACCCGTCAAAACTTAGAGATGATCTTTTCATTTTTTGGAATAGCATTGATGTTTTGGGAAGAATTTATATTGCAAATGAGGGGATAAATGCCCAACTTTCATTACCCAAAAAAAATTTAAAAATATTTTCAAATCATTTGATGAAAATTTCTTTTTTAAAGGGTGTGCGCATTAACATAGCTTTACAACACAACTTGAAGTCTTTTCTGAAGCTCAAAATTAAGGTCAAAGATAAAATTGTTTCAGATGGATTAAATGATAATTCTTTTGATGTGACTAAAAAAGGGAAACATGTAAATGCTAAAGAGTTTAACAAACTCATGAAAGATAAAAGCTCTATTGTCTTGGATATGAGAAATCATTATGAAAGTGAGATAGGACATTTTAAAAACGCCATATGCCCTGATGTAGATACTTTTAGAGACTCTTTAAATATAATTGAAAGAGATGTTCTCAAGAATAAAAAAGACAAGAAATTGTTAATGTATTGTACAGGCGGAATAAGATGCGAAAAAGCAAGTGCTTATTTCAAACATAAAGGTTTTCTAAATGTTTACCAACTTGAAGGAGGAATCATAGAGTATGCAAAACAAGTCAAACACCAAGGATTAGAAAATAATTTTATTGGGAAAAACTTTGTATTTGACAATAGGATGGCTGAAGAAGTTAGTAAACAAGTTATTGCTAATTGCCACCAATGTGGCAACCCTTTTGATATTCATACAAATTGTGCCAATGATGCTTGCCATTTATTGTTTATCCAATGTGAGAGTTGTAAAGAACTTATGCATAATTGTTGTTCTTATGAATGTAAGGAAGTTTATAGCAAACCAATTAATGAGCAAAAAGTATTAAGAAAGGGCAAAAAAACAAAATATGATATTTTTAAAAAAGGCCGCACAACAAAAGTTTCACGAATTAATTAATTGATGCGAAGTTTATTAATTTGCCTAATGCTTAGTTGTATTGTTTCATGTGAATCCAATCCTGTTTACATTAAATACAATTCACTAAAAGGTGGCTGGTTAAAAGATTCAGTGCAAAATTTTTCCTTTCAAAATCAGGATAAATTAATATTAACTAACTCTTTTCTTATGTTAAGAGTTAATGAAAAATATAGATACAACAATATTTTTGTTATAATGACAGTTACTAATTCAAGCGGAATAATCTCTAGGGATACTATCGAGTATAAAGTTGCTGATAATTATGGAAAATTTATGGGTTCTAAAATGATTAATATTCATGAATTAAGTTTGCCTCATAAAAAGGGTATTCAGCTCCTGCCAAAAGAAAATTATTTAATTAACGTTGAGCATGCCATGAGAAATGCAAGCGAAACAGCTGGAGTTAAGAGGCTAGAAGGAGTCTTAGATGTAGGATACAAATTTGAAAAAGAAAAATAATGTCAAAAAGGAAAAAATTTAGACTCTACTCTTCCATTCTGTGGTTAATAGTTATCACACCAATATTTGTTGTTTTTGGACTTTTCTATTTTGCATCGGTTGGAGGTTTTGGTGAAATGCCAGACTTAGAAGTATTGGAGAATCCAAAAACTAAGTTAGCATCTGAGGTTATTTCATCGGATAATAAAACATTGGGAAAATATTACTTTAATGATAATAGAACACCTGTTACATTTGATGAACTACCCACTCACCTTGTTGATGCTTTAATAGCCACGGAAGACATAAGATTTTATTCGCATAGTGGCATCGATTTTAAAAGGACATTTGGGGCAATTATAAAATTTGGTAAAGACGGAGGGGGTAGTACAATTACGCAGCAGCTGGCTAAACAATTATTTACTGGAGAGGGATCAAGAGATATACTTGAAAGGATTTCTCAAAAAATCAAAGAGTATATTATTGCTGTACGCTTGGAGAGACAATATACCAAAGATGAAATTATTGCTCAATACTTAAATATATATGATTTTAATAATAACGCTGATGGTATAAGGAGTGCCGCAAGAATCTATTTTGGTAAAGAGCCAATTGATCTTGACCTAAACGAATCCGCAATTTTGGTAGGTATGCTTAAAAATTCTTCTCTGTATAATCCACGACCACACAGAAACCCAATTGGTGTAAAAAATAGGAGAAATGTTGTGCTAAATCAGATGAAAAAATACAATTATTTGCATGAAGAAATAGTGGATTCACTAAAAATGCAACCTCTAAATTTAAGTTACACTCCAGAGTCTCATCGAGAGGGACTTGCAACTTATTTTAGGGAGTTCCTGAGATCTTATATGAAAAGTTGGGTAAATTCTAAGGAAAACAGAAAGCCTGATGGTTCTAAATATAATTTAAACACAGACGGCTTAAAAATTTATACAACTATAAACTATGAGATGCAAAAAATTGCTGAGGAAGCTATAGGCCAGCATATGCCAAGGTTGCAAAAGGAATTTTTTGAACAAAATCAAGTAGTTGATGACTCTATTGCCCCTTTTAGAGATTTGACTATCGGAGCTGTTGATACAATTTTAAGGCTATCTATGAAAAGATCAGAAAGGTGGAGAAAAATGAAATATGATTTGCGCAAAGATGAGGAAGAAATTAAAGAATCTTTTTACGAGCCTGTGAAGATGTCAATTTTTTCATGGGATGGAGAAATAGATACTATTATGACGCCAATAGATTCAATGAAATATTATAAGTCTTTTTTCAGACCTGGGATGATGTCAATGGACCCTACAAATGGAAAAATTAAGGCATGGGTAGGGGGTATGAATTACAGGCATTTCCAATATGACATGGTAAAAAAAGGAAAGCGTCAAATTGGCTCTACTTTTAAACCCTTTGTTTATGCAGCAGCAATCGATCAATTAAAACTATCACCATGTGATACTTTTCCAGATAGTCAGTTTTGTGTAGAAAAAAATAAATTTGGTAATATTGAAAAATGGTGTCCCAAAAACTCTGGAGACAAATATGGGAAAACAAGAACTCTAAAAAATGCTCTTGCGAATTCTATAAACACTGTAACAGCAAGGTTAATTGATAAAATTGGACCCAGAATTGTTGCAAATCTTGCCAAAGATTTAGGGATCGAGCAGAAAATTTTTCCGGTACCCTCAATAGCTCTTGGAACTCCCGACTTGAGTGTTTATGAAATGGTAGCAGCATATTCAACTTTTGCTAACAAAGGGGTTTATACTAAGCCATCTTTTATCGAAAAAATTGAAGACAAAAATGGAACAACTCTTTTTCAATCGAATCCTGAAATAAAAGATGTCTTGAGTGAGGAAGTAGCATATGTAACTGTAAATTTATTAGAAGGCGTGACTACTGCTGGATCAGGGACAAGGCTCAGAACAGTTGGCGCAGATGAATATAATAGAGCATACCAAAAAGTTGTTACTGGCTATCCTTATGAATTTAAAAACCCTATTGCTGGTAAAACAGGAACAACCCAAAATCAAAGTGATGGATGGTTTATTGGAATGGTTCCTAATTTGGTTACCGGTGTTTGGGTTGGAGCCGAAGATAGAGCAATACACTTTGAAGATATTGCATACGGACAAGGGGCAACAATGGCCTTACCAATATGGGCAAATTATATGAGAAATATTTATCTTGACACAACACTTATGATTTCAAAAGAGCCATTTGAAAAACCTCAGATTTTGAATATAGAGCTAGACTGTAACAAGTTTGTGATTGATAGTATTGGCTCTGGTAAAACCACGGATCAAGAAATTCAGGATATTGATTTTTAAAATTCAATCAAAAATCCAACGCAGAAATAAGTTTTTTTGTATATGTGTTTTTTGGGCTTTTAAAAATTTTTTCGGCGGTATTTAGTTCTACTATTTCTCCCTTTTTTAAAACCAATATTCTATCTGCGATACGCCTAGCTACTGAAAGATCATGTGTAATAAAAAGATAGCTTAATTTTAACTGTTTTTTTAGTTTGTTTAAAAGCTTGATGATTGTATTTTGAGTAGAAATGTCTAGTGCGGAGACAGCTTCATCACAAATTATTAATTTTGGATTTAAACTAATTGCTCTGGCAATACAAAGTCTTTGTTTTTGTCCACCTGAAAGTTGGTGAGGATATCTTTCTAAGTAACTTTCATCTAAGTTTACATTATCAAGAAGCTCAATTACTCTTGATTTTATTTCATTTTTGGATTCTAAAATCTTATGATAGCGAATGCCTTCAGATAAAATCTTTTCTACAGTTTGATTTGGATTTAACGAGGCAGATGGATCTTGAAAAATTGCCTGAACTTGATTTTTAAATTCATTTAACTCTTTCCCATTCAGCTTAGAAATTTCATTCTCTTTGTAATATACATTTCCACGATCACTGTTAAATATTTTTAATAAAATATTTGAAAGAGTACTTTTACCGCTTCCTGATTCTCCAATCACTCCTAACGTTTCCCCTTCAAAGACATCAAAATTTAAATTTTTTAGTGCACAAAAATCATTTTTATTAGAAAATAAACTTTTAGATGTCGAATAATATTTATATAAGTTTTTCACTGACAATATTTTTTGATTTGTATCTTCAGAAAATTTTTTTTCAATGTTTTTGTTGTGGAGAGATATTAATTCTCTAGTGTATTTTTCTTTTGGAGATCTAAATATTATTTTATTTTTTCCTTGCTCAATGATTCTTCCTTTTTTCAAAATCAATAACCTTTCAGAAAACTTTTTTACTAAACTTAAATCATGAGAAATAAATATTATAGAAAGCTTTTCAGTTTTTTGGAGCTCCTTTAATATTAGAATAATCTCTTTTTGAATTGTAATATCAAGCGCTGTCGTAGGCTCATCTGCAATTAAAATTTTTGGGCTACATGAAAGAGCCATGATTAACATCACTCTTTGTTGTTGTCCTCCAGAAATTTCATGAGGATATTTTTCGTTAAGGTTGTTTACGGTATTTAAGCCTGTTTTTTTTAAAAGAAAATTAATTTTGTTTTCAATCTCAATTAAATTATTAGAAAAATGTGTTTTATAGCTCTCAATAATTTGTTTCCCTATTTTCATGGTTGGATTCAAAGCTGTCATAGGTTCTTGGAAAACCATTGCAATTTTATTACCCCGGATATTTCGGATATTGCTGTTATCAATCTCTAATAAATTATTTCCTTCAAATTCAATATTTCCAGAAACCAAAAAGGTCTTCATATCTAACAATTTTAATATGCTCATTGATATAAGGCTCTTTCCGCTTCCTGACTCCCCAATTATCCCAAAAATTTCATTTTCAAATAGCTTAAATGAAACATTGTCAACTATTTTTTCAGTTGGGTTTTTTTTGAGATAAATACTCAGTTTTTTTATGTCTAATATTGGGGTCTTTACTTTCAAGAATTAATTTATTGAAGAGGCAATTTTATATCCTTCTGCGATATAGTGTTGAAGATCACTAGTTCCCTTACCCTCCTCAACTTTATTATTAAATTCACCTTGTCTTACGATAATTATATTTTCATCTGGAAAAGAAATAACAAATTGCCCTCTGTGTCCATTCATTGTAAAAACTTTTTTACCTTCAAACTCATACAACCACCAACCATAACCGTAATAAGGACTTTTTTCAAATACAGGATTTAGGGATAAGTTGATATATGAGGAATCTAGTATTTTGGCTTCACCCCACATTCCTTTATTAATGTAAAGCTTTCCAAATCTGGCAAAATCCCTAGCTGTAGCTGAAAAGCAGCAATATGCCTTTTCCATTCCATTTTCTTCACTGTCCAATTGCCAAAGTGCACTATTTTCCGCACCCATTGGATTCCAAAAATGTTTTTCTAAAAAATCACTTAGAGATGAATTTGTTGCCTTTTCAATTACCATTCCTAAAAGCTGTGTGTCACCACTTAAATATTTAAATGATTTTCCAGGCTCATTTACTATTTTTCTATTTAATATTACTGATCTAATGTCTTTGGTAAAATAACTTTCAGCAGTGATATTGAACGGAGTGTAGTACTCTTCACTCCAATCCATTCCTGAAGACATAGAAGCTAAGTTTCCTAATGTTAACTTAGATGCCAGCCCAACTTTATATTCATCAAAAAAGTCACTAACAGGCTGATCAACTCCTTTGATATCTCCAAGCATTATTGCTTTCCAAAGCATACTAACAACAATACTTTTAGTAACTGAGAAAGAATTAAAAATACTAGAGTCGGAGTAACCATCATAATACTTTTCAAAAACTATACTGTCATTCTTAATCACTAAAAATGACTTTGTTTTTCTTTTTTTATTAATCTCTTTAAGCTTTTTAGATGCCTCAATTTGATTGTATTGCTCGTGTATTGACCATGGCTGAGGATTAGAGGCTTTAATTTCTCTATTATCAAAGTATTTATAATCTGAAATAAAAGCGGTGTTATTTCCCGTGAAATAAATCGTTCGGATACCACTAAAAATGTAGTCAACCCGAAATAAGTATATTAAAAAAATCAAAAAAAGAGAAATACCCACAAGCCATTTAAGTGCTTTTTTCATAGTCAAAATTTTTGGTAAATATAGTAATTATATACCCCCTTTTTTTTCGATTTAGCAGATTAAATCAAATAAGGAAATAAATAATCATTAATTTTATTATTGATTAAAATAATTTTCATTTTGAAAAAATCAAAAGAAAATAAGGTTTCCTTAAGCTCAAGAATCTTCTTTTATATGATGGTATTTGTTGTTGTAGAATCCATTATGATTGCAGGGGTTACCTTATATCAGTTTAATAAACAAAACTCCGAGTATCATGAAGACAGACTTGAGAGAAAAGAGAAAAACTTGTTGGTTGATATTCAGTATGAGGTAAGAAAATCTTTGGACGCAACTTTAGAATCTTTATCTGATTCAATAGTCATGGAAATGGCGGATGTTCATAATATGGAATTTGAACTTTACAGTTTAGATGGTATTTTAATTAAAAGCTCCACTGCCATTAAGGGTATTCCAGGAAAAACAGAGTTAGATAAAAATATTCTTAAATTTTTTTCTAAAAACTCATTAAATAGATACATTCAGGAGGAAAAAAATAACAGTTATTTTAAACCATCATATAACTTAGTTTCCTCACTAGAAAATAAACCTCTGGGAATTATTTATATTCCATATTTTGCTGATGACACTGCCAGTAAAGAGGAAAGAAGTAGTTTTTTAATCAGGCTTGGCTTTGTACATGGAAACATGATTTTGGTGGCATTTGTAATAGCCTTTTTCATATCAAGTTTTGTTACAAAATCCCTTGATGCGATTGGGAAAACAATCAAGCAAACACGCCTTACAGATAAAAATATAAAGATAGAAAACGATAATACTCCCAAAGAAGTTGTTGCTCTTGTTGAATCGTATAATACAATGATTGATAAGCTTAAATCAAGTGCTGTAAAGCTTGCTAAAAGTGAAAGAGAGACAGCATGGAGAGAAATGGCAAAACAGGTTGCACATGAGATTAAAAATCCGCTAACTCCTATGAGATTAAGTATTCAAACTTTTGAAAGATCTTATAGTAAGGGGCATGAATTCACTAAAGAAAAAATAAAAGAATTTTCTGATTCTTTAATCCAACAAATTGATACGATGAGCTCAATAGCAACTGCTTTTTCTGATTTTGCTGAAATGCCTATGCCAAAAAAAGAGACATTAAATGTAATTCAAATAGTTAATGTAGCGTTGGATATATTTAATAGAGATTTTATACAATTCGAAAGTGATGACAAGGAAATAGAAGCTAGTTTTGATAGAACCCAATTAATCCGAATTATAACGAACTTACTAAAGAATGCATTTCAAGCAATTCCTGAAAATAAGACACCTGAAATTAAAGTAAGTATAAGCCATAATGATAAGCAGGTATTAATACAAATTTCAGATAATGGCTATGGAATTTCAAAGTCTGATACAGAAAAGATTTTTGAACCAAACTTCACAACTAAATCAAGTGGTATGGGGTTGGGATTATCTATGATCAAAAGTATATTAGAAGCTTACAACGGATCAATTTCATTTAAATCTAAAAAGAACAAAGGGACTACTTTCGAAGTAAAATTCCCAAAAATATAAATTATGGAATTTGAAAATTTACTAATTAATACAAAAAATAATATTACAACCATTTCTATTAATCGACCTAAAAATCTAAATGCATTGAACATCAAAACTTTAGAGGAAATTGCAAACGCAATTAATTTAAGTATTGAAAATGACAAAACTAAATGTATAATTATTACCGGAGCTGGTGATAAAGCATTCATTGCAGGTGCAGATATTAAGGAATTTATGGACTATAATTCTAGCAATGCATACATTTTTTCTGAAACTGGAAATAAACTCCTATTTGAAGTTATTGAGAATTCTCCAAAACCAATAATTGCAATGATAAATGGCTATGCTCTTGGGGGAGGACTGGAGTTGGCAATGGCATGCCATATTAGGGTTGCGTCTGATGACTCAAGAATGGGGCTTCCTGAAGTTTCACTTGGAATTATTCCAGGATACGGCGGAACTAAAAGATTGCCACTTTTGGTTGGAAAGGGTAGGGCAATGGAGATGATAATTACTGGAAGGATGATTAATGCAGAGGAAGCACAATCTTTTGGTTTAATTAACTACATGGTGAACAAAGAAAAATTAATCGATTTCTGTAATGAGCTTGCTAATAAGATAATCTTCAACTCCCCTAATGCCATAAAATATGCTATAAAATCATTAAACTCTAACTACAAAGAGGGATTTGGTAATTTTTCTGATGAAATTCTTAATTTTTCAAAATGTTTTGACTCTGATGATTTCAAAGAGGGAACTTCTGCATTTATTGAGAAAAGAAAGCCCAGATTTAAATAATTATATTTTTGATTTGAAAAAAAAAATATTTGTATTTCTTTGTTTTCTGTGCGTTGTGTATTCTAATTTTTCTCAAACTAGCAAAGATCTGCAAGTTACAATCGACGCATTTGTTTTAGATTATTCTACGAAGAAACCTATTGCTTTTGCTGAAATAGAATTATTAAATAAAAATTTAGGAACTCTTAGTGATCATAGTGGGAAATTTAGTTTGATATTTTTACAAAGTAAAGTTGAGCCTGAAACAATTTTGGAAATTTCAAGCCCTGGATTCAATGTAATTTCTGTAAAGATGGAACGTGTTTATTCGTTTTTAGAAAATACAAATAAATTCTATTTAATAAGAAATAGCAAACATATTGACAATACAATTAATGAATCAAAACAACTAGTTTCGGGCAAAATCTTATCTAAAGAAACTCCGATTCAAGGAGCAATCATAAGAGTGAAGAATAAATTTATTGAAACAAGGTCTAATTTTAACGGAGACTTTGAAATTGATGCTGATTTAAAGGATGAATTAATTATTACTTTTCTTGGTATGAATGAGAAAACAATTCGAATTGAAAATTTTAAGAATAATGAAATTCAATTAGAAACTGATTCTCAAATTTTAGAGGAAGTCACCATTAATAGTTATTTGGATAATCAAGAAATTTTTGAAACGGGTTATGGTAAGAAAAGTAAAAAATCTATTGGCTTTGCTGTTTCATCAATCAGTGCCGATGATATCTCCTCAGCAAATATCAGAATGATTGACTTGATCCGAAGAAGCTTTAGCAATGTTCAAATTACTTATAATGAAGACCAAGTCTATGTTAGAGGAGGTACACTTTCAATAAATAATCCAGCTGCTGCAATTTTTGATGTGGAGGGAATTATTTACAAGACAGTTCCTGATTTCTTAGATACACAAAGAATCCTAAGTATCACTTTATTAAAATCACTTGCTGCTACAAATAGATATGGAAGTGAGGGAAGAGGCGGAGTTTTTTTAATTAAGCTTAAGTCTTTGGCTAATGTAAAAGAAAGCAAAAAGAAAAAATCAATAAAAATTAAAGGAAATATATACAAAGAAAATCTGCCAATTTTTAATTACAATAACTCTCAATTAACTTATTTAAAAAAGTTAGACACTTCCACTTCCTTAGTTGATCTTCGAGACAATTTTTACATGGTTGAAAAACTATATAATTCTAACCCCGTTTTTTATCTTGACAGCTATAAATTTTTCTATAATATCGATCTGGATTTTGCAAAAAATATAGTATTTGATTATATGAATGATTATAAGGAAAGCCCTATCCTTTTAAAAGCTATGTCATTTATTGCAGATGAGATTGGAGATTATGAAACGGAAAGTATGATTTATCGAAGATTAATAAAAATACAGCCTGAAAATATACAAGCATACAGGGATTTGGCTTTTACATATGTAAAGCTTGGCAAATATAATCTTGCTTCATTTATGTATAATTATATTATTAAGTCAAAAAAGAATATTGATAAAATTCCAGATTTTCAAAAAATAATATATGAGGAAGCCTCCAATTTATTATTGAATAATTTCATTCCTAATACTTTTTCTTCTGAAACTATAAAACAGTTAAAGTCTTTTTATTCTATTGATAAATGGCAACGCTTTGGTTCCGATTACAGGATAATATTTGACTGGAATGATCCATTTGCACAATTTAATGTTCAATTTGTTGATCCAAGCAAAAAGTATTTTAATTGGACCCACAGTTCCATTGAAAATAAAAATACCATTGAGGATGAATTGATGTATGGGTATAATTCTAAGGATTTTATTATAGATGATGATATGATGGGGATTTGGCTAATTAATTTGGAAAATTACAATTTAGAAAGTAAAGAATACCCCGTACTTCTAAGGTATACAGTCATAAAAAATTATGCTAAAGCCAATGAAGAAAGAGAAGTTAAAATAATTGACTTAAATAAAATTGTAAACAAAGTTACTTTAGGGTCTTTAAAAAATAATTGACTTAGCAAAATTCATTGTAAGCACCAGCAAGATTTTGAGAAATTGCTTCTGCTGATCTACCTTCAATATGATGTCTTTCGAGCATGTGAACCAATTCACCATCTTTAAATAGTGCAATTGCAGGTGAACTTGGCGGGAAAGGAGCTAGGTAATGTCTTACTTTGTCCACAGCTTCCCGGTCAACTCCTGCAAAAACGGTTGTGAGGTGATTTGGTTTCTTTTCATTTAAAAGACTAGATATTGCTCCAGGTCTAGCATTTGCCGCTGCACAACCACAAACGGAATTAACTACGACGAGTGTAGTTCCTTTATTTGATATCATATTATCAACATCATCCGTTGATTTTAGTTCACTGAAACCTTGATTAGTTAGTTGCTCACGCATTGGTTTTACAATTTGCTCTGGATACATATTTAAATCTTTATAAATTATGGCAAATATATAACCTTTTAATAGATTTTGATATTTGTTTTAGTATTTTCGCATCATATTTATGGAAAAAATAGTAACTCTTTTAGAAGCTTTTTTTATTTACTTAGAAAATCCGATTTTACAAGCTTTTTGTGCTGGTTTATTTACTTGGATTCTTACTGCGCTTGGAGCTTCATTGGTATTTTTCTTTAGGTCTACCAATAGAAAATTTCTTGATGCAGCCCTTGGATTCACAGGAGGGGTTATGATTGCAGCAAGCTTTTGGTCTTTGTTATCTCCAGCCATATCCGCTGTAGAAAAACAACATGAGTTAGGATTGACTACTTTACCTTCATTTTTACCTCCAGCTATTGGCTTTTTTCTCGGAGCTTTCTTTATTTATTTTTTGGATAAAAAAATACCTCATTTGCATCTTTTTCAAAAGATTGAGCAAGCAGAGGGTCCCAAAACTGATTTAAAAAAGACTGAGCTTTTGGTTTTGGCAATTGCAATACACAATATTCCAGAAGGCTTGGCCGTTGGTGTTGCCTTTGGCGCCTTGGCACAAGGAATGGACTTAGGAATCACACTTGGTGGAGCTATAGCCCTTGCCATTGGTATGGGTTTACAAAATGCTCCAGAAGGCTTTGCAGTTTCTATGCCAATGAGAAGAGCAGGATTTAGTAGATTTAAATCATGGCAGTGGGGCCAACTTTCAGCAATAGTAGAACCAATATTCGCTGTGATTGGTGCAGCTATTGTAATTTCTGTTTACCCAATTTTACCATATGCTTTAGCTTTTGCTGCAGGTGCTATGATATTCATTGTTGTTGAAGAGGTGATTCCCGAGAGTCAAAGTGGAGGAAATGCTGACATTGCAACTATGGGATTAATTGCAGGATTTATTGTAATGATGTGTTTAGATGTAGCGCTGGGATAATTCTACCTTCTTGAACTATTTGCAATTTCTTTAAAATCTACATTTTTATATTTGAAATATTGTTTTTTCATTAA
>MDSV01153731.1_pt1 | contig 12357 bp, 8 predicted proteins | sample 810851 | NCBI WGS metagenome assembly MDSV01 (sample SAMN05326640, study PRJNA326480) | marine metagenome | isolation source: seawater | place: Atlantic Ocean: North East | collected 2012
AATTTATTTCGTAGAGTATGAAAGTCAAAGTGATTTAAAGATATACTTTGTTAAATATAAATCACAAGCAGGTTGGAAGAATAAATCTAAAAAATATTTGCTTTATTAAACCATAGGCATATCACTTTCTTCAAGTTCTGCTACTTCTAATCCTCTTAAATAAGTTTGAGATATATTTAAACTTGTCTTAATGTATAAATGTTTATTTATTTCTAATATTGATGTATTAACTAAAATAACAACAATGAAAAAAATAAAAACAATAATATTTTGCTTAATTGCAACATTTGGTTTTTCTCAAGTACCATCATTTACAGTTGTGTATCTTGACGCTAAACCATTTCAACAAAATGAAATAGCTGAAAAGTTTGACAACTTTTATAAAGACGTGGAGTTTAACTCTGGTGGCGTTTATTTAGAGAAATTAAATAGGGGAAACACAATGGGGACACATAGAGTTGTGTTTTTTGGAGATTCCGCTAATTGGGGAATGAAAGAGGGTCAAAAAGAAAGAATCCAGAGAGGAATGTTTTGGCGTAATGTAAACGACCACGTTGAATCTTGGGGAGATAAATACAGCGGAAGAATACTTGACTACAACGGAGAAGTTGCACCTGACCACTATGGTTACATTCAGATTTATGACATCGCAGTTAGTGACCCCGAAAAATTTCTTGCTGCTCACAAAAAAATTGTATCTCAAGCAAGAGGTTTAATGGAAGATAGACCTGTCGCATTTGGCACATATGATATTGGCAGTCCAAATGGAGCCACGCATTGGGTTGCAGTTGGGTATAAAAATATCGGCGATAATATTGTTATGAAATCCAAAATAGAGCAACAGCTTGCAAAAGAATGGAAAGAGTATTACAAAAACAGGGGCGAAGTTTTAAGCAAAGGGAACTTTGATTTAAATATTTTAAGAACTTACGGAAGTTTTAACTAATCTCTATCCCACGATTTAGTTAATAAGCCTCCTTTATGGGGGCTTTTATATTAAACCATAGGCATATCTTCTTCTTTTAGTTCTGCTACTTCTAATCCTCTTAAGTAGGTAAGGGATACGTTTAAACTTGAGTGTCCCATTGCTCTTTGTAGCTTGTGTAATGAGCCTGTTCTCTTAAATATTTCAATAGCCCCAGAGTGCCTAAAAGAGTAAAGCGTAACATCGCTATCAATATCTTCATTTAACCTCTTAAAACGCTTCCAAACAAGCGAGAAATAGCTACTATTGTAAGGCTTACTATTTCCTGTGAATATGTTGTCATTGCTATTGCCTTTTACAAGCTGTTTACGAATATAAAATGGTACAGGAACTACTCTGTTGCGTTTACACTTTACCCTGCCGCCTGAGAGCCTTATATGGCTTAAACCATCACTAAAATCTCCCCACTTTAATAGTCTTATTTCTTGGTGTGGTCTTAGTAAACATCCATAAGTAAGTAAGCAACATATGTGGAGGTTATTACTATATGATTTTACTAACTCTAATACACCGCTAACATCACTTATTGGCTTATGCAATACCTCCTCCTGCTTTCTTGTCTTTAGCTTAGACTTATGTATGGGAAAGCCATTATCATACAGATAATTGACAAGTACATTTAAGTGTCTTCTTGTAGTATTGTAGCTTGTATTGTTTTTGTGTCTTAATACTAAATCATCTAAGAAGCGAGTACTTATTTCTCCTTTACTCATAAGTTCACATCTTAGTTTATCAGCTAAGTCTTTTAAGGTCTTGTAGTATGTTTTACTAAGAGGCTCAGACAGCTTACTACTTATTAGACTATCATATAACTCTGTGCTATTTAGTTTCTTATTAAAGCTGTAATTGTTTCTTACTAAGTAATTATACACCTCTTTAGCAAGCAGCTCTGTCTTAGGTCTTTTTAGCTTAGCAGGATACGAGTTAGGACTAAGAGACGAATTTATCTTAGCACCACTAAACATCCTACAACGCTTATTATTTAACTTAAAATCTATATAATACAGACCATCATATCGTCTGCATACTTTTGGATAGGAAAGGCTATTATTTGGCAACTATATGGCAATTAACTTAAACATCTATTACTAAGTTATTGCTAAGTGTCTAAGGCTCAGTGGTTAGTAAATTGCGCAGCAATTAGATAGCACCTTACTCATAATCAGTTGGTCCCTGGTTCGAGCCCCAGATGGGACCACCCTTAAAACCCCTCTTCTTGAGGGGTTTTTTGTAAAAAAACAAAAAAGGCGTTTTATCCTTTTCTTTTGAATAAGGCAAAGAGCACAATGCCATAAATAATTACAGCCATGCCTACCAGAACCTCTTTAGGGATGTCAAATTCCATCTTCAAATATAAATAAACCAAGATTGCTGTAAGGGCTGATTTAGCAGCGCAATGTTCAGCAAATTAAAAAGGTGTATTTTAGAGTAATAATTTAAAAGGAATAACAATGAAACACATTTTTTTTACGCTGTTACTGACAGCATCGATTGTGTCTTGTACACAAACAAACCCAGCGAATGGATTTAGTCCAAGAGAAACAGCAATTACCATGGGCAGCCAAACATCTGTTGACGTTGTAATAGCCATGGACAAGCTTTGGTTAGATGGAAACTTTGAAGGCATGCGCGAACTTATCGCAGACTCAGCCCAATTTGTTTGGTATGATGGAAAAGTTCAAAACATAGAAGAATTCATAGCAGAATTAAAGTCAGATACGCTTAGCTATGAATGGAGTTTTGACTGGGCATTTTCAGTAAAAGACGACAACCCAGAAGCTACAAGCGAGTGGGTAAATGCTGGTTTCAATGGTTCTGTTAGCGATAGCGAAGGAACTGTACTAGAAAAGGCGCTTTTCAATGAGTGGTATTTAATTAACGAACAAGGTAAAATTGCCTATTGGTTTAATCTTAAGGCGGCTAGATAATACAACGGCGGACTTTTAAAAACAAAACCCTGCTTGTGGCGGGGTTTTTTGTTGTGGCCTTAAGAAAGGACTTGCTGTTAAAGTCCAATGAGCGTTTAAGTAACAGCAATTATTTAACGGCCGTTATAACCAAGGTTCCGGCCCAATTCTCTTTTGCGTCAACACGCCAAGATTGTACATTACGAAACCCAGCTTCTATAAAAAAGCCAACCCACGTTGCCTCAGGAAGCAGTTGCATAATGGAAACTCCACAGTCTTCAGGCCAAGAGTGGGAAACCGTATTTTCTTTATAGAAGTCAAGCCCTACAATAAGCCGGCCATCTTTTTTTAGCCAGTTTTTATATACGTTGGCGATAAACGCTTTTGGGTTAGAAAGGTAATATACCACCTCCATCGAATGCACAACATGCACTTTTTTAGTTGGCGCCCAATTGCTTAAATCAGCATGGAAATATGCGCCTGTAGGGTCAATTGACCGTGCTTTTTCAATCATCATCTGCGCGCCATCAACGCCAGCCGCCGCCGCACAGCCCGTGTGTGCTTTTACCAGGCGCACAACCCAGCCGTTTCCACACCCAGCGTCAATAAAGTTGTAGTGGTCTAAGCCTTTAAGGGCGTAGTCAAGCATATTCTTCACGGCAACCTCGTGGCCTTTGGCCATGCGTTCGTCTCGACCAATGGCTGCCCACTCACTAAACACGGTTGTCGGAATCCGTTTCATTTATCTAATTAAGCTAAAATGTCCCGTAAACGTTCGGCCATCTTCTAACCCTACCCTGAACCAGTAATCATCAGCAGGCATGGGCGTGCCGTTATAGGTGCCGTCCCAACCAGGACCATCGGGTGCAATTTGTGCCAACAGCCTTCCATGACGATCAAAAATATAAATCAAAGATTGCGACTGGAATACTCCGTTGACTCCCAAAACCTGCCAATTATCGTCTTGGCCATTGCCATTTGGTGTAAAATAAAGCGGATAACCAATTACTGAAGCAGCGACGCTTTTTGTACCGCATCCGTTTTTATCTCTAACGGAAACTTGATGTATGCCCGGCGGTACGTCTTCAAAAATGGGGCTGTCTTGATAAGGCCCTCCATCTAAGGCGAATTCATAGTCGCCAATCCCAAGCGCTCCGATGCCTGTCAGGATTTCAATTCGGTTGCTGCCATCTCCAGTCAAGTCAAAAACGGTTAAATCGTTGAGATCAAATAGCGGAAACTCGGATTCATTTACCACAATGGTTTTGGTTGTCTCACAACCCGTTAAAGTATTTATTGCCGTAACTTCATAGGTTCCGCCGGCAGCAATGCTTATGTCTGCTGTGGTCTGGGTAAAAGGCGCGCCGTTAAGCGTCCAAGCATAAGTATAGGAACCCCCTTGGTTGGTAATACGAATAAGGTCCGTACCCAAATTGGCACAGAACACCTGTGTTGATGGCAGATCAAATGTTGGAAAAGGCGTCAAAATCAAATCAGCGACTTTAATGCGCCCTAAACATTCAATTTTTACGCCGACATCTTGAACGCCCGCCCATATTTCCTGTGTTTTTAAGGGAGGATTAACAAGCAGTGGCTGCGTAACATCAATGACATTTCTTTGAAAAATAGCATCTAATTCACTTTTGTAAAAATTAATTTCTACGGTTGGCATGTTGTAGTCTGGATCTGCGGCCAATAAATCTGCTCTAATATCGTTGAAAATGGATGCCTCAAAAGTTCCCGTTACTGGAGTACCACTACTTTCATCAACACAATCGTAAAAAGTTAGTGGCGTAAACGCCGCAGGCGTATCGTTAGTTCCAACAGTAAAAGAAATCTTTATGGGCTCTCTAGGGCCTACAGCAGTAAACACATCATCAAAACGCGCACAAAGAGAATTGTTATCGATGATTTTTATATATACGTTTTGTGAGGAAGTACCGACCGGTATAATAAAAGTCTCGGGGTCAACCACGGGGTTTGTCAAGGCAGCATCTAAGTAAAACTCAAAGGTTTCATTAGCAGCATTTGCAGAATAGCGATCAACAAGCGTGTTGAGGTTGTACTTAATTTGACCATCAGTTTCACACTGCTCAATTTCTATTGTTGAAATGAGCGCTGTGGGCAGCTTGTCTACAACCAGCTTAAAGGAGTTGTCATATCTAACACAGCCAGTATCAGGGTCTTTTATGCGAACAAAAATTTCTTTCTCGCCGCTATCTGCAGGCAGTGTTGTATAAGAAGTAATAGCCCCAGTATCGCCTTTGGCATCAAGTAATGATTTGTGATAGCTTATGGCGAAGGCTTTACTTACCCCCCCTAAAGCTGTCAAAATTTCATTGGTTTTAGTTGTTAAGTCAAAAGTGTGCTCACCGTCTTTATCATTCCCTACGGAATCGTCATCACAATCGTGTAAGTCAGCAATGGTTATTTCTGGCGGAAGGTCATCGACAATCAAATCAAAGCTCCCAAAGTTTTCAGATAAACAGCCGGTATTGGTGTTTACAACCCTAAAATACATTGTTTGGGGGTTTGTTGTATTGGTGTAGGGTACAGCCGTTGAGATGCTGTCAGCAACAGTTGCCGTATTGGTTTCATAATAAAAGACGTTTCGGTCAACAACGCTTAGCAGCATATCTTTTCTTTGTTGTATTAGATCAAAGTCAGCCTCATTGGTGTCACTGCTGTCGCCATCTAGGTTGTTATCACAAGCCATGATATCATTGGCGGGGATTAACGCTGGTAAGTCATTAACGGTGATGGTAATACTGTCCTCACAAAGCACACCATTTACCCTGACTTCATAAAAATAGGTTGTGGTAACCGAAGGTGTTTCTACAATGCTGTTACTTGTCATCCCTGTAATCTGAGTTTTTGTGCCGCCCGCCTCTTGCTTGTACCAATTCACTCCAGACAGTCCAGAAAACTCAACTACAGCTCTGGAGTTACCATTGTTTTCGCCAATATCGTTGAAAAATTTTCCCATTTGGGGATTGTAATTAAACTGCCCGTAATCTTCATCACCATTTTCTGAGCAACCCTGACCACACTGCGGCGGAGAGTCATTAGGCTCTTCTTGGTAAGAAGTAGAAGGATTATCATACCACAAATCCCAAGCTGGATCAAGGTCTCGGCCATCTAACCATCGCCAACCTTTATCAATCTCTTCAGGATTGCCTTTTAGACCAGGGTATTGTTTTAGCCCAAGCCAAAACCGTCCAGATGTATTATAATTATTTGCCACCAAAGCATCCCATACAGCGTCGTGTTCGGCAATCGTATTAATTTGATACATTGTTGCTCCAGGACCTAAACTCGATATAAACTCATCAGCATCATTCCAATTTTGGACAGTAGGATCATAAAAATAAGCTGACCCCGAATATTCCAAAAACCTTGTGAGTGTAGGGTTATCAGCCTCAAATTCACTTACCGTTTGAGGCACCCCATTTACTTTTAATACAATACTTTCACCCATACAAACAGCGTTATTATCTGCAACTATTACTGGCGAAGAGATAAGCACATTTGTTTTTGAGCGTAACAGACTTTCGCCTCCTAAGCTATTGAAGGCGCTAACATAATAATCAGCTCCATTACTCAGCAAAACATTATTGTTTAAGGGACTTCCTCCAGTCTCATTTTCATAAATATTGATATCAGTTTGACCAATGAGAGCTTTTAAATCCCCAACATCCCCTATATCACAAAATGCATAAAGCTTTTCTAAAATAGGAGCTGTTGGCACGGCTAAAACGGTTAGTGTAGCTTCAACTGACGAAGAAGTACACAAATACATATTACCGCTAATTAAAACAGAAAACTTTTTTCCGTCTAAACTAGTATCAGAAGTTTTTACATTGAGAGTTGTACCGTCTGAGGAAATATTAAATATGGCATCATTTGAAATGGGAACTCCGTCCATTAGCCATTGAATATTATTCGCATTATTAAAAGCGACAGTAAAAGCAGCAACTTCTCCTTCACTGATAGAAGTAGCTTTTGGCTCTAAAGAAAACTCTGGAATCTGGCCTGGCTCTTGGAAGTCGTATATGCCGTTACTGTCGTAATCTCTAATGGGAAGTGTATAATCGTAACCTGAATAAACCACGCGTCCGCGAATATCAGCAGATGACGCAGCACTAGTAGGATCGTAAAATATGGGACTTGTACCAGCCAAATTATCATTGTCGGGGTCCTCATATACCGCTTCAATTACATCTGGGCAACCATCCCCGTCACTATCAAGATCCAAATAATCAGGGACACTGTCTCCGTTACTCAAAGTAACGTCTGAATTTATAGGTAGATTAAAAAAAGAGAGGACCATTTTTAATTTACCAGAATCAGTCAAATTATTTAATAAATGAGTAATGGTTATGTCTGAAATTTCAACACCACGTACGTTAACATTACTAGCACCACTTGCTTCAGGGTTAAATTTTGCAGTTATTATATTGTTTGTATAGTACGTTATATCAGATTCAAAACCACCATCGTAATTGGTGTCAACAAAAAAAGTGTTGTCAACATTATCAAGTGAAACCGTTTTGTTGGGGCCTGAAGTCTGGATCTTTATGATTTCATTTTCCACTGGGTAGATCGCGTCAGGGAACGAAAGTTGAATATTTGATGGCTGACTAAATTGTAAGGTGTATGTGCTTTCAGCACTAGCGCTTGCTGGTATTTCAATGATTAGCGTGCCATTTGCATCGCCTACTATAGTGCTACCAGCGGCCAATGAAACCGTACTGGTTACAGTATACCCAGAAGGAATTGAAATGTTTTTATCTGTAACAGTAGGAATAACAGGATTGTTTATATCAGTTAGGTTAAAAACAAACTCACCACCACCCTCTTCACTATTAAGAATTCCATCGTTATCGCTATCTAAATCCAAATTATCAACGACTCCGTCAGAATCTGTGTCTTTTGGGCAATTTCCTATAAAAATAGCTTGTGAAGTCAAGTTTTCAGTCTTCTCTCCACAGTTATATACGCCTCGAAGTTCATACCAGCCTACTTGTTCTGGCCTTATCGAGCTAGAGTTCGTGCCTGTTGTTATCTTCTGCCATTGAGCGCTATCCGCTTCTTGAGTTGCGTTATACCACCAATCATATGAGTCTAGTGTGCTTACATTGGCGGAGTTTAACACTAAATCATTTTGAATACAAGCCCCTAAAGCAATAAGATCCAAATCAAAACTAAACTCAGGCGCAGATTGAAAGCCAGAATAAAACCCTCCAGAAGTAGCGTAATTTGAGTAGGTATAGTAAGACACATATAGCTCTCCTGTGCTGTTTACTTCATATAGGTTTTGGTTGAGGCCAGAAATGCGATAGGTAACGTAGTCTGGGCTATATGTGTTTTGTGGGTTTGTTAGTATTGTTCCATTTAGCAACACGTCTACACCTTTTTCTGCAACAATCCCAATACCACCATTATGACTATTATTTCCAATTCTATTAATATATGGAATGTTATTAATGCCTCCTTTTGAATTGCAGCTAAGTGCTGGCACGACGAACATCCCTTGGTTAGGTTCGTAGTTTGAAGGATTCGGACTTAGCCCACCGATGCCTTGATATGCCATTACTAGACCTGAAGTAGTTACGTGCATATTGCCATCGCTATTATAAAACTCCCCTTCAATTACCGCATAAGCACCTGCAATAGGGATTGAGGCTCCACCATTAACGCTGTACGTGGTTCCAGAGTTTAGGGGAACCAAGACAATATTTTCTGTATCATTATAAAAACTAGGGGCTTCTCCTCTTATAAAGATAAATTCTTCTCCAGCGTTTTCAGTACCTACCAATTGATCAACACCATAGTCGTGCCCCCTCCCCAAACCATTAGTTCCTGTAGTACTTCCAGATATAACAACCACATCTTTACTTGATGTTAAGCTACCCCCAATTAGCCCGTCGGTATTGTTTGGACTACTTGTTGCCGATGAACGTAAAATTCCGACATAGCTTTCGTTTTTTTGAAGCTTAAAAGTAATTGGATAGCTTCCTGAATAGTTGTGAACGTTAACAGATTTAGGAAAACTAATGGTTATATCAGTATCGTCATCAACAGCCATTACAGAAAAGAAGCTGTTATATTCTGTTGCAATGGGATTAACATCATTAACAAAGGCTCCGAATAAAAAAGAATCACTTAATCCTGCACTGCCCTTACTAACAATAGCCCCTGCTTGCGCTTCACTTTGTATGCGGGTGGAAACATATATAGGTTTTTCAGCCTCAATTATATATCCCTTATTGTTAAGCACTGTTGCACCTAAGGACTCTGGAATGACTATTTGTGTGCTGAACATAGGGATACTACTCTGTTGCCGCACATCAAATATAACTGGGCTTTTATTGGAGATCTTGCCATAAATATAATCAGTCGCCCCCACCCCTACAGGCTTAATTACATAAGTAATATCGTTAATACTTGGAGTTGAAATATATATGAATTGATCCTCTGGCAGGCTGTTATTTATATATGACGTTATAGATATAGGTGGAATGTAATGTACCTTGCTAAGCTGTCCAAATAACGACGAGTGCAGGCACAAAAAGGCAGCAATAACGCAAATCGGCACTATGTTACGAAGCAACTTTAGCATAGGTTTATGTAACTTGCACGAATGTAATGAATTCTTTACATGTCGAATAAGAAAAAATTATCTACTAAACTGATTCCCCTCTTTTTTATGTTTGTTACACCCGTAGCAGCACAATACCGCATGCCCATATATACCGATTATCTCACCGATAATTATTATTTGCTTCATCCCGCTATGGCAGGCGCCCATTATGAAGGGATGAAAGTTAGGACGTCTTTTAGAACGCAGTGGTTAGAGATTGCTAACGCCCCTTCCATGCAGACATTAAATGTGCACGCAAGAGTAGGCGACAAATCGGGCATTGGCGGCATGGTTTTCAATGACAAAAATGGTTTTCAATCTCGAACAGGAGTACAAGCAACATATGCGCACCATATCAACACCTACAGAGACTTAGACGAAGTAAACCAACTTTCTTTTGGACTTACTGTAGGCGGTTCTTTTCATCAACACGACCAAACGGCCTTTGCCCCTTCTTCAGAAGTGGTGGTAAAAGGCGGGGAAGTGAATAGTTCGAGCATGTATGTGGATGTAGGGATGACGTATAATTTAGTCTCTTTTTACACGCATCTTACCGTACAAAACCTTGTTTTTGTAGGCAAAGACATCAGCGATCAAGTAGTACTCGAAAGCCCAAGGCGTTTCCTGATTTCGGTAGGAAACTTTTTTGAAATGAAACCCAAGTGGGCGTTGGAACCCTCCTTTTTGGTTGACTATCTCGAATATGTAGACCGTCCCAATGTTGATGTAAGTTTAAAATCACACCACAGCATTCGCCAAACACAATTGTGGCTGGGCACTTCTTATCGAAAAGGGCTTACGGATACGCTAGCCAACAGCGCAACCGCTGCTTACAGCGAACCCTTTACCCAACTTACCCTTTTAACAGGTGTAAAACACCAAAACTGGACCTTTTCATATGCCTATACCGTAGGCCTTGGAAATATAAAAATCAACAACACTGGCTTTCACCAGTTCACACTCGGCATCGACTTTTTAAGCGATAAATACCGCCCAACCATTATACGAGGAATTCTGTAGTTTTGTCTCATGAAAGCATATTTACGCATAGCATTTTTCTTGTTTTATTTTGCCACACCACACTACGCCAGTGCTGAAGCTTGGGGAAGCACTGGACATCGCGTAATAGGGGCTGTGGCCCAAAAGCACTTAACCCCAAAAACAGCACAACAAGTGAACGCACTTTTAGGCGGCATGTCGCTCGCCTTTGTTTCTACCTATGCCGATGAAATTCGCTCTGACAATAGATATGACCACCTAGCGCCTTGGCATTATGTCAACATGGATCAACACACGCGATACCATGAGGCGGAAAAAACCCCCAAGGGTGATATCGTAATCGCTATTAAAACCTGTATTGAAACCCTAAAAAACCCAACCGCATCAAAAGAAGACAAGGCTTTTTATCTAAAGTTACTTGTGCATTTTATAGGTGACATACACCAACCGTTCCATGCGGGCAGAAAGGAAGATAGAGGCGGAAATAGCATTGACCTTTTTTGGTTTGGTAAACGCACCAACCTCCACCGATTATGGGATACCGATCTGATTGAGCATTATAACATGAGCTACAGCGAACTGGCAGCTCATCTGCCAAAACGCACAACAGACGAAAAAGCCGTTGTCATGGCAGCGCCCTTACTGGATTGGGTGAACCAATCTCAAGACCTAGCGAATGCCCTTTATGACAAAACACCGGAAGGCACCAGACTGGGGTATGTTTATCATTATCAACATTTCCAAACGGTTCGCGAGCAGCTCTTAGATGCCGGATTGCGTCTTGCCGCTACGCTAAATGCCATTTTTGACCCAGCAGATTAATGGTTGAAATCGAGCGCAAATTTTTGGTAGATAACCCAGCGCAAGCCCTTCTTTCTGCACGCCATTCTTTTCACATTTTTCAAGGCTATATTTCCAACGACCCAGCACGTACCGTTCGCCTACGCATTGGGGAAGGCAAGGGGTTCTTGACTATCAAAGGGGCATCTTCGGCCGAGGGCACCACCCGCTTAGAATGGGAGCAAGAAATACCCTTAGCGGAAGCAAAAGCACTGATGCCTTTGTGCCTGCCTGGCCTTATCCAAAAGACAAGGCACCACGTTGTTGACCAGCAACAACTTTTTGAGGTCGACGTTTTTGAAGGCGCACTTACGGGCTTGGTCATTGCTGAGATTGAACTTAAAAACCCCAAGGATAAAATTCAGCTTCCTGCATGGATTGGTAAAGAAGTTACGGGCGATAAACGTTACTACAACAGTCACTTAGCCGTTCACGGCATGCCGTCTTAAAATCCAAGGTCGCTAAGGTCTTCGTCTTTAAAGAATGATTTTTGTTGTCGCGCCAACGCCAACGAGTCACAGTCAAGCGGGATAGATACATACGCTGGCGCTTCAAACGGCTCTTGTGATACGGTTAGTGTAGAGTCTGCATAACAAGCTTTCATATAGCTTGCCCAAATAGGCAGGGCCATCGTCGCGCCCTGACCATAGGTAATGGTCTCAAAGTGGGTTGCGCGATCTTCGCCCCCTACCCAAACACCAGTAGCCAAATTTGGGACCATGCCAATAAACCAACCATCACTTTGGTTCTGTGTGGTTCCTGTTTTTCCGGCGATGGGGTTTTCGAAGGCATAGGGATAGCCTGTGACAATATCCCTAAAAATGGGATTTGTTTTGTCTGCACCCACATGGCGTAGTCGAATACCTGAACCAGCTTCCGTTACCCCTTCAAGTAGCTTTAAGGTTACATAGGCAGATTCCTCACTCAACACATCTTTTGTTTCAGGGGTTGCTTGATAAATTACGGTGCCGTTTTTGTCTTCA
>MDSV01093505.1_pt1 | contig 12356 bp, 10 predicted proteins | sample 810851 | NCBI WGS metagenome assembly MDSV01 (sample SAMN05326640, study PRJNA326480) | marine metagenome | isolation source: seawater | place: Atlantic Ocean: North East | collected 2012
AGATTTAGATTTATACTTAGAAGATATTAGAGAAAATATTATTGAAAGAGATAATTATATAATTAGTATATTAGACGATACAGACCATGTTAATATAATAGACCAAATATACGGAGGTATAGGTGGATTTGTTTATACTTATTATGAAATAACAATTACAGATGAATTAGTTTCTACATTACAAGTAGTAGATGGAGAACTAAAAAATGTAGAAGGTCTTTCAATTAAGTTAACTGCTACTAGAGAAGAAGAAATAATTGCTAGTAGTTATGAAAAGTTTGTAAACAAAATTAATAACGATGCTAAGGAATTCTTTAAATTTATATCCACATTAGTAGACTTAGAAAAAGAAACAAAATATGTTTATAATGAATGGAAAGACGGATTAGGTTCAACAGAAACAGGTGGTTATCTTGCTGGTGGTGATTTACCTGCTTTGTCTGGCAAAGAGGCTAAGTTTAATGAAAATTATGAAAATTTATTAGATGTTTTTGAAGATTACTATTTTGATAGAATGAATCCAATATATTTCTTTGGAAAGGATGCACCTGAATTTACAAAGAGTGCTGAATATAAATCCCTTAAGTCTATTTTAGATAAGAGAAAGAAAAAACCTGTGTCAAGAATTAAAAGAGATTTAGGTGCGTATGGACAAATTAATGTACAAAAAGAAGATATTGTTAATTTGAAAGAATTTTTCAAATTGCTTAGAAGATACACAACATTAGGTATTACACCAAAGGTGAAAGAAGCATTTGATGAGGCATTTATTTCCTTAGTTAATATTCACCTAGTTGCTGATGAAATAGAAGGTAGGGCGCAAATGAAAGAAATATCTACAACATATAGAAATATGTTGGGTAAAATATTATATGAAATAGCCGAATATAATAATTTAAACGAATCACAAATAGACGATATTGAATGGCAAAGACGCTCTTTATCTACTTATGCTCGTGCGCCATATAGAGAAATTGATAACATAAATGAAATTTTAGATGATGAAGATTTCATGGCTTATGCTAAGAAGCAAAAATTCCATAATGATTTGCGTAGACTAAAAACAGAAATTAAAAATAATAAAACCTTGCGTGATGTAGCAGAAGATGGAGATATAGATGGCGAGGATATAGAAAATATGATGTACAAGTCTGTTCACTATGCTTATATTGTTGCTTTAGATAATCTAAGAAAAATTGAAGGCAAGCGCATATACAAAGGATTCTTACACTTAGACGATATAGACGACATTGATTATGTTTCAAATTTAATTAAAAAGGAAAATAATGTAGATGTATTTGTTAGAGATATTGAAGGCATTGTAGAATCTAATAGTTCCTTTAACACGCTATCTAAAACATATGGTGTTGGTGAAGAAGTAATTTATAAAATTAGGGGGCTATTTAGATGATTGAGATTGATGCAAAGCAAAGGCTAAATGCTCAAGAGTTAATTGATAAATATAAAAAGGATTGGGGAATAATAAGACAAGATAGAACAGACAATCCTAACCAAGTATTTCCCCTTACAGAAATTCAATATATAATTGCTACCAATAAAGAAGGTAAAATTGTAGGTCATAGCGGATGGGGTAAGCATGAAGGACATTATATGGATGCTGGTGGCCGTGTTTTATCAGATGTAAAGGAAGGTGAAGGCAGATACCAATTACCTAAAGGTTATAATTATAAAGGACAGGGAATATATAGTACACTATTTGACTTGAGAGGTAAAATAATAGAGCCTAAGTGTGATAAAAAAGATATGTTATTTATTGTTTCTACAAGTGGTAATAGACCCGAAGTTATACATAAGTGCGAATCTAGAAAGTATATTTTATATGCACCTGAAATACCTGATGTTATTAGAAAAAAAGGTGAGGAACATGGTAAAAAGTTATTTGCATATGTTCCTAAAAGTTTAAAAAATCGTGTGGCTAAGGCTTTGCGTAGATTATTAGAGGTGCAGTAATGGATAATTTTTGGGATATTATTAAACGAGTGGATATTCGTAATGCTGAAGCATATGAAAGAGCAAGTCTTGATGATAGAAGAAGATGGCATGGAAATCAAAAGAAAGCCTACAAACTAAGACTAAAAAATTTACAAATGAGGGTTGATGTTACTGATGAAAAATCCCCCCAATACAAAGAAATGGTGGAATTACAAGAATTGGTTAGGTTTCATGCAAGGCAATATAATAGAATACGCCTTAACTCAGCGAGGGAAAATTTTTATTCTTTAGATTTAGAAAATAATAGAAAGCAACAAAAAGGATTAAACACCCCTCATGGTAATCCTATGCCATATCAGGAACTTTCACAAGAAGTTTATGAAACTTTAACCAATAATAAAAAGCACAAGTATCATACAGGTATGATTAAGATAACTGAGGGCGAAGAGAAAAAATTTCACGCAAGAATGAGAGGTAGGCTTGATAAAAGAAAAAATAACAAATTACCTACCTTTGCGGCTTCTAAATATGGTGGGGAAAACATAATAGGTAAAACGCCTACAAGGGAAGAATATGAAAACATGACTAATGTTGAAAAAAGAAAGTATCACAATAAAATGAGAAATAGAAGTTATAAAATAGGTGAAATGGATAAGAGTAGGTTTCATAAGAGAATGACTGATAGGTTAAAAATGAATAGCAAACTTCCCACATTTTATTCACCGGAGGATGAACAGTAATGGACCTATTAACTGAAATGGACATGAAAATGTCTAAAGGCAATTTTCCCTATTTTTTTGAAAACATACTAGGCTATGAAATGGCAGACTTTCATCAAGAATGGTTAGGTCTTGTACATTCAACACAAAGAACTGTAATTATATGTTCTAGGGACCACGGTAAGTCTGTATTTTTTCACGCATGGGCAGTATTCCAATTAATATTTCAAGAACCGCCTTATCAAATGCTATACATATCTTCTAACCAAAAGCAGACAATGGTTCATATGAAAGATATAGACCGCATGTTTACAAATATTCCAGCATTAAGACCATACAAGCCTAAGTCGGGATGGGCAGTAGGTTCTATGAGATTAACAAATGGTAATGAAATACTTGAGCGTTCAGTTGGTTCTCAGATTCGTGGTTTACACCCTCAAGAAATTATTATTGACGACCCTATGAAAGAATTTACAATAGCCGCCATACAAAGAGTTACAGATTGGTTTTGGGGTGACATGATTCCTACCCTGCATCACACGGCTTCATTAAGAATGGTAGGCACACCTTTTACATATACAGATATATTTGCAGAGTTAGAAGAAAATAGCCAATACAGTGTTAATCGTTATCCAGCAATTAATCAACATGGAGAAGCATTATGGTCCTCTCGCTGGGACTTAGATTCCTTAGAAAGAAGAAGAAAGGAAATAGGTTCATCTAAATTTACTCGTGAATATCTATGTATTCCTATATCGTCAAATACTATGCTATTTGCTAAGGAACATATTGATAAATCTAAAGATAGGACAGAAAAATTACTTTGGCATGGAAAACAAAATATGAAGTATTATATAGGTTACGACCCCTCATTATCAGCAGACGGAGATTACACAGTTATGATTGTTATTGAGGTAGACGAGGATATGAATAAAAAGATAGTCCACATGGTTAGAGAAAAGAATGTAGATTTCCGAAGTCACATTACTCGCATTAGTGATTTATGTCAAAGGTTTAAACCCGAAGTAGTAATGATTGAAACCAATACATTTGCTAAATCATTTAGTATGGAGTTGCGCGACATTTCAGATTTTCCTGTTAGAGATTTTACAATGAGTAGAAAAAAGAAAGAGGAAATTATTCTTAATCTACAAATGAATTTAGAAAATAATAAAATTATATTTCCCTATGCTGATGACGCTGCTAAAGGTGTAAGTAATGCAATTATACAAGAACTTGAAGCATTTGGTATTAGTACAACAGGTAAAATTGAAGGTTTAGGCGCACACGATGATTGTGTTATTGCTCTTGCTTTGGCTAATCACGCCACAAAGTCTTTTAATGATGCCTTTGTTGATGTGGATGAAGACGGGCTATTTGCATCTAATGTAGTGTCGCCAAATCCTTATATGGGAGGTGGAATATATGGAATTAATTTTTAAAGAAGATGAAATAGATACAGAAGCCTTGAGGCAAAAGTTGGAAGAGTATGAAGAATACCAATTAAAACAAAGGGAAGAAGCCAAGAATAAAAAGGAAGAATTACTTAGTCAGATTAAACTTCAGGATTGGCTAGGATACCAAATTTCAGATGAAACAGAAATTATTAAAGATATTTCAAAAGTGTATTCTGTAAATCTTACAGATGCAAGGGCTATGATTGGTGGTCTACCTACTGAACCACTAATTGATAATAAGACTATTCCGGAAATTACAAAAGAACTGCGTATGCTTAGAAGGCAATTGAAAGGCAATGCCAGAGATAAAATTAGTAAGACAGTAGACCATTTAATTAATGCTTATACTATATATCTAAATGATTGTATAAAATCTATTTATTGGGTTACACCGTATACAAAACCCTTGAGAACTATGACACCCGATATGAAAATGATTCGTAAGTTGGAATATATTAAAGATGGGAAAACAAGAAAGGCTATTGTCGGACATTTGAAAGATATGTGGGAGGCTGAAACTATGAAATCGGGGTTAGATTATGGGTCCGATTATTGTAAATATTCCACAGTTATTAAAGATTGTAAAAAGGGTATTAGAAGTATATTAAAAAATATTACACATCAATCTATTCGTAAGTCAAGACAAGACAATCTAAATGATATAATAATTAAGTCTGTATGTTTAGAGCCGGGAATATCTAGTAATAAATTACATGCAATATTACCAAAGGCATATCACGATTCAACAACACCGCAGACCATTTCTAAAATGTTAAAAAGGTTAGACATTACAAATGTAGACGGGGAGTATTACCTATTAAGTAATGAAATTAAAAAGGACTTATATTCATACATAGCAGGGTTTATTGATTCTGATGGTTATATTACTATGGACTCTTCCCATTCTCCAAGAATAGGAATGGTAGCAACAGGTAAAAGAGGCAAGGCATTTTTCCAAGAATTAGAAAAGGAATTAAAAATAGGTCGCCTACACTTAGACCAAAAGGTTGGGGAAAATAATAGAAGTCAACACAGGCTAAACTTTTATAAGCAAGATGATATAGTTAAGTTATTAGACAAGTGCATTCCCCACCTTCGGATGAAACAGGAACAGGGAAAATTGCTTATAGAAGCAATTAGAATTAAAAAGAACTATAAGCGTGAAGCATGGGCTAAGGATAGAGTGGGAGAAATATTCAAGTTAATAAAGTACGAAAATTGGAAGGATGCTAGAAATAAGTGGGAGTTTGATAAGTACGGAATTAATGAAGAGGACATAGCAAAGTATAGAGTAAATTGTAAGATGTCACAGATGGATGAATTAGATTCAATAGTTAAGGAGGATTAAACATGGGATTAAGAGATAGAGTTAAAAATTTAGTAAGAAGAAGGACCCCAGTTCCTTTAGAAAAAGAAATTTATAATTTAGGTATACAAGAAAAAAGATACCCTCAACATATGACGGGTCCGTATTTATACGAAACTGCAAAAAATTCAACAATTGTTAGGTCTTGTTTAGTACAACTTAAGACAGAAATTTTTAGAAGAGGGTTTAAGTGGGCTAAGGCCTTTGAATTAAAATGTAATAATTGTGGCTACGAACATCATAAGCATGTTGATGAATGTATGAATTGTGGGTCTACTGACCTACGAAAGCCTTCATTTAAGCAGAAGAGATATGCTGAAGATTTCTTTAACGGTTATGTTAATGATGCACACCAAATGTTTATTGATGTGTTAAAGGAATTAGAAACAGATTTTAATATCATAGATGATGCATACCTTGTGTTGGTAAAGGATTACTATTTAGACCCGGAAGGAAATATACAATTAACTAAAATTAATGAAGTTTATAGAGGCGACCCTACTACAATGTATATAGAAACTGATGAACATGGTGATAGAGGTTTTTCTAGATATACTTGTCTAACACATAGAGAACATGTTAGCGAAGATGTATTCGATAAGTGTCCCGAATGTAATTCTAAATTACATCCAATAGAATTTATAAATAAAGTAAATGGTGAAGAACAGTATTTTGTTGTAGGAGAAGTTATTCATCAAAGTAAATATAGTCCAACAAGACTATACGGACACCCCCCAGTTATTACTCTATGGAATAATATTTTTACCTTAGCGGCTATGGAGTCCTATGTTAGTACAAGTTATACAAAGGCCCGTACACCAAGAGGAATACTAGCGGTACAAACTAATAATATGGAATCACTAATTAAATATTGGAAGGGTGTAAAGGAAAAGTTAGAGAAAGACCCGCACTATATCCCTATTATGGGTATTGAAACAGAAGGTTCTTCAAAAGGTTCAGTCGAATGGATTCCGTTTATGAACACGCTAAAGGAAATGGATTACATAGCAGTTAAAGAAGATTTGCGTGACAGAATTAGTGCATTTTACGGAGTAAGTAAAATATTTATGGCTGATTCGGGTGCTTCAGGTGGTCTTAATAATGAAGGTATGCAAATTCTTGTCACAAATAGAGCAGTTGAAATGGCTCAAAATGTGTATAATAAATACATGTTCCCATTCCTTATGAAACAATTTGGTATTACAGATTGGAAAATAACATTACTAAGAAGCGAAGAAGAAGATAATATTGCGGCAATAAGAAGAAGAGAACTTGAAATTAATATGGCTACGCAAATTAAAAACTTGGGCTTTGAAGTAGATATGGATGAAGATGGTAAATTCATATATAAAAAATACCCACCTAAACAAGAAGTAGAATTAGATATGGAACAGCAGGGCAATGAACCGTTAGAAACTGACCCCTATGCAGGTACAAATGTAGATGCTTCGCAGTTAGGTCAAATGCAAGAAGAAATGATGACAAGAAATAAACCTTCAATGAGCGTTGGTCCACCGCAAAGAAATACAGGACTACCAGCACAAGCGGCTAATAATAATGTAGATAGAAGAACAGAAAGGAGAGTAGGCTAATGAGCGATATAGTAAGAAAAAAATTAGAAGAAGCACGAAAGGCTTTACAAAATGCAGAGAAAGAGGCAAATAGGCCGGTAAAGAAAGAAGCAGAAACTGTTAATCTTTGTCCACCTATTCCTGAACTTCCTCCAGCAGGTTTTGAAAAAGATGTAGATATTCCCGGTGTAATTACTGGTGGTAAAAAAGGTAATAACAAGTGGCGTGAGGTTTGAATATGATTTCTAAATCTGATGAAATGACCGAAATTATGGAAAGGCAGAAAACCCGTAATAGTGGTAAAGATGATTTTCCCTTTGGTTATGAATCAGAAAGTAAAGGATTTGTTGATGATTTAGAAGAGTATGTATCTGTAATGGGGAAGGTAAGAAGGGAGATTCCTGAAATATTTGAGGACTTAAAAAATGCTAAACAAGAAATAGTAAAAGACAGAACAGAAATAAAAGAACTACGAGGACAAAAACAAACTAAAAAAATTAAAGAAAAAATTGAACAACTACAAGAAGATATAGAAAATAGTGTAGATTATCTTAAGCGTTTAAGAATAGAACAAGATAAAGAAATAGTAGTGCAGATAAAACAGGTTGCTAATACTAATATGTCTGATAGTGAAATACTTACTACATTTCGCACTAATTACAATAAATGGAAAGAATGGGATAGTAAAAGAAGGGAATCACAAGGAACGGGAAAATTGGTTGATACAAGAATGCCTGCACCCTCTCTTGAAAGAATTTTAGAAATAGTTCCTTATCCTGAATTTAGAGTAGCCTTAGAAAGAACATATCCTAATCGTAATTATAGTCAATATAGTAAAAATGACTATGATAGATTATTAAGAACCAAACTTTATACTAAAAGAGGTAAAGTTGAAGAAAATGATAAAACCGAATTTATTAGACTATTAATGGTAAATGAAGATACTAAAGAACTAAAACCGGAAGATATTCAAAAATATTGGAAAAAAATAACTACCGGAAGTATAGAAGGTTTAGAATTTGTTAACGATGAAATAAAAGAAAAGGTTATGGAAATAGCCAACAAATACAGAAGAGTTAGTGTAACTCCGGATAAAAGAAGGTTGATTATGAGAATGAATAATAAATCTAGTCAAATTACAAAAACAATTTCTAGAGTAAAATATAAAGGAATTGGTATTGGGGCTTTAGCCGGTATAGATAAAAATTTAAAAATATTAGATGATAGAAAAAATGATAAACCACTTTATACAAGAGGGGTAAAGCGTGAAAAGGATAACACATTTGTTAGTCTTAAACATTACGAAGATGAAGGTAATACTCATATAGAAGATTGGTTAAATATAGCAGGCTATAAAAAATACATGGAAGGTGTAGATGTTAAAAGTGAAATAGATGATTTTATTTATTCAAAACTAGAAGGTACAGAATTACAATATATTGAAGGTTCTAATTACGAAGATTACTATGATGATATTTATGCTAACTCTAATATATTTAGACAAGCAGTAGATAATAATATAACTTCTAATTGGCAAGAAGTGTTAAGAGATAAAAGACTTAGTAACCAATTAGCAGAAGAAATATATGAAGATATTGATAATAGACTAAATTTACCCTTTGCTGAAATTGGTAGATTAATTAACCTAAGACCTGAAATTAACGATACTAAATTAAAAAATAATGTGGAAGCAATATTAGATGAAGAAGTTGCTGGTAAAACATATGGATTTTATATTCTAATGGCTATTATAAACGAAGTGGGTTATAGAAGAATTATACAAGAACCTAGAGATACAGGTTCTACATATATTGAGCAAGACCTACGAACATTTGAAGATGCTCAACCTACTTCGGAACCCAAAGAAATGACAGCAGAAGAAAGAGAAGAAAGGGCTGAAAGACAAATGCCACCTTCTCCTGAAAAAGTAAATAAATCCGTTGACGAACTAGATGAAGATGAAAGGAGAAGAGTTAAAACATACTTACAAAATGCTCACCCTACCGAATACTTTGGGGAAGATTATTTAAAATTAGGAAAACTTATAAATATCTTAGACGAAGTAGAAGGCAATACAGGCGAGTTGGAAGGTCTTAGTGAAGAAAACTTGAAGGTTGTTAAGTTAGCGGCTTCACTTAGAAAAAGATACGAAAATTTGTACAGAAAATTAAAAGAAAAAGTATATCCGGAGGATGAAGAAGAATGACTGAATATGAAGAATTAACTACTTTGCTAAAAATGCTAGTAGACAGAATACAAGAATTAGAAAACACAGTTTACAATCAAGACAATATTTTGATGAAGTCGGGGTTAGTAAAGGTTGAAGGACAAAGACCCAATAGAGGCACTTCTTCTCCTGTACCGGATTCCAATGTTATTTCAAAAATGGATTGGTCGCAATTAGATGAAATGGTTAAGGGATTAACGGGGGAGTAAAAATGACAAAATACGAAGTAGATAACGCATTAGAAGAATTAGACGGAACTAGAATCACCGCCCTACTTACAAGTCTTAATGAGCAGATTTATCATATTACAAATGCTCTTGGCTTGCCAGATAAAGTAGAAGATGGTGCAGGTAAAGAAAAGAAAAAGGGTAAACTAAACTTGTCTGCTATTGAAAGGGCAGGAAATAAACCTATTAAAGTACAAAAGCAACAAAAACAAAATTTAATGCCTCAACATATGATTTACAAAGATGAGGATGCACCTGTTGAAGATACACAAGTTCCTGAAGATTCACAAGATAAAGAACTAGAGTCTAAATTAGAAACTGCTTTAGAAGCACTAAAAAGATATAAACATACTCTTAGTGTACCACTAAATGATGTTCAAATACCAACTGATGAGAGATAGGGGTGATAACATTAATCCTTTTAATGTGCCTTTTGATACAGTAAGTAAAAAGGTTAATTCATTTTGTAATATGATGGGTATTAAATATCTTAATGCTCTTGATTCTGATTCAAAGGAAGATTGGGAAAAACTAGTAATTGAACTAAGAACCTTACTAGAGGACCCAGCCCTTGAATCTGCCTTTCCCAATATAGATACAAGTATTTTATATTCAGATAAAACACTAAATCCAAAAGATAAAAAGGCCAATCATTTGTATAGAATTATTTCCGGAAAAGGAATGCCATCACCAATAGTTAAAGAAGAAAAAGAAAATCGGTTCGTGGTCCCTAATAAACCTATGTATCGCATATTTGAAATAGACGACATGAAGGAAATTAATGGTTTTACAGGTGAATATGTTGTACAGGAAAAGTATGACGGCTTGCGAGTACAGTTACACAAATTTAAAAATAAAGTAACTATATATTCTTTTAATGGTAATGATATTACAGATAAGATGGGCAAGGCTGTAAAGATTTTAGGAAAGAAAGAGTTTCCCAATTGTATTTTAGATGGCGAGGCTATTCTCTATAAAGAAAATGAACCTTTAGTACGAGCAGATACAATAGCACATATTAATAAAAAGGGTGTTAAGGAAAATGATGCTGAAATTAAAATACACGTTTTTGATATAATGTATTTTGAAAATGAGTCTGTGGTTACTAAAAAATTAGAAGAACGCATGGGCTTACTAATGCAAAACTTTTCCTCACAATCAGACGAATATTTAGTATTTCCAAATAAATCAAATACCCGTGAGGCAGACTCACTATCTGAAATAGAAGAATATGCTAAGGAAATTATGAACAATCCTACAAGTGAGGGCGTGGTAATCAAAGATTCTAAATCTTCATATGTCATTGGTAAAAAGAAAAATCCTAAGTGGATTAAGTGGAAAAAATTTGTAGACTTAGATGTTATCGTACTCGATAGTAAAGAAAATAAAGATGGTACTTTTAATTATAATGTAGGCATTGGTCCTGTTGAAGAAGATATTCCTAAGTCTATGCAAGTAGACGATGATTATTATATGGCAGTTGGTAAAACAACCAATACAAAAATAAGTGCAGAAAATGGTGATATAATCCGTGTAAAGGTGGATGAAGTACAGGGTAATAATAAAAAAGGATTTAGTCTTTTTAATGCTAATGTAGTAGAAAAGCCCGAAACCACACAACCGGATAAACTTGTTACACTTGAGTTTTTAACAAAGGATGGTAAAAAGAGTTTGGCAGACTATTCGATAGAAGCACTAACTAAGTCTTATGTTATTACAGATGGCATACATGGTACTGCTATTCTAAAAGGTGAAATAAATTTAGAAGGATTTACCTTTCACGGATTTGCTGATAATAATTTAATGTCTAAAAATGCAGAAGCAGATATGGACATTTGGAAAAAAGAATTGCGTATTGCTTATGGAAAAGATAATGGGAGATTCTTTACTTTTATTCAACAAGTATTAAGGGATGGTCCTGCCAATGCAGAAGTCCTTGCTAAAAAAATAAAGGAACATGATGAGAGTTTGGCTAGTAGATTATTTGGAAATAAACTTGTACAAGGAGTTACAAATAGACTTAGAGAAGGCGGTGAAACTTACGGAATTGTCTTTGAAAAGAGGGGCAAGAAGTTTTCTTATGACGACAAGGTAATTAACAAAGCAGAAAATAAACCTAAAGGTAAATTTGAAATTTGGCTTTGTAAAGACAAGACACTTAACTTTGTAATTAAACATAGTGAGGGCGAAATGTCATGGCATATAGATGTTAAAGATGAGGATGAAATGTATGACTTATTAGGTGAGGCTGGTAAATATCCTGCTACTGTGGATGGAAAGCCGGATAAAGAAAAATTATTAGAAAGTGGTAGTTTAACATTTGGTGCTAATAGAAATGGCTATCACGAATATATTCTTAGTGGTCCTGAAACAAAAGGTAAAATGCACTTTAGAGTTTTGCCGGTAGATGGTAAAAAAATGTGGCTTGCATGGACAGGCTACGAAACTAAACCTGCACCAGAATCTAGTGATGAAGGACTAATAGATATTAATAAAGACAAATATGCTAAATTAGGTGTTTAATGTGAGTTGGAAAAATATACTTAAAGCGGAGGCATGCGGTACATGTTATCAAACTGCTTTTACTTATATTTTAGATGAAAATATGAAAACAGGTAATGAAGATTTAATTTTAGTTCACGCAGATGTAACAGGTACAGGTGGAGGAATTGAAGGGGTAGTATATGGACATGCTTTTGTTTTAGATGGAGATACTGTTATTGATACAGAACAGATGAATAAGGGAAATAATTATAGATTTCCTTACGATTTTTACAAAAGATTAGGTAATGTAACTAATGAAAAAAGATATACTTTTATGGAAGCGATTAGAAAA
>MDSV01099716.1_pt1 | contig 12355 bp, 13 predicted proteins | sample 810851 | NCBI WGS metagenome assembly MDSV01 (sample SAMN05326640, study PRJNA326480) | marine metagenome | isolation source: seawater | place: Atlantic Ocean: North East | collected 2012
AAATAAGTGATAATATGATCAATTATTTCAGATGGTTCAGCCATTCTCCCCTCTCCAATTAAGCCACTAGCAAGCTCTCCAAATCCAGATGGAATAAGAATATTTCCGAAAGACTGTAATTTTTTAATGTTATTTATTGTACTTGGATGTTTAAACATATCTAAATCCATAGCAGGTGCAAAATAAACAGGGCATTTCGCAGACAAATATGTAGCTAAAAGCAAATTATCACATTCACCATTTATCATTTTTGCCATGGTATTTGCAGTAAGTGGAGCAATAACCATAAAGTCAGCCCATAGTCCCAAATCAACGTGATTATTCCAATCACCACTTTCTTGGTCAACTAAATCAGTTAGAGCTTTATTTTCCGAAAGAGTAGAAAGGGTAAGAGGTGGTATAAATAATATAGAAGCCTTAGTCTGTAAAACTTTAACATAAGCACCAGCTTTTTTAAACAAACGAATAAGTTCAGCAGATTTATAGGCTGCTATACTTCCTGTAACTCCAATTAATACTTTTTTTCCTTTAAACATTTATATATCATCATCTGACTTATCTTTATTTCTAATATAAAGTGCATCGTCTAAAAGCTCTTGCATTGCAATAGCCCAAGGTTTAGGCAATCCTTCATAAAATTTTGATACTGCAATCTGTTCTTTATTTTCAAAAACTTCATCTAACTGATCTTGAGAAATTTCAAACTCTTTTAGTTTCTCCATTAACTCATCTTTCATTTTCTCATTTACTTGTGAAGATCTTTTAGCCATAACTGAGACAGCCTGGAAAATATTATCTAACTTATCTGAAAATTCATCTACATTTCTAGTCATTGTAGTTTTTGCAGCACCGGTATTTTTAAATTTCATCATTTTTTTGTTTTAATTCATTTAAAGTTGATTGTGTTTTGTTATAAATATCTTCTATCTCATTTAAGTAAGTACTCTCAGGGTAATTGTCATTAAAATGAGAATAAGCCTCTAATGTTGCTAAAAGCCTTTCTTCAACTTTATCACTAATACTATTGATTGCAAGTAGGTAAGTTGATTTAACAATCAAGAAATATGCTTCTTCTCTATTATTAAATAATGGAAAATCAATTAGAACATTGTCTAAAGATATTATTGCAGATTTATAATTTGAAGTCTTGTAGTATTGCTTAGCATTTTCAAAAGCTTTTAAAGCTAATTTGAATCTTAATTCATCAATTAATTCATTACATTTTACAACTCTTTCACTTGATGGATACCTATCAATAAATAACTGCAGCTCTTTAATAGCCTTATAAGTATTTGTAGCGTCTAATGAGTAAACAGGCGCCTCATTGTAATAACAATAAGCGACCATATAAGCACATTCTTCAGTATGTTTGCTATTAGGAAAATTAACTGTATAATTTCTAAATAGGTAAGCAGCCATCAAGTTATCACCAGTTGAAAAGTTACAATAAGCATAATAAAAATTAACTTCTTGAATTTTTCCTGTACCTTTCATAATAGTAGATAACTCGCGAAAAAGGGGCATAGCTCTATTATAGTCATTGTTATTATAATACAAAACAGCCTTTTCAAACTTGAGATTATAATCACTACTTTTTAAAATCTTATTATATTCTCCACAAGAGCTTAGCAAGGTTGCAATAATTAATATTTTAAAAATATTTTTCATAATAAATTTATTTCGCAAAGATAAAATCTAATAATGGAATTTCCTAAAAAAAAATTATATCTAGTAAACAACAATTAATAGAAATTATTGTTCTAATACAGATGTGATTTTTGAACTAAGAGGTTTAGTAATAGAATAAAAATAATCAATCAATTTACCATCTGGCCCAACTAAATATTTTTGAAAATTCCATTTTACTGTTGAATTAACTTTTCCATTTAATTTCTTATCTGTTAACCAAGAATAAAGCCTATGTTGTCTATCACCTTTAACTTCTACTTTTTCAGTCATTAAAAAACTAATTCCATAATTAATACTACAGAAATTTTGTATTTCTTTTTCATTTCCAGGCTCTTGTCCTCCAAACTGATTACAAGGCAAGCCAATTACAATTAATTTATCCTTATAATTCTGATGTAGTTTCTCTAAATCTTTGTATTGAGATGTAAAACCACACTTAGAAGCAACATTTACAAAAAGAATATATTTACCTTGATAATGACTTAAATCAATAGGTTGACTATAAATATCATTAATTTCTATATCATAAATTGGTGCCTGAGCTAAAGCAGAAGAATTAAAAAAAATCATTATTATAAGTATTAGTTTTCTCATTGTTTTCCTAAAATTTTATATTGATTACATATTTTGTTGCTTGCTTTAACTAAAGGAAGTCTAACTGCTGCTTTACATACACCTAAATATTCTAGGCAAGCTTTTACTCCAACAGGGTTCCCTTCATCATATAATGGAGCATAAAAATCATGTAACTGATAATGTAACTTATTTGCAGCCTCTTTATTGTCTAAAAGTGAAAAATTAACCATACTAGAAAATTTCTTTGGAAATGCTTGACCAATTACAGTTATAACTCCTTCTCCTCCCATATAGATTATAGGTAATGTTAAAGCATCATCACCAGAAAGTAAAACAAAATCTGAAGGTTTTTCTTTAATAATTGTCATAATTTGTAACATATCACCAGAAGCTTCTTTAATAGCTATAATATTTTTAAATTCTCTTGCTAGTCTAACTGTTGTAGAAGCAGAGATATTACTTGATGTTCTTCCAGGAACATTATAAATTATTATTGGCAATAAACAAGCCTTTGATATTGACTTATAGTGTTGATAGATACCTTCTTGTGTAGGTTTATTATAATATGGAGAAACAGAAAGAATTGCAGTAATACCTTCAAAATCAAAAAAATCAAAATCTGAGATAACTTGAGATGTATTATTGCCTCCAACTCCTAAAACAATTGGTACTCTATTAGCATTTATTTTTTTACAAAAATTTACAACTTCAAGTTTTTCATCTCTTGACAAAGATCCTGACTCGCCTGTAGTTCCTAAAACAACTAGATAATCAATACCGCCATTAATAACATGATTTATAAGCTTTTCCAAGCCTGCATAATCAATAGAATTATCATATTTAAATGGTGTAACTAAAGCCACACCTGTACCCTTAATTTTATCTATCATCTTTATTTATTAAATTAATATAATGTTTAATCTCTTCCATTAATTTTTCTAAACTTTTATCTTCTTTAAGTGAAATCATTAGATCATATATCTCATAGTTTTCTTGATATATACCAATCTTAAAATGCGCTATAGAACTGGCTACTAAATATTTAATTGGAATAACACTACTATCGCATAAATTAATTAAAATATCATACTCTTTCTTAACAAAATTATCTATTAAATAATTTTGGGGTTTATAATACCAATTTAAGTCCTTTTTGTAAAAAAAATCATATTGCAACTTAGGTATATGATAGTATGATAAATCCTTAGAGTTTACATATCCAAGTGCTTTAACATCTTTTTTTAAATTAAAAAAGTAAGAAATAAAAGGTTGAATACTCTTGATTCCTTCTTCAGTAGTAGCATCATACAATACGCCTATAGATTTGGCACTACTAAGATTACAAACTTCTTTTGTTCTCTTATTGATTCTAAGTTCTCTTTGAAAAACCCATTTTCCAACCTTCTGTTTAATATCTTCAATAAATCTCATTACTTAATTTTTGCTAAAAATTCTTCTTCACTAATTATAGGAATACCTAATTCTTCAGCTTTTTGTTTCTTACTTGGACCCATATCACTTCCAGCAAGTACAAAAGTAGTGTTTTTTGATATTGAACTCACATTCTTTCCTGAATGATCTTCAATAATATTTTTTAGTTCTACCCTACTATATCGTTGAAAAGAACCAGATATAACAATCTTCATTCCTTCAAATTTCTTTGAAAGAATAGAGTTTATATTATCAGAAGAAAGTATTAAACCTGTTGATTTTAATAAATCTATAAGATGTATATTTTCATCTTTAGAAAACCAATCGATTAAACTCTTTGCAATTTTAACTCCAATATCATCAATTGTAATCAAAGTTTCAAAATCTGCTTTTAAAAGTTTGTCAATATTACTAAAATTTTTAACTAAAATTTTTGCTACTGTCTCACCTATATAACGAATACCTAAACCAAACAAAACTCTTTCAAAGGGTATTTTTTTAGATGCTTCAATAGATAATAAAAGATTAAAAACTGATTTCTCAGCCATTCTATCTAAAGGCAATAAATCTTCTTCTTTTAAAAAATATAAATCTGGAATATTTTTAATTAAACCCTGTTTTATTAATAATTCTATTGTCTCAGTACCTAATCCATCAATATCCATAGCCTTACGGCTTATAAAATGATCAAACCTAGCTGTAATCTGTGGAATACATCCATTACGATTTGGGCAATAATGTTTAGCATCACTATTACTTTTTATCAAAGTTGTTTTACAAAAAGGGCAATCTTGTATATATTCTGTTGATTTTGAAAAAAGATCCCTTTGTTGAAAATCTATTGCTACTATTTTTGGTATTATCTCTCCACCTTTTTCTACAAAAACAGTATCGCCTAATCGAATATCTAATCTTTTAATTTGTTCTTGATTATGTAATGTTGCTCTTTTTACAATAGTGCCAGCCAGTAGAACAGGATCTAAATTAGCAACAGGTGTAATAGCACCAGTTCTACCTACTTGATATGTTATTTCATTTAATTTCGTAGACACTTGTTCTGCTTTAAATTTATAAGAAATTGCCCATCTAGGAGATTTAGATGTGAAACCTAATTGTTCTTGCAATTTAACATTATCTATTTTAATAACAATCCCATCTATTTCAAATGGTAAACTATTTCGATTATGCTCCCATTTTTTTACAAAATCAAATACACTATTAATATCTTCTAATTTCTCTGTCTCATTAGGAACTTTAAAACCCCAATGTTTTGCAAGCTGTAAATTATGAAAATGACTATTCGTTGGAAGGTCAGTTCCTAACAAATAATACAAATAGCAATCCAATGGTCTTTTTGCTGCTTCTTTAGGATCTAGCAACTTCAAGCTTCCTGAGGCTGTGTTTCTAGCGTTTGAATAAGCTTCGATTCCATCTTTAAATCTTCTTTGATTCATCTTGTCAAACTCTTTTAAAGGAATAAATATCTCTCCTCTAATTTCAAACTCCTCAGGATAATCACCCTTTAATCTTAATGGAATACTTTTTATAGTTATAACATTAGAAGTTACATCATCACCTTTAGTTCCATCTCCTCTTGTCAGTGCTCGTACTAAAAGACCTTTTCTATAAGTTAAACTAATAGAAACACCATCATATTTTAATTCACAAACATATTTGAATTTTTCATCAGTAAGTTTTTTAATTCTCTTGTCAAATGCTATCAAATCATCAAAGGAATATGTATTTCCTAGTGAAAGCATTTTATACTTATGTTTAAAAGATTGAAAATTTTCTAGAACCTTACCCGCTACTCTTAATGTGGGTGAACTATCATCATAAAATCTAGGGTTTTTATTTTCAAGATCCTCTAACTCCTTTAAAAGTAAATCAAATTCAAAATCACTAATATTTGGAGAATCTAAAACATAATACGCATGATTATGATTAGATATTTCTTTCCTTAGAAAGGATATTCTTTCTTCAATATTCATCTATTTTTGATAAGGAAGATGAGAATCATGTAAAATAATTTTTAAAGATCCTGAAATACTCTTAAAAACCATAGTATATTCCACTTTTAAATCTTCTTGATTATGAGCAATAAAGAAATAATTCCCCATACAGACGGCAATATCATCTATAATTTTAACACCAGCATTCTCCCATTTGACATCACACCATGACTTAATAGCAAAACCTTTATCTTCAGAAAAACTACTATTACCACCAATAAAATAAGAAAGAGCAGCATCTTTATCTAATCGAAATTGAGTATCTGCAGCAAGTGTAGGTTTAAATAGAACATTTTCTGTTTCATATGCATACAAATCTTTAATAAAAGCTATTGCCTCTTTCTTGTAGTCACCTGCTTGATCAAAAGTTTTTGCAATATTTACTATACCTTCTCCCCATCTTTTTTGACAATCTAGCACTTTTTCCTTTGTAATCATCTTTTTTTTAAATTCAAAGATAGTTATTTCCAAACTGCTTTTACCATTCTATCTTTATCGTTTATATCTTTTTTTAACTCGATATCAACAAACCCTTCCTCATCTAAAATACTAATAACTTCAGATCCATAATTCTCATTAATTTCAAAGTATAAATGTCCATCTTTATTTAACAATCTTTTGGCTTTAATTGAAATTATTTTATACCAAAAAAGAGGTTCAGAATCATCAACGAATAGTGCTATATGTGGTTCAAAATCGACAACATTATTATTCATATTTTTTAATTCAGATAATAGAACATAAGGAGGGTTACTTACAATAACATCAAAAAAAGAACCTTTTTCAAAATTTTCGTTAATAATATCCATTTTCCTGAAATTAACAGATGTATTATTATTAGTATTATTTTCATTTGCAACTAATAATGCATCTTTAGAAATATCTATACCCATAAATTCACCTTTTAAATTTTTGCATAATGATATAATTATGGATCCACTTCCTGTGCCTATATCAAGAAAATCTGTCTTATTACTACTCGATTTAATAATCCAATCAACTAACTCCTCGGTTTCTGGTCTTGGAATCAAAACTGATTTTGAAACTACAAATTTTAATCCATAAAAATCTGCTTTTCCTAAAATATACTGAATAGGCTTTCCGGTTTTTAACTCAGAGACAATTTCTATAATATATTTTCTATTAGAATATCCTATCTCCTTCATAGTATTGAGTATAGAAGATGACTTATCTAAACCAAATATATTCTCAATTGTGATGTAAGCTAAAGAAGTAATTTCATGATCATTAATCATCCCTTTTAATTCTTTCTTAAAATAAGTTAATATATTGCCTATATATTGCACATCACAAATATATTGAATTTACTATTTTTGATGCATGGAAAATCACGAGTTTTTTATGAAAAAATGCCTGGATTTAGGTAAAAAATCTTTTCCAAATAATTCACCCAATCCAATGGTAGGTTCGGTCATAGTATATAAAGGGAAAATTATTGGAGAAGGGTACCATGTAAAATATGGTTGTCATCATGCAGAAGTAAATGCAATAAATAATGTTAAAGATAAATCCCTTTTAGATAAATCTACAATCTACATAAATTTAGAACCCTGCTCACACTTTGGAAAAACTCCTCCCTGCTCTGATCTAATAATCAAATACAATATCCCTAAAGTAGTTATAGGATGTGTAGATACTTGTGCTAAAGTTGCAGGAAAAGGAATAGAAAAAATGAGAAAAAAAGGCGTAGAAGTTACTGTAGGTGTACTAGAAAAAGAAGCAAGATCAATTAATAAGAGATTTTTCACATTTCATGAAAAAAAAAGACCTTATATAATATTAAAATGGGCGCAAAGTAAAGATGGTTTTATATCGCCTAATAATCAGACAGAACCTTTTTGGATGACATCATATGATTCTAAAAAGTTAACACACAAGTGGCGTGCTGAGGAAGAGGCCATCTTAATAGGTAGAATTACTGCAGAAAAAGATAATCCCTTACTAAATACTAGAGAGGTTGTTGGAAAAAATCCCATAAGGGTTGTTATTGATAAAGATTTAAGACTATGTAACAGCCTAAATTTGTTTAATAATAATTCTAAAACAATTATATTTAACAAACATAAATCACTAGAGAAAGGCAAGAAAATCTATATTAAAATAGATTTTGAAAATACAATTCAAAATATCTTAAGTGAATTATATCAAAAAAAGATTCAATCTATAATTGTTGAAGGTGGTACTAAAACATTACAATCCTTCATTGATGCAAAAATTTGGGATGAAGCAAGAATCTTTAAAAGTGAAAAAAAACTAATCAATGGGGTGAGTAAACCCAATATAAAAGGTTTAAAAACAAATAGTTATGAAATCGGAATGGAAAAGCTAGAAACAATAGAACCTTATAAATAAGTGATCGCATTAATACTAACGATTCTACTAACATCTGCCCTATTTTTTATTTTTAAAGAATTTGAAAAAAGAGAAATAAGCACCAATCAAGCAATTACATTCAATTATCTTGTAGCAAGCATTTCAGCATACCTTTTCACAGATCAAAGTCTATCTTTAAATAAGATAATAAATTCTGAATGGATACCATCTACAATTTTACTAGGGATTTTATTTGTAGTTATGTTTAACATTATGGCTAAAACAACACAAAAACTAGGCATTTCTATTGCCTCCATGGCATCAAAAATTTCTCTTATTATACCTTTTTTCTTAGCTTTAATAATAAATGATGATGGTAATTTATCATTTATTAGTATTTCAGAAAAAATTAACACTATTAATTTAATAGGTGTCCTCTTATCAATAGTAGCAATATATCTCTCTTTTAATATAGAAAACAAAAAAAAACATTCAATTAACATAGCAATTATTTTATTTGTTGGAGCAGGAATATTAGATTCAATACTAAACTATATTCAAAAAACTAAATTAAACTCCGAGAATGATTATAATTATTTTATAATATCAGTTTTTTTTGTGGCTTTCTTAGCAGGATTAACAAAACTTATCATTACTAGTGAAAAACTAAAAACCAAAAATATACTTGCTGGAATATGCCTTGGAATTCCTAATTATTTTAGTATTTACTTTGTTCTAATTTCTTTGAAAGAATTAGGAGGAACAATTGTCTTTCCAGTACTTAATATTGGAGTAGTACTTACTGCATCTATACTAGGATTTTTTATTTATAAAGAAAAATTGAATATGAAAAACTGGATTGGAATAACAATGGCGTGTATTGCCATACTATTTATTTTAGGATTTTGAAAAACAATCAAACATACCAAGAAATTAAATATCCAACAATAGAACTTTTTAAAGAAAAATGTCAAATTATATTTAAAGTAAAGACAAGTAAGGAGAAAAAAAATAGAAAATTTGAGATGAAATCATAAATTAACAATAAATTTTTTTAAAACTATATAATGAAACTATTACAACAACTCTGCGAAATACATTCTCCATCTGGAGAAGAATTCAAAATGACGAAATTTATACTGGAATATATCAAAAAAAACGAAGACAGCTGGGATACTAAGCCTGTCCTGCACTTTGGCGAGGGATTTCAAGACAACTTGATAATGGTATTTGGAAAAAAACCTAAAACCGCTATTTTTGCGCACCTTGACTCTATTGGATTTACTGTAAAATATGATAATGAAATCATAAAAATTGGTGGCCCTGTAACAAATGAAGGTATTACACTTGTTGGAGAAGATTCTAAAGGAAGAATCGAAGGTAAAATTATTAGTAATAAAAAAAAACTATTTATTGACTTCCCAAGAATAATTGATAGAGGCACATCTCTTGTCTTCAAAACAAATTTTAGAGAAAATAATGAATTTATACAATCTTGTTATATAGATAATAGATTAGGTGTATGGAATGCATTACAGATTGCAAAAAGTATCAAAGAAGGGATTATTGTGTTCACTTCTTGGGAAGAACATGGAGGAGGCTCAGCTGGCTATCTAGGTAGATTTATCTATAAAAAATATAATGTACATCAGGCACTTATTTCAGATATAACATGGATAACAAAAGGCATAATACATGGTAAAGGTTGTGTGATTTCATATAGAGATAGCGGCATCCCAAGAAAATTATTTATTGATAAGATTTTGTTGATTGCGAAAAAGTCAAAAATTCCATATCAACTTGAAGTAGAAAGCTCTGGTGGTTCTGATGGAAATGAATTACAAAGAAGTGATTATCCTTGGGATTGGTGTTTTGTCGGTGCACCTGAAGATAATGTGCACTCTCCTGATGAAAAGGTACATAAAAATGATATAAAATCAATGGTAGAACTTTATAAAGAACTAATGAATAATTTATAATAAAATACAAATAATTATAATAAATTATTTTTTTTTATTTTAGTAAAAATTAATGTTTTTTACAGTACCTTCAACAACAATTGTATCAAAAAAAGTATTTGAATTCAAATTATACTTATATATAGTATTAGGGCTATTTTGAGAATCATTAATATATAATACATCTCTGTTGTAGTAATATGTTACCGAGTCAGTTATTGAATATTGAGAATAAACCTCATCCCGATAATATAAAATATCAGATTTCATTGAATTTAAACGACTAACACCAGAACCATTAGAGTTCATCTTGTAAAACCCACCTTCAGCTAGAAAATAATATTCTGTATCTTCATTATTAGTAATTAGGTTACTAGCATTATAAATACCTGTCAATGTAGTATTAGCAGTAATATTCACATCCCACGGGTTTATTGTAACTAAAGTAGATTGAGTTTGTGTAGCTATATTATTTGGATCATAAACTCCTCTGCAAAGAACTTTTAAATTATTTAAATTTACAGCTGAATTAGGATTATCCCCTATATAAAGACTACCCATTATATCAGCAAGTGGAACAAGATTGTCTTTATAATCAATAGCAATTATTGTAGAATCTTTTAAAGAATCAGTAATAGCACCTCCATTCATTACATAAGATCTATACCATTTACTTAAAATAAAAACTGGTTTTGTGTTATCTCCAGTTTCTATATCAGATGTAATTTCCATCCGTTCAAGATCTACAACTTTTACTTTTGAATCGTCCTTATCTACCACAAACAATCTATTATTACTTACAAAATCAAAATCAACAGGATTTATAAATCCATTTACCATTCCTTTATCTTCAAAAGTATTTATATTGGCAGTAATTATATGGTTATCTCCTAAAATATAGGCTTTAGAGTCACGAAATTTTATTTTTTTAGCATTAGCAATGGAAATATTATTGACTTTCTTAAATATTTGACTAATAACTTCAGGAATAGAATCTTGATAATTATAGAAACTCACTCCCATATCAGTGATAATATACATCCCTTCACCATAATCTTCATCCAAAACAGGTGTTACAACTTCTGATTCTGAGCAAGCAGAAAAAATAAAAGATAAGATTATAAAATAATTGAAAAGTTTCATATTAATTTTTTTGGTAAAGATAAAAAAAGAGAGAGAAATGTCTCTCTTCTTTATATTTATATTAATTTATAAATATTAATTAAAGCAATATCCACCTGGTATTATACCAACCATAACTGAATCAGTCAGTGAACCTGAATTTGTATATTTGAATGACCAACCCTGTTGTACATAATCAACAGCATCAGTACCATAAATATATCCATCATTATATCCTAAGCTGTAGAAATTTCTATTAATTAATGGAGTGGTTGGCAGCTCAGTATCAGAAATACTCATAGAATAAAGAACTTTAGACCATGATCCATCAGAAAAATATAAACTACTGCCATAATCGTCAATTATTAAATCTGAAGGGTTATTACCTTCCGCAAAAGGAAGGTTTAGCTCAATGTTATTATTAACTATTTTCACTAAACTTCCGGCTGTTTGAGAAACAACATTCCAATTAGCATCGTATTCGGTATATCCTCCTGACAACACCCACACTGCACCATTAACATCAACAACAATAGAAGATGGCTTGTCACCAACAGTTAAAGTGTTTTCTATCATATCAGTAGATGTATTAATTATACTAACAGTATTATCGAGTCCCCAGCCACCAACATTACAGATATAGGCAAATCCATTACTTTCAACAATACCTTCAGGACCCATTCCACAAGCTATAGTTGATGTAATAGTATTAGTGGTTAAATCAATGACTTGAACTCCATTTATTCCCCAATCTGTCACATAAGCTTTATTTTCAGAAACTTGTTCAATATATCTTGGTTGAACAGCATCTATTGTTGTAATATGCATCATTGAATCAACTGAAGCAACTTCAATTTTTGCTGAGTTATTTACAACTATATATGCATTATCATTTATTATATTCATTGACTGAACTACATCACCTAACGGAAATGAATTATTTGATAAAAATACATCATTTGTAACCGAACCATACTCGTCTACATAAGAAATTGAGCCATTTCCTGCATTAAAATTACCCTCATTAGTAATAAAATATCCATTTTCATAGTTTCCTGTAATAATAGGAGTAAGATTATCCTTACTACATCCACTTAATATAATAATTAATGATAGTAATAGATATCTTAATGTGTTCATTGTTTTCATTGTTTTCATTGTTTTCATTGTTTTCATTGTTTTAGTTTTAATTAATAATATATTTTATTGTAAATAGATATTCTCTTCCAGGAT
>MDSV01119644.1_pt1 | contig 12355 bp, 13 predicted proteins | sample 810851 | NCBI WGS metagenome assembly MDSV01 (sample SAMN05326640, study PRJNA326480) | marine metagenome | isolation source: seawater | place: Atlantic Ocean: North East | collected 2012
GGAAATTTTAAAAAAATCATTTCATCAAGTGCTTAATTCTTTTTTTTCTCAAATGTTTAGTTTTATCAAAACTTTAGATTTGTGTGAAAATAGTATTTCTTTCACTTTTTTTGGAAACCAAGATTCAATAAAAGAAATAAAAATTAATTTACAAAAAAACTATTTAGGAAGAGCTACATTTGTATATAAAGATAGTAAAGAAAAAGATGGCAGTGTTGTTGTTTGTAAAAATCAAACATGTTCAGAAAAGTTAAAAAATCTAAATGAAGTAAAAAATTATTTAGAAAATAAGATTTAATGTTTCAAAACTTAAATAACCAACAAAAAGGCTCACTTTTAGCATTTGTTGGGGTAATGTTTATTACCCCAGACTCATTATTAATTAGATTGTCTAATATAGAAACTTGGGGAATGTTGTTTTATAGAGGAGCAATACCTTTTCTATTTGTTTTGGCTGGATTAATATTTTTTTATAAAAAAAATTTTTTTAAAGCTTTGTTTGGTATTGGATACCCAGGGATATTTTACGTAATAAGTTTTTCTGTATGCAATATTACTTTTATAATTTCAATACAAAATACTAATGTAGCTAATACTTTAGTAATGATTGCTTTGGCGCCTATGCTTTCAGCAATATTAGGAGCATTATTTTTAAAAGAAGCTCCTGATAAAAAAACATTGGCAGCTATAGCTATTACTTTTTCTGCTTGTGTATATATTTTTCATGACTCATTAAAATTAGGTAATATTTATGGGGACTTGTTTGGTCTTATAACGGCATTTGGGTTAGCTTGTAATGCAACACTAGCAAGATACGCCAAAAATAGAGATTTAGTACCTTCGGCAGTACTTGGTAAATTATGTGTGGCCATTTTTGCTTTTTTCTTTGTTGAAAATTTCGAGTTGTTAGAAAAAGATTTATTTTATGTACCTCTAATGTGTGTAATGTGTGTAGCCATACCTTTTGTTTTAGTTACTATTGCACCAAGATTTATAACTGGTGCTGAGGTAAATCTTTTCTTCTTATTAGAAACTATACTTGGACCAATTTGGGTATGGCTTGTTATTAAAGAGCAGCCTAGCTTGGAAACGATATTAGGTGGATCTGTGATCATAATAACAATCGCAATTCATTCTTTCTTAGCCTTAAAAAAAACATAATAGAAAACTAACTACTTGCTTTTTTATACAAAAAGCATACTCACGCAGAAATGACAAAACTTATTAAAAATTCTTGGGCTCTTTTTCTTGGTTATGGAGTTCTTATAGTGGCTCATGGCCTTCAAGGAAATTTGTTGGGATTAAGAGCAGTATTAGAAAATTTTAACATTATAGCGACAGGCGCTTTAATGTCTGGATATTTTATTGGCTACTTTATTGGTGCAAATGTTGTTCCAAATTTAGTAAATAAAGTTGGACATATAAGAGTTTTTGCTGCTTTTGCATCAACAGCATCTTTAAGTATTTTGCTTCACTCAATTATTGTAGATCCATATGTGTGGATACTTGGAAGATTTATAACTGGTTTCAGTATTATAAGTATATTTGTAGTTGTTGAAAGCTGGCTTAACGATAGAGCGACTAACAGAACTCGTGGAAAAGTTTTATCGATTTATATGATAATAACTTTTGTGGGAATTGGCTTAGGAACTCTTCTTTTAAATTTTAATGATCCAACAAATTATGAACCATTCATCTTAGTTTCATTGTTGCTATCTATTGCGTTGGTCCCTATACTTCTTACAAAACGTAAACCTCCTACTTTTAAAAAAACATCTAGAATTAATATTATAGAATTATATAAAATTTCTCCTCTTGCAACATTTAGTATGTTTTGTGTTGGGTTTATTCATCCAGCAATATTTACAATGGGTGCAGTTTATGGTGCTTTAATGAATTTTTCAGTTTTGGAAATTTCTTTATATTTATTTCTAATTACGCTTTCTGGGGCTATATTTCAGTGGCCAATAGGTTATTTATCTGATCGTTATGATAGAAGAATTATTTTAGTTATAACAGCCTTGTTTGGTTCATTACTTACAATATTATGTTTTTTTTCTGTTTCAATATCTCCAGATTTTATAAATTTATCTAGCAATTGGAAAACTGTTTTACAACATATTACAAATCATAGAATGCTGTTTTATATTTTTATAAGCCTTTACGCTGGTGTATCTTTGCCGTTGTTTTCACTAAATCTTGCATATGTAAATGATTTTCTACCTAAGGAAAAATTTGTATCTGCAGGAGCGGGTATGCAAATCATATTTGGACTAAGTGCAATGTCTGCTCCTTTTGTATGTTCGTTTTTTATGAAAAATTTTGGTCCTAATGGCATATTTATTTTTTTATTTATTTTTCAAACTTTAATTGGCTTGTTTGGAATTTATAGAATGACGAGAAGATCAATTGAAGAAAATCCTGATAATACATTTACACCAATGCCAAGAAATATTACTCCTCTTGGTATGGAATTAGATCCTGATGCTGGCGTAGATTTAACTAACAAAGAAAATAAAAGTTAATTGGCATCAAGAACAGCATGTAAAAATTGCTTTGTTCTTTCGTTCTGAGGATCGCCAAATAATTTTTCTGGCGGTCCTTGTTCAAAAATTTTACCTTCATTAAAAAAACAAACTCTGTCTGATATTTCTCTAGCAAAACCCATTTGATGCGTCACCATAATCATTGTTAGATTATGTTCTTTATTCAAAGATCTAATAACATTTAGTACTTCGCCTACTACTTCTGGGTCTAATGCTGAAGTAATTTCGTCTAACAGCATTACTTTTGGTCTCATAGCTAAAGCTCTAGCTATTGCTACTCTTTGTTGTTGCCCTCCAGATAATCTTGAAGGGTGCTGATCTTTTTTATCTGTTAGACCTACCAATTCCAATAGTTCAAGAGCTCTTTCTTCTGCTTCTTCTTTTTTCATACCTAGAACTTCCACTGGTGCTTCAATACAGTTTTGTAAAGCCGTCATATGTGGAAATAAGTTAAATTGTTGGAATACCATTCCAATCTTAGAGCGCCTCTCTCTTAAATACTTTTCGTTAGCCTCAATTTGTTTACCATTTAATTCCATGTGCGTGAGTGTTTCGCCATCTAAATGAATAATTCCTCCATTAATTTTTTCTAATGTCATCAAAACTCTAAGAACTGTAGTTTTTCCTGAACCAGAAGGTCCAATAATAGAAACCATTTCATTTTTTTTAATATCTAAATTTAATTTATCCAAAACAACAAGGTCTCCATATTGTTTTGTTACATCTTCAAATTTTACTATTATTTCATCAGAATTTTTATTTTCCATAATTTAAATTAATTATTGTTTTATTTTTCCCTGTGCAATATTTACTTTCTTTTCTAATTTTCTAACCCACATAGCTGCAGGAACAGAAAGAATTAAAAATATTATACCAACCATTGTGTAAGGTTCCAAATATCTATAATTGTAACCACCGACTGCAGTTGCTGCGTGAAATAATTCAGCAACACCTATTGTTGATAAAAGCGGTGTATCTTTAAAAATACCTACTAAATAATTGCCCATTCCTGGTATAGCTATTGGAAATGCTTGTGGCAAAATAATTTTTCGATAAGTATAAACTGTTGAAAAATTTAGAGCTCTACATGCTTCCCATTGTGTTTTAGGTACACCCTCTAAAGCGCCACGATAAACTTCAGAAAGATAAGTTCCAAAGTGCAGTCCAATTGTTATCATTCCACAAACCCAAGCAGATAATGTTATTCCAAATTGAGGTAAAACAAAATAAACAAAAAATAGCTGAATAAGAAGGGGGGTTGAGCGAATAAATTCGACTATCTCTCTATTTATAAAGTTTATAATTTTAGATGGAGTTCTCTGACCAAGTAAAAAAAACAAACCAACAATAAGTGCTATTGCGTACCCTACTCCTGCAGCAATAATTGTATTAAAAGTCGCCAATAACATTTTAGGCAAAATTTCATAAGCAAAATCCCATCTAAAACCCATTTCCATAATATTACACTTTGCCTTTCCCAACTTTTCTAGCCGCTAAAACTTCTAACCATCTTAAAAAGGGAACTAAAGCAAATCTTGCCATAATATAATAAATCAATAATGCAGTTCCAAAGCATTGGGCTGAAAGCCATGTAATTGAATTAATTTGTTTAGCCTCAAATGTTAAATCAACAACAGTTACAAGTGCAACTAGTGCTGTTGCTTTTAAAAGCTCAACTGTCAAATTTGCAGCAGGTGGTAAAATAATAGGGAATATTTGAGGAATAATAATATTTTTAATTCTTTTTATTGAACTAAAATTTAAAGCATGTGCAGCCTCCCATTGACCTTTGGGTACTGCAAGTATTCCTCCTCTTACAATTTCTGCACCGTAAGCTCCAAAATTCATACCAAGTGCAACAACGCCAGCAACAAAAGCTTCTAAAGAAAGTCCAAAAAAAGGTAAAACATAATAAACCCAAAATAACTGAACTAATAAAGATGTTCCTCTAAAAAACTCTATATAAATAGTTGCAATACTTTGAATTATTAAATTTTTAGATAAACGCATTAAACCAAAAATCATTGATATAATTACGTAAAGTATCATTGAACAAATCAAAACTTTTATAGTAGTGACAGTTCCTAAAAGTAGTGTTGAGCCATGTTCAGCCAAGAATGCGTAATAACTCACAGTTTAACCTTTTATTATATTTAAAAGAAATCAGGCGACATTTATTTTGTCGCCTGATTAAATTAATATTATTTTTTTTTACTACTTAGTTGAACAAGCCCATTCAGTAGTCATTGAAGGAGGAGGAAGTTGAGCTTTATCATACCCATATTTTCCTGCTCTTTCTAACATTTTTGCTGGGTTAGCCATAACTTTAGCTAGAGCTTTGTTAAATTCATCTCTAAATTTAACATCTGTTTTTCTAAATCCGATACCAACTACATTTAAAGTCTCTTTGGGCATCAATTTAGGATCAGTAACTTCGAACTTACCACCTGTTTTTTCTTCATGTTCTTTTGCACCAAAAAATGTTTGAACCGCTGCATCAGCTCTTCCTGCTTTCATTGCCGCAAGTATCCCCACTTCTCCTTCTACAAGAAGCATTTGGCTATCAGGAACTCCATATTTTTTTGCAGCTTCTACAGTGTTAAAACCAGTACCTGTTACTAGTTTAGCTCCAGTTCTAATTACATCTTCATAATTATTAATACCTTTAGGATTGCCTTTTGGAACTAACATTGCATCTCCAAAAACACCTATTGGATCTGAAAAATTCATGTTTTCACATCTACTTTTCAAAATATACATTCCGCCAGTAACCATATCTGAACGATCAGCATTTATTCCAGGTATCAAGCCAGACCATTCAAAAACCTTAGTTTCGTGTTCGGTAATCCCCATTTCTTCTAAAACTGTTAAAGCTATCATATTAACAAATCCTAAGGCTTCACCGTTATCACCGGCATAAGCCCACGGTACTGCTGTACCAAAACCAAGTCTTAACTTATGTCCATCAGCTAGTCTTTCTGTTAAAGTTTTTGCACTTACAGATGAAATGCTAAAAAGAAGTATAAGTAAAACTGAAAACGATTTAATTGCTCTATTCATATTTATTTCCCTCTAGTTAAGTTTATTTTTTTATTAAACCAAAATTAGACTTATTTGTACAGTTAGAATATTTCAATTATAAGTTGATAAATTAATTTTAATTTTCTTTTTCTATTTTGTTTCCAACTTCTACTATTCCATCATTTAAAGGTGATAAATATACACCCATATCAATATGATTATAGGTTTTTTTTAACGACTGTAGTAAATTTAATGAATTATCATCGGTCTTAGGTTTTAAATTAATAGCAACACATCTTGGAATATTTTTTTCAACTTTAAAAAAAACATTATTTATTTTAATATTCTTGCCTACCCAATTTTTTTCTTCCCATGCGTCAGCTCCTTCCATGTAAAAATTAGCTCTAAATCTTTGAAATTCAATTTTTTCGCTAGTTTTTTTTTCAAAATCTTTAATACTATTTAAATTAACCAAAGACATTGAATTAAATATGTTGTTGGAATGAGAGGTGTCATAAAAAGGAAATTCAATATTTTTTAATAATGAAATAGGTTTCATCAAAGAATTTTCTAATTCCATCAACTTATTTGAAAGCAATAATCTTTCATTAGGGTCATCCGCTAATATTGAAATTATATCTGTACTATTAAGTAAGAGAGTTAATTTTTTCTTTTCATATACAAAGTTGTATTTATTTAATACAGGAGAATTTTTTAAAGTTAAAAAATTAATTAGTTTTCTTTTTTTTACGTCTTTTTGAATTAATTTCGCTTTTTCCAAATCAATACTTCTCGAAAATGCAAAGATTCTATCATTTTCTATACCTCTATTTTTTGAAATATTACATGACAGTATATCTTGAAAAGAAATGGATTTAACAGGGCAATAATGTATGGAAGAAATCTTACAATTCATATATTTAATTTAATAATAATCTATTTAAGATAAAATGTATATTTCTAAAGCATTATTTGGAAACTAAATTATATAGAACTCAATTTAAAATGATGTAATTATTTAACAATGAATATTAAAAAATTTAATCTTCAGCAAAATTTGAAATTAGCACTCGAATTTATTGGAAAAAGAAATTTTTCTGATGCAATAAATTTGTATAGAAAGATTATTGAAATTGATCCGAATAACTTTGAAGCAAATATGAATTTGGGCACAATTTTTGCACAAAGAGATGATTTAGAAGAGGCAATAAAATTATGGAAAAAAGCAATTGAAATAAATCCAAATGATCATGGTGTTCACAATAATTTAGGCCTAAGTTATGTCAGAACAGGAGAAAATGACAAAGCAATTAAATATTTGGAGTTAGCTACTAAACTAAATCCAAATGATTCAAATAGCTTTAGCAATCTAGGTTTTGCTCAAAATCAATTAGGGGAATACGAAAAAGCAAAAAGTAATTTATTAAAAGCTATATCATTAAATCCAAAAAATTTTATGGCGCATTACAATATTGGAAATCTTTATAAAAAATTAAATGAAATTAACAAATCAGAAAAATATTATTACGATGTATTGAAAATTTCACCTAAATTTTTAAATGCTTATATTAATTTAATGGATTTATATGAAAGATCAAATCAAGACAAAAAATTAGAAGAAATTATTAATAAATCAGAAAAATATATAAAAAATAATGCAACAATTGAATTATTTAAGGGAAATCTTTTATATAAATCAAAAAAATATTCAGATGTAATAGAAAAATTAGAATCTATAAAATTTACAAATCAGCAAAATAAAGACGAAATGTTAAAAGAAGGATCAAGAACATCAATATTGGCTAAATGTTATGATCATACTAATGATATTGATAAAGCTTTTAAATATTTTAAATTAGCAAATGAAGTAAATTTCAACTCAAATAAAGATAGAATTAATAAAAACAATTTTATAAATATTATAAATAAAAGAATTAATTATTTTGAAAAACAAAAAAAAATTGAATGGCCAACTATAAAAGCAAATATTAATAAAAATGATCCAATATTCCTTGTTGGCTTTCCAAGGTCTGGAACTACGTTATTAGACACAATTTTAAGAAGTCATCCTTCTGTTGAGGTAATAGAAGAAAAACCAATCATTGATGAGTTTATTATACAGCTTCATAAAAAAACTAACTCAAATTTAGATACTTTAAAAGTAGTTAACGAAAATTTATTAAATGATATGAGAAATATTTATTTTGATAGAAGAAATCAGTATGTAAATGAAGATAAAAATAAAATTTATATTGATAAGATGCCACTAAATATTATTTATATTGGTGAAATAATTAGAATTTTTCCTAATGCTAAATTTATTTTAGCAATTCGTCATCCATGTGATTGTGTGTTAAGTTGTTTTATGCAGAACTTTGTTCTTAACGACTCTATGGCTAACTTCTTAAATTTAAATGACTCAGCAAAATTTTATGACTTAGTGATGTCATTATGGGAAAAACATTTAAAAATATTTTCTGTAAATTATCACACAGTTAAATATGAAGATATAGTCTCAAATTTTGATCAATCAGTTAGAAAATTATTAAATTTTTTAGACTTAAAATGGTCAGATAATGTAAATGAATTTTATAAAACAGCAAAAACTCGAGGAATTATTTCTACTCCAAGTTATAATCAAGTTAATCAACCAATTTATTCTAAATCTATGGGACGTTGGAAAAAATATGAAAATCAACTATCTGACATTCTTCCTATTTTAAATCCTTGGATAAAAAAATATGGATATTAATAATGAAAACACTCTCTCCTTTATTCATGGGTAAAATGAAAAAATACAAACCTATTCAAGTAGTAAATGTAACTAAAGTAGTATTACAAGTTGCTCAGAAAGATTACTAAAAAAACATGTATGAATCAGATAAAATTATGAAAATAGGAACTAATGTCTAAAAGATATAGCGGAAAATCATTTAAAGACGCGAGTGTTATGAAAAAACCTAAACTTTCCTTAAAAGAAAAAAGAAAAATTAAAAAAGAAAAAAAAAATAAATAGCTTAAAGACTCATCAATTTAAGCAAGAAGCTAGATATATGGTTAGAGACTTTTGAGATAAAACAAATGGTAATTTTTAAGCCTTTTGGTAAACTTTTGTTATGGCAATGTCTAAATTTAAAAAATATAGGTAAATCTCAGTATAGTGTTAAATGATAAAAAAATTTATTGTAACAACTACAATTAATCCACCAACAAAAGCCCTTTTGAAATTTAGTAAATTTAATGGTTGGAGACTTATAGTTGTAGGTGATTTAAAAACTCCTGAAAAAGATTATAAATCATTAAAAAACTGTATTTATTTAAATCCTAAAGATCAAGAGAGAATATCCAAAAAATTAAGTGACCAAATAGGTTGGAATTGTATCCAGCGAAGAAATTTTGGATTTATTTATGCTTATAAATTAGGAGCAGAAATTGTAGCAACTGTTGATGATGATAACATTCCATATAAAAATTGGGGAAAAAATTTATTAGTTGGAAAAAAAATAAATTTAAAAGTTTATAAGGATAAATCTGGATTTTTTGACCCTATAAGTGTAACTGAATACAAAGATTTATGGCACAGAGGATATCCTGTTCAATTACTTCGAAAAAGAAACCCAATTTTGGTTGGTCAGAAAACTATAAAATGTTTAGTTCAGGCGGATTTATGGGATGGAGATCCTGATATTGATGCAATTTGCAGAATAGGACTGAGTCCAAATGTTAAATTTAAAAAATTTAAACCTTTTAGTTCACAAAGCTTAACACCATTTAATAGCCAGAATACTTTTTTGCATAGAAGCGTTTTAAAATATTATTTAATGTTTCCACATGTTGGTAGAATGGATGATATTTGGGGTGCCTACTATCTTCAGAAGAAAGTTAAATATAAAAACTTTATAGTTTTTAACAATGCAAGTGTATATCAAGAAAGAAACAATCATAATTTAGTTAATGATTTAAAAAATGAGATAATGGGATATGAAAATACAATAAAATTTAATAGAGAAAATATTATGAATTATATACCCAAAAAAACAAAAGATTGTATAAATACATACACAAAGCTTTTTAAGTGAAGATATTAATTTCACCTTCAATTAATTTACAGACTGAATATCATTATAATAGAATTCAAAAATTAGTAAAAAAAATTACAAATTTTAATTGTCAGACTGTAATTAAAAGCTGCAATGGGGAACTTAATCATTATGGAGAAATTACAAAAATACTTGGAAAAAATAATGTTTTTATCCTGAATAATGTTCATAAAGCTTATTTTGGCAAAGAAAGATCTGAAAATTTTAATTCTCTTTTAGAGAGATATCCATCTAACTTTTTTTATGAGGAGCCAAATTTCATAAATTATAATCAAATTAAATCCCAAAACATTCATTTTGATTTTTTTTTGATATCAATACAATCAATTAATAAAAATTTTGAGATAGCAAAAGAATTAAAAGACAAAGGTGTGAAAATTGGTTTATTTGATAAAGTGGATGACAATCAAATATATTTTGACGAACATAATTATTTAAAAAAAATAAACTATGAGCTTTATGATGTGGTATTTAAACAAGATCTTCCGCATACACTAAATTTAAAAAATATTTTTCCAATAGCGCCGGTTCCTTCAAAAATTAAATTAATAAAGCAAACTAATAATTCTGGTATCATTCATAATATTACAACTTCATTTGTTGGAGATTATCGAAAAAATGTAACAAGAGGTGATAGGAAAGAACTAGTTGAATTTTTTGAGAAAAATTATCCTGAAAATACTTATATTAGTTTTAATAAAAAAGAATATCATAAAAAAAGTTTCCTTGATGAATTAAATTTGCAATCGTTGTTTAATTTATCTCCATCAGGTAAAGTTTGGGACTCTTATAGACATTGTGAATTAGTTAATTATGGTAAACCAATTATATTACCTGAACCTGATTGTAAGATTGCACCTGGCTCTTTTAAAGATATGTATAATTGTATTTTTTATAAAACAGAATATAAAAACGGCGATTATAAAATTAAAGATCTTAAAAATTTAAAAAAAAAAATTGATATAGTTATGTCTAATAAAAAAATTCGAAGTTCTATTTATGAAAATTATTATGATTTGATTGCAGGAAATCACACAAGAGAAAGAAGATCGGCTTATCTTATTGAAATAATGTCTAGTATTATAAAAAGATAATATTATTTTTAGGATTTTGTAGGATAACTAGGTAAAAAATGAAAAAAATTTTAGAGATCTTGGTTCTGGTTTATGGGATTTTATAGGATAACTTGTAATAGACTTGTAACGAAAGAGAAAAAAAAGAAATTAGACAGTGTGAACAAAGAATTACAAGTAAACTGTGGAAAATGATACAGGAAGCTGGTTATTTAATAGCCCTTCAAAGTGTTAATTTTATTTAATACTTTACTTTTTTTTAAATATTTTTGAAAATTATTTAAGAAAAAGTTAATTTTATCCATCATTTCATTTTTATATCCACCTCCAGTATGTTGTGTAAGAATTAAATTTGGACAAGTCCAGAGTGGGTTATTTTTTCTAAGTGGCTCTTCAGCTGTAACATCTAAAATAGCCCCTTTTAAAGAATTATTTTTAAGTTTTTTTATTAAATATTTTTCATTAATCAAATTACCTCTACCAACATTAATAAAAATAGTTTGTTTTGAAAAACTATTAATTAATTCTTTATTAAAGAGCATTTTAGTTTTTGGAGTTCCTGGTAGAGCACAGATAACTATTTCTGCTTTTTTTATCTTTTTAATGAAAAAACTTTTTTTTGAATTTGAGTCGATAAAGGAATAATTACAATTAAATACTTTTATATATTTTGCTATTTCCTGATTTATTGATCCTTTACCAAAAAATAAAATATTTTTATCATTTAATATTTCTAATTTTGCTCTAATTGGATCACCAATCCATTTTTTATCTTTTTTTAATAAAGTGAAACTATCCAAACCCCTATAAAAAGAAAAAATTCCTGCCATTACTGTTTGGGCTACTTGATGTGCAAAAAAACTTTTTAAATTAGTAATAATTACATCTTTATTTAAAAAATTTTTTTTAATATTAGAATATTCAGCAAAGCCTGTGGACTCTAATTGAATCCATTTTATTTTACTACTTTGCTTTACCCAATCAGAGGGAATATTTCCAAACACAATCTCGCATTTAAGGAAATTATTATCAGCAACCTTTTTAAATCTTAGATTGGAAAAATATAAATTATGTTTTTTTAAATTTTTTTTAATAATTTTTTTTTCTAAATTATTTAATTCACATGCAATATAGATATTCATAAAATTTTATTTTGATTGGTTATCATTGTTAAATCTAGTTAGTTTTATAATCATCTTTTTATGCTTATTCTTTCCAAAAAGAATCCTTTGGTTGACCTCTATCAACAACAACACACGAATACACTGACTCTTTATCAAATGGAAAATCTTTTTCGATTTTATCATTCATAGTAATACCTATCCCTGGATTTTCAGGCCTTAAGAGATTGCCATCTTTAATAACTCTTTGATCACCAAACATTATTGGTTCTAGCTTGTATTGTATCATTGGAAATTCAACTAAATTTCCATTGCACCCAAATGCAACTTGATAATTTGCCATAATAGCTACTGGTCCGCCCCAAGCATGTACAACAGGTTTTGTTTTTGCATTCTCAAACACTTCTTTCACGGCATGCATTCCTCCAATAACTGATGCATCTGGTTGAACAAAATTATAAATATCTAAATTTATCCTCTCTATCATTTCTAAA
>MDSV01092971.1_pt1 | contig 12354 bp, 13 predicted proteins | sample 810851 | NCBI WGS metagenome assembly MDSV01 (sample SAMN05326640, study PRJNA326480) | marine metagenome | isolation source: seawater | place: Atlantic Ocean: North East | collected 2012
GAATTCTCTTCTGCTCTGCTTTGGTGTGGCCGAGCTCCCGCCGTATGAATCAAGCCGATCTGTCTCGGCTTAGTGGCAATGTTGCTTGCCTTGACTGCCCTGATTGTTTGTTCCAGCGCATATCTGGTGGGGCTTGGATGACTCCGTTGTTAACCCATCTCGCTCGGCAGCTTCATTTTTTTTGGTCACTGGAGATCGGACGTTACGTCGCTTGCAGAGAGGCTTGACCATCGTGATCAGTCGCTGCTGGCGATGACTTGTGTTCAGGTGCCAGCAGGTTTGCTATCCAATGATTCTGTTCACTCCCTAGTGATCATCAGTAAGAGGCACTGATTATTTTGGATTCGGGGATCCTCACTCCTAGTTCTTGGCGCCATTCGTTCAGGGGTTTGTCCCATCCCTCTTCCCATTTCTGCACTACCAGAGGAGCCGCTTCTAGGCCGATGCGATTGCCATGAGCAATGCCGCAGCTAATCGCCTCTAGTTCTGCTGGTTGAAAGCGAACGGATTTGAAACTTGCCAGTAAGTTGAGCAGCACATAGGCAGGAAAGCCGATTTGGGTGGCTGTGATCGCAAGCACCCCTGATTCCCCAGCTGGCTCCGTATTGAAGCCAGCGATGACATGATGAATGTCGTGGGTGGTGGCGATCCGCTGGGTCAGCCAAAGAGCCTCGCTGCTTGTGTCACGCGGGCGGAAGAACTCCGGGTCGTAATTCATCCTGCGAATCATGCCCGCGTAGGCATGGCCCAGAGTGTCGTCGGGTAACTCAGATAGCGCCTGTAAATCCGGTTGAAATGGTGGATAGCGTTGTTCAATCAGCTCGGCGCCGCCTGGCAGTGCACGAAATCGCTCCACGCACACCGTCATCGCTTCACTGTCGATGAAGTTGTCAACCAGATCAGCGACGCTGTCTAGCCCACCACCAGTTTTTGCGAGATCCCGAAGAATCCCGAGATTCCTAACGGATCGGAGAAGTTCTCTGGCCTTGCCCATCGATGTCGGCCTCCAGATCAAGAGTGGCTAGTTCTGCTGTATAGCGCGGGCGCACGTTCTTGAGCAGGGGGAGGCTGACGACGCACAGTCCTGCCATCAGTAGCCAGAGGCTGAGCCCATGGCCTTGGGAATCCATTAGAGCTCCGGCCACAAGCGGTGCACCTGTGGCGCTGATGGCGAAGCACTGGGAGAAGAGAGCCATCGCTAAGCCTCGATGGTGGAGGGGCGTTTCCTCGATCATCGCTTCAGCAGCTGTTGGCAAGAACGCCGCCTTGCCAAAGGCCATCGGTACAACCGCGAGGGTGATCAGAACAACCCCTCCGTTCCAGAGGGCTGAACAAGCCAGCAGCAGACCGCCGATGCTGAAGCTGCAGAGGCCGATGCCAAGCCCAAAGCGAAGGCTTCTCTGTGCCACCCAGTTGCCCACTGGCCACTGCAGCAGAACCAGCCATCCCAGTTCGAGGGCAATGACGACGCCACTCCAGGCTGAGCTCAGGGCCGGTCTTTCCAATCCACCTCGGACCAGATCAAGCGGCAGGGCACTCTGGAGCAGTGACACCATCGCCGTGGCCACGATGCTCACCATTAACACCGGCAGCAGCGGCATTAACCAGCCAAAACTGGAGTCGCGTTGGCTGTTGACGTCATCGTTGACACCGATCTCTGCGTCGGCTTTGAGCAGGGACTGACGGCCATCCGGTAGAGGCTTCCAGGCGAGGATCACCAACATCGTGATCACCGCAAGGGCTTCAATCACGTACACCCCGCGGATCATCCCTAAGGCGGCGAGCAAGGCACCTCCCAGTGCGCCAATCGCGACCCCGACGGCATCCGCACTGCGGGCCAGGGCATAGCCCCGGCTGGATGGGTAGCTGCCGCTGCTCAGTGGAACTGCAAGTTCGATCGCCGGGAAGTAAAGACCGGCGGCGATTCCGATCAGCATCTGACCACTGAGATAACCCTGGAAGGTGGTGGAGGGCAGCAGCACCAGGTCGGCCATGAGTGCAAGCAGTGCGGCGCCACGCACTGGCCAGGAACAGCTCAAGCCGCGGTCGAGCAGGATCCCGCTCACGAGACGCACCAAGGTGCCGACCAGTGCCGCTGCGGCTAATCCCTGGCCGACCTGGCTTGCTGAGAGGTCGACCTGGTGAAAAATGATCGGGGTCATGTAGATCACTCCACCGGCGCCGATCGACGCCAGTAGACGAATCCATGCCACTTCCTGCAATGTTGCGGGAAACTGGTTCCACCAGTTCAAGGGCCTGGGCCTTGCGACGACGACGCTCAACAGGACGTCCCACGCGGTGGTGGGCGGTGAAGGGTTTGGCCTTCAGTCTGCTGCTCTCACTGGTGTCACCGTGCCCGATCCGGGCCGCTGACCAGCTGGAGGTCACCTTCGATGGTGTGGTGATCCCCGTTGATATCAAGGATCTGGTGGCCTGGGGGCGTTCCGGTGGTGTCTCCAACACAGAACTAGGGATTTGGCTGGATTTGCTCGAGCCGGCCAGCCGTCGGGGAATGCTTGAGCTGTTGCGAGCGCCATTAATCACCAACCGCAGCATGGCCCGACAGATGCTCGACAGCTGGGCCGGGCGCCGCCTGTTGGATGAGGTTGCCGATCTTGTGCGCGTGGATGACGACACCGTCGGCGTCACTGTGCTCAACACCCTGGAAGTTCTGCTCAGCAAGCAGCCCCACGTCACCAGTTTGGATCTGCTTGAGGCGTTGCCTGCGGAGCGGGTGCGTCTAGACCTCGATGGCTTGCTCGGGGTCGCCGAGCATTGGAGAGGCCAGTTGAAGCATCAGCAAGCCCTGGTGAATCGGCTCGACCAGATTCCGATCACTGCGGTGGCACCCAGTCAGTCGATCTCGATCGACGCCACGACCGGCCGTGCTCCGCTCTCCAAGGCACTGACTGTTGCGCATCGTCCCAGGCCGTTGCAGTTGCAGTTGTGGCAGCCGCCTGCAGAACGGTTTCGATCCAATGCTCGCGACCGACCTTGGATTGTGCTGATGCCTGGTCTCGGCGGCAGTCCTGATCACTTCCGCTGGCTGGGTCGTCTGCTCAGTGCCAAGGGCTGGCCCGTGGTGGTGCTCGAGCATCCCGGCAGCGATTCCGAAGCCGTGGGCGCTTGGCTTCAAGGGCGTCGTCGCCCCCCTGGGGCGGAGGTGCTGCCTGACCGCCTCAAAGATCTGGAGGCGGTCCTTCAGGCCCAGGCATCGGGTTCCCTGCCTGTTGTCGGGAACAAGGTGGTGTTGGTGGGCCATTCTCTGGGCTCCCTCACCGCGTTATTGGCAGCGGGTCTGCGTCCACAGCCTGGTTTGGAGCGTCGCTGTCGCAAGGCGCTTGATGATCTCCCTCTCAGCAATCTGTCCCGTTTGCTGCAGTGCCAGCTGAGTGCGGTTCCGCTTCCCTCGATCGAACCCCCCAGCCAGCTGTTGGCAGTGGTCGGGATGAACAGCTTCGGCAGCCTCCTCTGGCCTCGCACGCGTCCGGTTCGTTTATCTGTTCCGGTCTTGTTCACTGGCGGCACGCTCGACCTGATCACACCGCCCCTGAATGAGCAGTTGGAGTTGCTCGTGGCCACGGCCCCGGCTCCTGGCAGTGGCGCTGTGGTGGTGCAGGGTGCCAGCCATTTCTCTCCTATCCGCGTCGAAGGTCAGGCTGGCGAAGGCAACGGCAATGACCTGTTTCAGCTCGGTGAGGAGTTGGTTGGGGTTCAGCCCTTGCAGGTGCAGGCCTTGCTCGGCGAAGAGATCGTCGCCTTCTTGACAGGGATCAATGCGACGTCTTCTCCAGCCGGTCCCAGTCTTGTGCACCGTCAGGTGGGGGAGCTGCATTTGCATCGGATGAACCCTGCTGGCGCCGCAAGCCTTCTCAGTGGCTCCTAGCGCTTCAGTTAGTAGCGCACGCGCGGATCGAGCGACGCGACCAGCAGGTCCACGAAAACGCTAATCATCACCACGAGAGCAGCGATGACCACGACAATCCCTTGCACGACTGGGTAATCGCGCTGGTTGATGCTCTCCTGCAGCCGCAGGGCGATGCCTGGCCAGGAGAAGGTGACTTCGATCAAGAGGGCGCCGCCAATCAGCGATGCAACAGTGATGCCGGCGATGGTGAGAACGGGCAGCAGCGCATTCGGCAGGGCATGGCGCAGCACGACTTGGGATTCGCTCAGGCCTCGACTGCGGGCAGCCTCGACGTAATCGGAACGTAGCGCTCGACGCAGATTGAGGCGTAGGGCGTTGGTGAACACCCCGCTGAGGAGGAGCCCAAGGGTGCAGGCTGGCAAGGCCAAATGGCGCACAGCTCCGTTGAGGGCAACCCAGTCGCCGCTGAGGATGCTGTCGAGGATCAGGAAACCGCTCCCAGAGGGGGGCACCAAGCTGGGAGGAAAACGTCCACCCACAGGAAGCCAGCCCAGGATCACGGCAAACAGCAGCTGGAGCAGCATTGCCACCCAGAAGGGTGGCAGGGCATAGGTGCCGATGCCGTAGAAGCGTCCGGCCAGATCCAGCTTCCCCTCAGGACGGGCAATGCCGCTGAATCCCACGGCGAGGCCGCTCACGGCAGCCAGGATCAGGGCCGTGATGCTTAGCTCCAGGCTGGCTGGCAACGCATCGGCAATGATGTGCCGCACCGGTTCCTGGTTGATTAAGGCCGTTCCGAGATCGCCATGGATCAGCCGATTGATGAAGTCGAAGTATTGATCGCTTAGGGGCATAGCCAGCCCGAGCTGTTCCCGAATCTGCGCCTTGGCGTCGGCAGGTGCCCTGCTGCCCAGGACCGCATCCACCGGGTCCCCCGGCGCCACCCGCAGCAGAAGAAACACCAGGCTGGAAATCAGCCAGAGCATGACAGGTGCGAGGGCGAGTCGGGTCGCGCCGTAGCGGAGGAGTTCGCGTCCGCGGGCCATTAGCGTTTCTCCCGCAGTCGAGCCAGTCGCAGTTGGCCACTGCCGTTGAATTCAGGCGGTGCCAGGTGGGTCTGGGCCCAGGCCTTGGGGGTCACGAGCCACACCGGCAAGTAGGCCGCCCCCTCGGCGGCCATGGTGTCGATGGCCAGGAGTTGTTCAAGTCGTTCTGCGCCTTTGAGGGAATCGCTGCGTCGCAGCGCTGCCTCAAGGCCTGGACGCGTCCAGAAGCTGCCGCTGATCACCGCCTCTCCGGCTTCGCAGATGTCTCCCTTGGCTTGGGTGCAGCTCAGAAGGGGGGCGAGATAAGCCTCAGGATCTGGATAGGAGCCACCCCAGTCGAGCATCACAGCCTTGAAGGCCCCTTTGCCGAGATATCCGTAAACGGTGGTGGACTCCACGCCCTCCAGTCGAAGACGGATGCAGTCGGGTAGATCGCGGCTGAGTTGGGCCTGCCAGGTGAGAGCCATCAGTCGATCGGAGGGCACGTTGGAGCGATAGGTCAAGGGCAGTTCCAGGGGTTGTCCCTGGCAGTAGCCCGCTTGTCGCAGCAGGGTTCGGGTTCTGTCCGGCGAGTAGATGGGCCAAGGTTCCTGTCTGCCGCCCTGGAGGCTGGGCGGAATCAGTGAACGGAGTGGTTGGCGTTGGCCATGGCTCACCCGGGTGCTGATCAGGCTGCGATCGAGGCTGTGGACCAGGGCTTGGCGTACCTGCTTTGACAGCAGCGGTGGGGCGTTGCTGAGGAAGGTGATGTAACCGATCTGGAGTGCAGGGCCGCTGCTCTCCAGCAGCAGGCCCTGGTCGGCCCGTCGATCCAGGGCCAGGCGCTGGTCTTCGTCAATGGATTCCGACAGCAAGACATCCACCTCCCCACTGCGCAGAGCACCAAACAGGGCGGTGGAATTGCTGAGGTTGATCATGTCCAATCCCGCATTGCTCGGAGGGGCGCCCCAATAGCGCTTGAACGGCACGAGGCGCTGTTGGGTGGCCCGGAAGCTGATCAATTTGTATGGCCCTGTGCCAATGAAGCGATCGTTGAGAAAACGGTCTTTGTGGTTGGCGTAGGCCGTCGGGGAAATCGGCGTGAGGTAGGGGGATGTGAGCAAGCTTTCCAGCGAACTGGAGGGACGGCTTAGCCGCAGCCTCAGTACATCGCTAGCGGGCGTCTCGATCGCCTGGATGCGGTCTCCAACCACGTAGCTCTGGATGCCGATGCGCAGAAAGCGGTTCAGGCTGAAGGCCATGGCCTCAGCATCGAAGCGGGTGCCGTCGTGGAACAGCACATCGCGTCGAAGTGGGATGGTGACTGTGCGGCCTCCATCGCTGATCTGCGGTTGCTCAGCAGCGAGCTGGGGTTTGAGGCTGTTGTCCTGCTCACGTGTGTACAGGGTGTCGCCGAGGGCACTGAGCAGCTGGAGGGTGCCGTAGGTATTGGTCTGGGCGGGATCCAGTGATGCGATCCTGCCAGCGCTGGCCACGGTTAATCGATCACTACTGTGCTGGTGTTGGCAGGCGAGCTGGCTGAGGCTCAGCCCCAGCCCAACAGCAACGCTGATCCAAGTGCTGCGGAACCGACGCTGCTGCTGCAAGGGTTGAGATTGGCTGATGCACCCCATTCAAGGGTGGCTTGCGGCTCCTTGGGCATCCTCGTGGCGATCTGATGCGTCTGACAGGCAGATCTGCCCGAGTGATACCTCAAAGACATGGGAGCCTCCGGATGCCTGGAGGGGCCACCGCCTCACCCAGCAGCGATCGTGGCAGTCATCGATTCCGATCACTTGGAACAGATCACAGCTGTCAATCAGCTGGATGCAATCCCCCTGATGCACGTCCATGGTCGATGGTTCCATCGATTGGACGCAGCGTTGACCGTTTCCTGGAATCAAAGCGTTCGGCATGAACGGTACACAGCACAAATCGAATGGTTCTGATCTGGGCCGCTGTGAACTGTCATAACTCTGCCCTATCGCCAGGGTGTGGCGCCAGTGCGGATGGCTTGTATGTGGTTTTGCTCAGAGACAGCCGAGGTGGGCGGCGATGCCGCGGACCTCTGGCAGGGCTGTGATCGCCTCCAGGGCGGACTTCATGGAGCCATTGCTGACTTCGTGCGTGATCACAACGATCTCTGCACCTGCATCGGTGGCGTCAAATTGCACGATCGATTGGATTGACACGCCCTGATCACCAAAGCAGGAGCCGATCCGGCCGATGACTCCAGGAGCGTCATCCGTTGTGAAGCGCACATAGTTGCGCTGGCGGATCTGGCTGCTGTTCACCAGGTGGCAGGCGCGCCAGCTGCTCGCCGCCAGCAGCGGGTCGAGGTTGCCATCGCTGTCGTTGAGTTGGCGGATGCCGGCGATGTTGAGGATGTCAGCCACGACAGCCGATGCTGTTGGCCCTGCACCGGCGCCCGGGCCATAGAACATCACCCGGCCGATCGGGTCGCCTTCCACAAGGATGGCGTTGTTGACACCGTTCACGCCGGCCAATGGGTGGTCGCTGGGGACCAGGGTGGGTTGCACACGGACGGCCAGCGGTAAGGAGGTCTTGTCGTTGTCGCCCTCGTCGTCTTCCACGCGTTCGGCAACAGCCAGCAGCTTCACGCCGTAATCCAGTTGCGTGGCGTAATCCACATCGCGGCTTTGGAGGTTGCTGATGCCAGCGGTGGGAATGCCGCTGCGGTCGATCGGTCCGCCGAAGGCCAGGCCGGAGAGGATCGCGATCTTGTCGGCGGCATCGAGTCCGTCGACGTCAGCAGCGGGATCGGCTTCCGCGTAGCCCAACTCTTGGGCATCCTTCAAGACCGATTGGTAGTTCGCCCCTTCATGGGCCATCCGGGAAAGGATGTAGTTGGTGGTGCCGTTGATGATGCCGCTCACCCGCTGGATGCGGTTTCCGCCAAGGGATTGCTTCAACGGTTCGATGATCGGAATGCCTCCACCCACGGCGGCCTCAATCAGCACGTACACCCCTGCGGCCGCGGCGGCCGCGGCGATCTCTTCGCCATGGCGTGCGATCACAGCCTTGTTGGCAGTGACCACGGATTTGCCGGCGGCTATGGCGCGCATGATCAGGGTGCGTGCCGGCTCAAGGCCGCCCATGACCTCCACCACCACATGCACGTTGGCATCGTCCACAACCTCTTGGGGGTCTGTGGTGAGCAACGAGGGGTCGAGTTCAACCGGGCGGGAGCGATTGAGGTCGCGAACAGCGACACGGGCGATTTGCAGGTCGCCGATCAAGGGGTGACGGTCTTTCGGATTGTTGAGGATGGCGGCGACCCCTGCTCCGACGGTGCCAAGGCCGAGCAGGCCGATGCCGATCCGAGTCGCCATGGGGGGGTCCGTTCGCGTCGTCAGTGCTACGACTTTATTCAGAGGTGGGTGCCGCGTTGCCCACGAGGCGTGAGGCCTGGGCCTGCATCATCCGCAGGATGTTGAGAAAGCCATTGGCGCGCGATGGGGTGAGGCTGGCCTGAAGGCCTGTTGCGGCGATGAAAGCAGGGTCCACAGCCATGACTTCGGCTGGAGTGAGGCCATCAAGGCCCTGAATCAGCAAGGCCAGCAACCCTTTGGTGATCAGGGCGTCAGAGGCACCCTGCCAGTGCAGTACTCCATTGTCGAGGCTGGAGTGGATGAAGACCTGGGAGACGCAGCCCTGAACGCGACGGTCTTCCGTTTGCAATTCTTGCTCCATCGCAGGCAACTTTTTGGCTAGCCAAAGCACGTATTCGTAGCGTTTACGTGCGTCTGGCGTGCTATTGAGTTTCTCCGCCAGCCGGTCGAGGGCGGCGCTGCCGTAGCTGCTGCCGGCACTGGCGGATGGATCCATGGCGTATCAGCCGATGCGTGAGCGTCGAACCCTACCGAGCAGGGTGGTGGTGCTGAAGAAACCCACGCCTCCGAGCGCGGCAAGCAGAAGAGCGGACGATGGCTCCGTCTGGCTGATCGCATCGATCTGCACCTCGCCATTGCGGATCGGTAATGCCAGGTAGTCCCGGTGCCCCGGGCCGCCATCAACCTGCAGATCCACCGTTTGCAGGTCCGAGTTGTCTTGGTCGAGGGTCGGCAAGATCAGCCGTAGCTGACCGCTTGCGTCGATGCGACCCAATTCCGCTCCGGCGCTGCCATCGGCCTTCATGAAGCGCACCACGGCACCGTTCACTGGATCGCCGCTGGAGTAGGTGCTGCGCAACTCCAGGTTGCCGTTGAGATAGCGAAGGCTGCTTTCGATCGCATGGGCTTTGGCTTCAGTCGGCAGGCTCAGCGCCAGGGTGCAGGCCGTGGCACCAAGTATCAGGCTGCCTTTGAGGCTGAACATCGATCGCAGGCAAACAGCCGTTTCATCGTGCGGGCCATCACCAGGAATGGGAAGGGGCGCTTCCGAATCCGTTGCGGCCCCAGAGTGTTGTCGGCGTCGTGATCTACCGCTCGCCTTGGGCCTTGGGCATGGCTTGTCCTCAGTGCTTGAAGTCTCTGGAGGCGTCTGCGCCAGCACGCGACAGCCTCATTCAGCACCAGTCTTCAGCCGTTGTCGGTGCAGCTGGCTCGCTCTCTCCGCTCCACTGCACTCCTCTTTCGCTGACCCAGCCATCAAAGGGCAGATCCCAGGCTGATCTGGGCAGGTCGACCGGGCTGATGCAGGCCTGGGCTACCACCACCATGGCCCTCACGCCCTTCCAGTCGGGGTCGGCACGCAGGCGGTCGTAATAGCCACCGCCGTAGCCAAGCCGCACCCCATGCAGATCCACAGCCAGGGCTGGCACGAGCAGGATCTGGATCTCCTGCGGCATCAGCAGCCTTCCGGTTTGTGGGGCGGGGATTCCGCAGCTGTCAGGGGGGAGTGGGTCGCCATCCCAGGGGCGATACGTCAGTCCGCCTGCTCCATCGCTGCAGGGCAGGGCCAGGGGCCAGGACTTTCCTGCCGTTGGCAAGGAGCGCAGGTCGGTTTCTCCTGGAAGCGGCCAGTAAATGCCGATGTGGCCGCCGCCGCGGATGAGAGCACCTCGGGCGATCATGCCCCCCAGCATGTGCTCCACGGCTGCTTGGATCAGGCAGTCATCGCGTTGTCGTCGCTTGATGCGGAAATGGCGGCGTAGCCGCTGTTTGGCTTCTTGGCTGTTGTCATTTTGGCTGTTGTCATTTGACGACTGGTTCATGGCAGCAGCCCCCAGCGCCCCATCAGGGGGAGATGAAAGTGGAGATCGGTCTCCCCCTCCGGCCATAGCGCCTCCAGCTCATTCCGTAGGGCAGTCATGAGGGCAGGAGCCTGGTCGGCCCTGCGCAGGGCCGACCAGGTGCTGATAAAGCCCAACAGTTGATCCATGGACCATTGCAGTTCGATGCGCAGTTGCGAGGGGATCGGCTCGCTGGATCCAGGGAAGGGCAGATCGCTGTAGCGCTGATCCACATGGGCCCGTTCGGGTGGCCACCATCGATTCAGGCGCTGGTGGTAAAGCTGATCAAGCCAGGTTTGCAGTGCTGGCGGGGCTCCCTGGAGAGGGTCGTAGCCCACCCAGGCCAGTAATCCACCAGGTCGAAGCACCCGCTGCACCTCCAGGTTGAAGTGGGGAACCTTCAGCCAGTGGATGGCCGCAGCCACCACCACAGCATCAAGGCTCGCGTCCATGAGCCCGCTCTGTTCCGCCGCGGCCACTCTGTAGTGAATGCGCGGATGGGCAGGGGCCGCGGCAATTTGGGCAGGGCTGAGGTCCGTGGCTTCCACACAGTCAAACCATTGAGCCAGCCCCAGGGAGGCCTGTCCGCTGCCGCAGGCAACATCCCAGCAGCAGTGATGGTGAGGGGCTTGATCGGCCAGCCAGCGGAACAGCTGGTCTGGATAGCGCGGACGGCAGTGTTGATAGGAGGTGGCCACTGCGTCGAACCAACCATGGCCAGGGCCGCTGCTCATCGCTGGCACCAGCCCGTCATTGCTTGATTCTGGTAGGCAACTTCCGTGTTGTGAACAGACTTCTGTATTTCAAGCAGATGCAGTGGTCCTAACGGGATAGGACAACGGTTAGGACAACTGAGTGCACCACATATCAGCCATTCTTGATGGGTCGTCACAGTGATTTGCTCTCTCCTTTTCTTATATCCGCATGCGTTCGAGCAGGAGGACTGACGTCACGCCATCACTGTGCCTCAACCCTCTGCTTCGCAGACTGATGACTAGTGATCGCATTGCTTGAGCAGATGCTCGCCTTGCTTCAACTGCTTCTGTCTGAGGTTGCAGCCGAGAAGCGTGTGGCAATGCTGATCCATCCCATAGGTGAAGTGCTGACAGGTCATGCAGATCCTTGCTCCCTTCCAGGATGAACATCTGCCCCAGCTGGATCACGAACCGGCCCCCCCCCCTATCAGCGTGAAGAGGAGCCGCCGCAGCAATTGAAGCGACGTTGAACAGGCCCAAAGCCAGTGCTGACCGGTTCACCTGCTCTTCACCAGAACTGTTCCAATGCCTGACCAGGGGATTACCAGAGCCTCAAAAAGTCAGCGGCGATGGTGCAGATGTCCGGGAGAGATCCCACAACACTTGTTATTAGTCATGAAGGAACTTCAAGTCCTATTCTACCAATTCTGGGATTTCAAGGGATCATCCGAAAGTGAAAAGATCTATGGGAGAAATGTCGACGACAAAATCTTCGGCGAAGGAGGCGATGACGTGCTGTTTGGCTTCGGAGGTAACGACAAACTATTCGGCGGCGAAGGGGTTGACGTGCTGTTTGGCGGAACCGGGAATGACAGTCTGCACGGGCAATTCGGACGTGATTATCTGTATGGCGGTCATGGAAATGACTATCTGGACGGGGGATCGGCAAATGATTTTTTGAGTGGCGGTGAAGGGGATGACAAGCTTAGGGGCGGCGATGGCCGCGATGAGTTGCAAGGTGGCCACGGAAATGACGACCTTTTGGGCGGGAGAGGCGATGACGTTCTCGCTGGCGGTGCAGGAAATGACAGGTTGGAGGGAGGTTCAGGCAATGGATACTCAGCAGGTATTGACACAATTACTGGTGGTCTAGGTGATGACACATTCATTCTCAAGAAAGGAGCTGGACATGCAATCATTACTGACTTCAACAGTGGCGATGACATCATTCCGATTGAATCGGATTGGAGGCTGGGTACAAACACAGCTGGTGATACCACTATTTTGAAAGGGGATGATTTGCTGGCTGTGCTTCAAGGAGTGCAAAACAACCAAATAATTAAACATACTTGGGGAGGTCGATTGATCTTTGATGGTATTTAGGAGCCGGGTGAATCCAGGTATCGAATCACCTTGTTCATAAAACAATCCTCCCCTGCTTCTGCGGGGGGGGGCTTTTGTGTCGGAGAGTTGGGCCGAAGCGATACCGATTAACAGCTGCCCTGCTTTTCTATTCACTAGTGTTGTATTGCTTTCAGTCCCCTGGCACCAGGGGATGAAGGCTGGAGTGAA
>MDSV01110747.1_pt1 | contig 12353 bp, 12 predicted proteins | sample 810851 | NCBI WGS metagenome assembly MDSV01 (sample SAMN05326640, study PRJNA326480) | marine metagenome | isolation source: seawater | place: Atlantic Ocean: North East | collected 2012
ATTTAAGTAAAGGTTTTGATCAAAAAATAAAAAAAATTAAATTTGATTTAATCTTAATATTTTCTAATAAGAGATATAAAAATAATATAAAAAAGACAATTTACGAAAATTTAAAAATTGCTTTTAATATTAAATCTTTTTTAAATAATTTAGTTCACAAAAAAATAATTTATATATCTTCATATTCAGTTTATTCAAATGAAATGCTAATGAAAAATAAATATATAGTTAATCCAAGTGATAATCTTGATAGTGATTATGGAGTTTCTAAACTTATTATGGAATACTTTTATTATTCTCAATTTGGAAGCAAGTTATACATTCTACGTTTGCCAAATATCTTAGATTATCACAGTAAAAATAAATCAATTCATATAAAATCTAAAAGCATAAAAATTTCAAAATCGATTCTAAAACAAAAAAAGATTTTTGTGTCAATAAAAGATATTAATCAAAAAATAAAAAATATCCTTCGGGCTAATAAAAAAATACCACTAATTAATAATTGCCATTCAATAAAAACTAGTATACTTGAAGCATCTTCTAAAATTAAAATTTAATGAAAAATCCTGTAAGAATTATTCCGAGACTCGAGTTTAAAGGACCAAATTTAATCAAGGGTTTAGAGTTTGAGGGAAATAGGTGTCTCGGGGTTCTTAAGCATTTTGTTGATATTTATAAGACTGAAAAAGCAGATGAGGTATTTTTTTATGATATTGTTGCTTCTTTATATCAGCAAAGTTTTAACTTTAACGATATTGAAGATCTCAAAATTAATTTTAAAGTTCCAGTAACTTTTTGTGGAGGAATCAAATCAGAAGATGATATCAATCATGCTCTTAAAATAGGTGCTGATAAAGTTTCAATTAATACTGCATTTCTGAAAAATATAAAATTATTAGATAAATTTGTAAATATTTATGGTTCACCAACAATTATTTCTAATATTGAATATTATTTTGATGGACATGATTATTTGTTACTTGGTGATTTTGGTAGAACTAAATATAAGTCAAACATAATAGATTGGATTAAGAGTCTTATTGATCATGGAATTGGAGAGATACATATCCTTAATGTCAAATATGATGGTTATGGTAATGGTCCAGACTTAAAACTTATTAATGAAATTACTTCAATATCTTCTGTTCCAATAGTTTATGGTTGTGGCATAGGTAAAAAACAAGATGTTCTTAATTTAATAAAAGAAACTGATGTTTCTGGAATATCAATAGCCTCAATTTTGCATTATGCAAATTATACTAAAATAGATAGATCCTTTGCCAGCCACTATGAAGATAATTTAAGAAATGGCAGAAGTATTGATAGTGGAAATATTGAATTTATCAATTCAGGATATGGTGGTTTCAAGGATATTTTTGTAGAACCAACGAAGCTAAACCAATTAAAAGAATATTTAAGGGAAAATAATTGTAGAGTAAGATAAAAATGAATATTGGCATACTAAACTATACTGTTGGAAATATAAAAAATTTGGAAAATTTTTTTAATGAAATGAAATTTGATGTTCATATTATTGATGATAGTAATATTACTTCTATGTCAAACTTAGATGGTATTGTTTTGCCTGGTGTTGGAGCATTTAATTCAGCTATGAATTTTATTAAAAAAAATAATATAAAAAATGAAATTTTAAACTTTGTAAAAACAAATAAACCAATACTTGGTATTTGTTTGGGATTTCAAGTTTTATTTAAAACTTCAGTTGAGAATATTAAAATGGATGGATTAGGTCTTATTAATGGGAATGTGATTAAACTAAGTGATTTTGAAAATTATAAAAATCAAGTAATACCTCACATTGGCTGGAATAGTGTAAAATATAATAATGTTAATAAAAATTTTTATTTTCTTCACAAATATGGAGTGCAAAAAATTGATAATGAAATTAATTGTGAGATATCTTATACTGATTATATGGATCTAAAATTCATTTCAATGGTAAGGATTAATAATATTATGGGCACACAATTTCATCCTGAGAGAAGTGATGTAAATGGCATTGATCTCATTAATAATTTTTTTAGAGAATATGAAAAAATTTGAATTAGCTACATTTGATAAACAATATGAAGATATTAGCAGCGATGTTGTATTTTGTAAAAATTGCGTGGTATCTAATCAAAGACCAAGAACAACATTTGATGAAAATGGTATATGCGCTCCTTGCACTTGGTCATATGAAAAAGATTTTGTTATAGACTGGGAAATAAGAGAAAAAGAACTTAAAGATCTTCTTGATAAACACAGAAAAACAAATGGAGAGTTTGATGTTGTTGTGCCAGGCAGTGGAGGTAAAGATAGTTTTTTTGTTGCGCATCAATTAAAAGAAAAATACGGCATGAATCCTCTTTGCTGTACTTGGGCCCCTTTTGAATGGTCTAATATAGGGTGGCAAAATTTTAGAAATTGGACAAACTCAGGTTTTGCAAATGTTACAGCTCATCAAAATGGATTATTGCATAGAAAATTATCTTCATTGGCATTAGAGCTTGTTGGAGATGCATGGCAACCTTTTACTTATGGTCAAAAAGCTTGGGCATGGCATGTAGCAGATAAATTTAATATTAAGCTTATTTTTTATGGAGAAAATGGAGAATTAGAATACGGAGGATCTGAAAAATATAAATATCTTCCTAATGAAGGTCCTGAAGAATGGGAATATGAATATTTAAAGGGAGTTACCATTGATAAATTAGTTAATACTGGAGTTGAAAGATCTTTTATATCTGAGAAAGAAAGCAAAGATCCATCATTAGAATTTTATAGAGCCATTGATCCTAATGTTATTCAAGAATCAAAAATAGAAATGCATTGGTACTCATATTATAAAAAATGGACCCCCCAAGAAAATTATTATTATGCTGCAAAATATGGAAACTTTAAAAATAATGACTTTGGAAGATCAGAAGGGACTTATACTAAACATGTAAGTTTAGATGATATGCTTGATGGGTTTCACTGGTACTTATCTTTTATGAAATTTGGAATGGGTAGATGTTCAAGAGATGTTCAAACTGATATAAGAAGAAACCATATTACGAGAGAAGAAGGTGTTAAATTAGTTAAAAGATATGATGGAGAGTTTCCAAAAAAATATTTTAATTGGTTTCTTGAATACACAATGATTGATGAAGATTTTTTTTGGGAAATAATGAATTATTACAGAAATATTTCTAATGTATGGGAATATAAAAATGGTAGTTGGAACCTTAAAGCTCAGGTAGAGTAATTTTTTTATTTAATCAAATATCATATACATAATGAAAGATATTATCTCTAATACATATATTATTACTGGCTCCTCAAGATCCGGAACCAGCATTTTGGGGAAAATTATAGGAAGTTTAGAAAAAATTATTTATATATATGAGCCACCAACTCTCTATCCTCTTTTTTACAATATAAAAAAAATTGATAAATTAGCCTGGAAGTCAATTTTTGAATGTTTTCTAGAAACTTACTTGTTAGACCACATAAATGGAAGAAATTTTAATTTTAATAAAAATGATGATAGTTATATTTTAAATTACAAAAATAAAAAATATGTAAATGCAAAAATTAATAATTGTATTTCTGCTAGAAAGTTATATGAAAAAAATATTGACTATAAAATAGTAATAAAACTGCCGGATTTAATTATTGATAAATCATTTTTTGACTATTATCCAAAAATTAGAGTTATCTATAATGTTAGAAATTATTTTGATAATATAAATTCTTTATTTAATAAAAAATGGTACGAAGAAAAAAGAGCATCTTACTTTACAAACTCAAAAACAGTTTTAGGTCAAAAAGTACCTTTTTTTATAAATAAAAAAAATTTTAATTTTTGGAACAATTTAAATAATTTAAATAAATGTGCTTACCACTACATTATACTAGATAAAAATTTTAGAAAATTAAAAAATAAATATATTATAGTTAATTATGATAAGCTTATTTCTAATAAAAACAAAGAATTAATGAAGATTTATAAATATATGCAATCCAATAAAACAAAAATTACAAATGAACATGTTAAAAATATCAATAGAAGAAAAAGTAATATTTATTTTAATTTAAAACAAATTACTCCATATTTAAGAAAAAAATTATAAAAATTTACAAATGTATTTTAATGACAAAAATTAATACTTTCACGGTATAATGTTTCACCACTTTCATGATGAATTATTACATAAGCAAGGGCAAGGATCTATCTCAAAAGATGAATTTAATGAGAAGGCAGTTGAAGAATTCTATGAAAATAAAATTAATAGTAAATTAAATTCTTTTGAATTTGATAATAAACTACTAAAAGATCCATTTTTTTTAAAAGAATAGTAATACTTAAATAGTTTGTTACAAATTATATTTAAATATGTGAGCTACTGGGCAGATTAATAATTCTATACTCTAATTGTTTACATGTATGTAAATTGTCCTTTGGATTTTTGTTATACATAGGTAGTTTATATAATGGCTTCCAAATAGGTCTTGCATAAATCTTACTTTCATTAAGTAGTTTTAATATTACGTCTCTTTCTTTTTTCTTAATATTTTCATCTAAAATTATTGTATTTAGCCAATAGTTACTTCTAGAATGTATTGGCTCTTCAACTAAATTTAACTCATTAATATCTTGTAAATTTTTTTTGTATCTTAAAAAAAGGCTTCTTTTTTTCTTTATCAATACTTCAATTTTATTTAGCTGTGCTCGTCCAATCGCAGCATTTATAGCAGCCATTCTATAGTTATATCCAATTTTATCATGTATGTATTCCCATTTATGTGGGAGCTTAGCTGTACTACCTATATGCTTTATAATTTTTGAGTACTTAGATTTATTAATTATAATAGCACCTCCTGAACCAGTAGTAATTGTTTTATTTCCATTAAAACTTATAACTCCTAAATCAGCAAACGTGCCAGTATGTTTATTTTTGTAGAAACTTCCTATAGACTCTGCTGCGTCTTCTATAATTTTTAATTTAAATTTTTTAGAAATTTTAATGATTTCATTTATTTTACAAGGATGACCAAAAATATGGACAGGTATAATTGCCGAAATTCTTCTTTTTGTAAATTTATTATAACAATTTCCATTTTTAATTAAGCTAATTTTCTCTAATCTTTCATTAAGTTTGTTTGGGTCTATTCCAAGTGTTTCATTTTCTATATCAACAAAATGAGGGATTGCACCTGTATAACTGACTGCATTTGCGGAAGCAACAAAGCTAAAACCAGGTACTATTACTTCATCGTTATTTTGAATACCTAAACATATTAATGAAAGATGCAATGCTGATGTTCCAGAATTACAAAGAAATATATCTTTTGCATTTAAATATTTTTTTAGATTAGCCTCAAATAAAGATACGTCTTTTCCTACAGTTGAAACAAAGGTGCTTTTAATACAATCATAAAGATTTTTTTCCTCAATTTTTGAAAATGTTGGTTCATGCAAATAATAACTATTTCTAATTTTTAGAGTTTTATGAATTCCATTGTAAATTTTTTTTGCTAATTTATTAGTCATTTTGAAATGTTATAATTTCCAAATTTTTCGGGATAATTTTCTAATTCATTAAACTTTTTATTATTCAAAGCATTTAAAATTTCAATGACTCCATCTTCTACGCTAAATTTTGGTATAAAATTTAATGTACCTTCTACTTTACCAAAATTAACATTATAATCTCTTACGTCAAAACCATTTTTTTTATATTCAATTTCAACTGGTTTAATAAATTTTATGATTTTATTTACTATATCTATTTTTCTGTGATTATTGATATCTGCACCTGCATTAAAAACTTGATAAGAAACTAATTTTTTTTCTGCATGTATTACTTTTTCAATTAAATAGGCAAAATCAAGAATGTGACAGTAAGGTCTCCATGTTTCAGAATCATAAATAATTAATTTTTTATTTACATATGCTTCTTGAGTAAATTGATTAACTGTAAGATCGAATCTCATCCTATCTGATAAACCAAATGCTGTAGCAAATCTAAGTATAGTTGCGCTTGATTTAAAATTTTTTTTATTTTTTAATATAAAATTTTCTATTTCAACTTTTGATTTTGCATACAAAGATAATGGATTGAGAGAGCTTTCCTCAGTTGCTTTTTTATTATCTTTTAAAATTCCATAATTTGAACAAGTAGAGATAAATATAAGGTTATCAATTTTACATTTTAAAATGAAATTTAAACTTTTTAAAATAGATTTACTGTTAATTTGATGCGACAGATCTGGATATTTTTTTGTAATTGGATCACCAACTAAACCAGCAAGAAAAACCACATGGTCAATATTCTTAATTATATCACTTAATAAATCAATATTGCTAAGATCATCTTTAAATAATTCTAAATTGTTATCACTAATAATGCGATTGACAGAAAATTCATGATTATAAATAAAATTATCTAATATAGTAACTTTATACTTTTTGTTTAGAAAGTATTTGGCTACTTCTGTACCAATATAACCACCACCTCCAATTAATAAAATTCTTTGCATATGATTTTTGCTTTTAACAATTTTTTTATATATATAAAGAACATTTATATAAATGTTTATTGGTTTTTTCGTACAAAATTATCTTAAAGGAGGCTTAGATACTTTCTTAATTGAATTGATAAACAATTGGCCAAATAAAAATGATGATATTGTTTTATTTTGTAATAAAAGTCATCCAGGATTAGATAATTTAAATAAATTAATTTTAAAAAAAAAATTTAAAATCATTGAATATAACTTTGGTCAAAATCATAATTTTTATAAAAATAAATCTAAAATATTAAAATTGCTTATTAGTGTATATTTAATAATTTATAATTTATTTTATTTTAGGAAATTACTTAAAAATTATAAATTTAATAAGTTTATTGTTGTCAACGGAGGCTATCCAGGTGGACATGCGAGCATATATGCCTCAATAGTTTATGGTATTTATAAAAATATAGACTCAAAACCAATATTAAACGTGCATTCAATTGTAGGAGATCCAATTAAAAGAGATATAGGCAATTTACACTATAGAATTCTAAACAAGTGCTTTGATTTTTTAATATCACATTCTATTTCTAAAATTATAACTTGTTCTAACGCAGTAAATAATTCATTTGAAAATAGAAAGATATTTAAAAAAATTAACAAAATTACAATTTATAATGGTATTACTGAGCAAGTTGTTAGTAAGAAAAAAAATAAAGAAAAAGAAATAAAAAATATTGTTATCCTTGCAACTTATGAGCCCATCAAAGGTCATGAAATTGCTATTGACGCAATACATGAATTAATAAAAAAAAGAAAAGATATCAAACTTCTTAATTATGGTGATTCTGATTTTTCACATAAATCACATATAAATTTTTTAAGAAAAAAAGTTAGAGGATTAAATTTAGAGCGTTTTGTGGAATTTAATGAATTTACAAAAGAAACTTCTAAAATTTATGAAAATTCATTTTTAATTCTAATTCCTACTCAGGCAGAGGGTTTTGGTTTAACCGCAATAGAGGCGATGATGCATAGTCTCCCTGTTATTGGATTTAATAGCGGGGGATTAAAAGAAGTAATTGAGAATAATGTTAATGGTTTCCTTATTAAAAAAAGAGATGCTAATGAATTAGCAGAAAAAATTAATTTCTTAATTGAAAATAAAGATATTTATAGAAAATTTTGTTATAATAGCTACAAAATTTATATTAAAAATTTTAATAGTAATAATATGGCAAATAAATACTATGAACAAATCAAGCTTTAATAAATGAGAGTTTTGGCAGTTATACCAGCAAGAGGAGGGTCAAAGGGAATAAAAAACAAAAATCTCAGTTATGTTGGTGATAAGCATTTATTACAAATATCAATTGAGCAAGCAAAAAAATCTAAACAAATTAGCAAATTAATTGTTAGCACTGACTCAAAAAAAATTGCAAAAGAAGCAAAGTTTTTTGGTGCAGAAGTACCTTTTTTAAGACCAAAAAAATTAGCATTGGATTCAAGCTTATCAGTTGATGTAGTTATTCATGCTATTAATTATTATAGTAATGTAAAAAAGGAAAAATTCGATGCTGTTTTAATGTTACAGCCAACCTCACCTTTTAGGACTCATAAACATATATCAAAGGCTATTAAAAATTTTAAAAAAGGATCTAATAAGTTTGATTCACTCGTATCTGTAGTTGATGTTGATGGAAATCATCCTTTCAGAATGAAAAAGATAATTGAAAATAAATTAATAAATTACATTGATCAGGGTTTCTGGGATATGAGACCAAGGCAGAACCTGCCAAAGGTTTACATTAGAAATGGGTCGATTTATATTATCAAAGTTGAAGCTCTCATGAAACTCAAATCATTAATTAGCAATTCTTGTTATGCATTTGAAATGAGTAAAAATGAGTCAATAAATATTGATGATATTAATGATTTGAAGCTTGCCAATTTTTTGTATGCAGAAAAATAATATTTATTGTCCAACACCAAATATATTTAGTAATGAAATATTTGATCTTATTAAAAAAAATAAATATTTAAATTTAGTTAATAAGTCAGATCCAAATATTCACTCTTTGTTAATTAGATTTAACACAAAAGCTAATTCAAAATATTTATCCAGTTTTAAGAAATTAAAATTTTTAATATCTCCAACCACAGGAGTTAATCATATAGATATTGATTATTTAAAAGAAAAAAAAATTAAATTAATTTGTTTAAAAAACAAACAAGTTTTTTTAAAAAAAATTAATGCAAGTGCAGAGCACACAATATCCTTAATATTATCAATATTAAAAAAAATACCCATGGCTGTAGAAGATGTAAAAAAAAATAATTGGAGTTCTGAAAAATTTGTAGGTGAGGAACTAAATAATAAAACTGTAGGAATTATTGGATATGGCAGGATAGGAAAAAAATTAGCCTCTTTATGTTTTGCTTTTAATGCAAAGGTTATTATTTACGATCCTTTTAAAGAAAAAATTGATAAAAAAATAAAAAAATATAATGATATTAATTTATTAATCAAACATGCTGATATTATTAGCATAAATATCCCCTTAAATAATAAAACTGAAAATTTTTTTGATAAAGATAAATTTAAATTAATGAAAAAAAATTCTTACTTAATTAATACTTCTAGAGGAGAAATTATAGATCAAGAAATTCTTTTTGAATATTTAAAAACTAATAAAATTAAAGGAGCTGCAATTGATGTTTTGCAAAATGAACACTCAAAAACCAAAATTAAATATTTACTAAAAGCAACAAATAAATTAAGTAATTTAATCGTTACTCCTCATATTGCAGGTTTAACAAAGGAGTCAATTCAATTGACTGATATGTTTGTAATAAATAAATTTATAAGAGAGCTAAAAAAATGAAAATAATTGCTGAGTTTTGTCAAAATCACAATGGAAGCTATTCCACACTTGAAAAAATGGTTATCAATGCAAAAAAATCTGGAGCAACGCATGGTAAAATTCAAAACATTTTTGCTAAAAATCTCACATTTAGACCACAATTTGAGCAAGGCTTAAAAATTGGAAATAAAATTTTAGCAATCAAAAGACCTTATTTACAAGAATATAAGAGATTAAAAGGACTTGAAATTAACTATAAATATATAAAAAAGTTTTTAAAATTATGTAATGATGAAGGCATTACTCCTATGACAACTTGTTTTGTTCATTCTGATGCTAATGATCTAAAAAAAATTGGCTTTAAGTCAATTAAAGTTGCAAGTTATGACTGCTCTTCATATCCAATGCTAATTACACTTAAGAATAATTTTAAAGAAATTATTGTTTCTACAGGTGCCATGTTTGATGATGAAATTATTCATGCGTATCAAACTTTAAAAAGAACAAATTTTTCTTTTTTACATTGCATTACTATTTACCCTACCCCTTTAAGATTATTAAATTTAAATAGAATGAATTTTTTAAAAAAATTTTCAAAAACTATAGGATTTTCTGATCACACTTTGATAAATAGAGACGGTTTATTAGCATCTAAATGCGCAATTTATCTTGGGGCTAAAATAATTGAAAGACATTTTACAATACTTCCTCAAAACAAAACAAAAGATGGCCCAGTATCTATAAATCCAAATCAATTAAAAGAATTAAGAGATTTTTCATTATTTGAAAAAAAGGATCAATTGAAATATTTAAAAAAACATTTTCCCCAATGGCAAATTGTAAAAGGAAAAGCAAATAGAGACCTTAGTGCAGAAGAGATTTTAAATAGAGATTATTATAGAGGAAGATTTGCAAGTCTCAGAAAATCATCAAAAAATGGACAAAATATGATTTTTAATTGGGAAAGTCACAACTTTGGATAATACTTTGCAAAATAAAAAAAAAGTTGTTTTTGCATCACCGCATGACACTATTGATAAAGTATATAAAAAAATATCTTTTAACTCAAGTATAGTAAATTATCCAGGTATAGCAATAATAGTTAATAAAAAAAATATAATTGAGGGAATAATTACCGATGGAGATTTTAGAAGAGCTTATTTAAAAAAAATTAACTTTAATCAAAAAATAATAAATATGATGATTAAAAATCCTATTTTAATCGATTGTGATGAAGTTTTAGAAACAATACCAGATATTATAAATAAAAAAATTGCAAAATTAAAAAGATTAAAAAATGGTATCAAGCATATAATCTTTGTTGATAAATTTAAGAGATTTGTTGATATTAAATATCTTGATGATATTTATAATAATATTGAACCAAGTAAAATTACCATACTTGGCCTCGGATATGTCGGTCTTACTTTAGCAGCTCATATTTCTAATAGTGGTTTTTTTGTATCAGGCGTTGATCTTGATAAAGAAAAAATAAAATTATTAAATAAAAATAAGGTTCATATTTTTGAACCAGGATTAGAGGAAATGATAAAGGTCAATAAAAGGGCAAAAAATTTAGTTTTTCATGATAAAATTATAACTCCAAGTGATATATATGTAATAGCTGTTGGAACACCGATTATTAATAATAAAGCTAATAGAGATTACATAATCAACGCTGTAAATATGATATCAAAATTTTTAAAGAAAAATGATCATATAGTTCTTAGATCCACAGTGGAAGTGGGAACAACAAGAAACTTAGTTATTCCATTAATTAAAAAGTTAAAAAATTTTTTACCAGGAAAAGATTATAGTATTTCTTTTGCACCTGAAAGAACTGTAGAGGGCAATGCTTTAAAAGAATTGAAACTAATACCCCAAATTATTGGGGGCTTCTCAGAGAATTGCACAAAGAAAAGTCTAAGTTTTTGGAATAAAATTTCTAACTCAACTATTACTGTTGCAAATCTAGAGAGTGCAGAATTGATTAAGTTAGCTAATAATACTTTTAGGGACTTATCTTTTGCTTTTTCAAATGAGTTAGGTTTGATTTGTAGTAAATTTAATATAGATGCGCATGAATTAATTAAATCAGCAAATAGTGGATATATAAGAAATCCAATTCCAAAACCTAGTCCTGGTGTAGGAGGCTATTGCTTATCAAAAGATCCTTTAATATACTCAAGAATTGCAAAAAAATATTTAATTAAAAATGATCTTGGTCAAGCTGCTAGAAATATTAATAAAAAGACTATAAATTCTATAATTTTATTAATTAAAAACTATTCAAAGCACATAAATAAAAAATTATCGAAAATTAATATTTTAATTGTTGGAGTGGCCTTTAAGGGCTTACCTGAAACCAATGATACAAGAAGTTCATCAGCATTACATATAAAAGATTTGCTTGAAAATAAAATAAATAAATTTTATGCATGGGACGCTGTTTTAAAAAAAAAAGAAATTCTAAATTTAAATTTTACAAATTACAATTCTTTAAAAAAAATTTCAAAAGAGTGTGACATAATACTTGTCTTAAATAATCACCCTAAAAATGAAAAAAGTATTTTTATTGAAAAAAGAAAAAATTGTAAAAAATTAATTTTTGATGGATGGGGAATGTATGGCAAGGATGAAATCAGGAAAATTGAAGGACTATCTTATTCAAATATAGGGTATAAAATTTTTGTATGAAGAATATAGCTTTTTTCTACTCTGATAATGGATTTGGCCACTTAAGAAGAATTTTATTATTTTATAATTATTTTAAAAAAAAAAATTTTCATTGTACAATTTTTGGCAGTAAAAGAAAAATAAACTATCTTGCAAATAAAATTAAAATAAAAGATGTGAATATTATAAATTTTAAAGACCCAAGATTTTATTTTGATAAAAATTTTAATTTTAATAATTTTTTTTTTAAAAAAAAAATTAATTTAAAAAATTTTGATTTTATAATTTCTGATACTTTGATAGAAA
>MDSV01125738.1_pt1 | contig 12353 bp, 10 predicted proteins | sample 810851 | NCBI WGS metagenome assembly MDSV01 (sample SAMN05326640, study PRJNA326480) | marine metagenome | isolation source: seawater | place: Atlantic Ocean: North East | collected 2012
TACTTGGTATAAGTATCATTATGATAAATATCGCTGAATCTAATTCAATACCTAAACCACCAGCAGAGATGGGGCTATTAAAGTATTTAGGTAAGTATGAAATAAAGGTAAATAATGCCCAATTATTACAAAATGTAGCTACTGTAATTGCTATAAAAGGAAGATTGGAAAGTAATTTTCGCAATGGCAGTTTGCTTGCCCTGGAATCTGCTGGAGCTTCTGATTTAATTAATTCCAATTCTTCTGAAGATATATGTTCGTGGTCCTGAGGATCTGAAGTAAAATTTTTGTGCCAAAATATGAACCAAATCAACCCAAGCATTCCAAAAGAATAAAACACCCACTCCCATGAATATGATGCAATTATTAGTGCTGCTGCTACATAACCAAAAATTGTACCTACAGACATGCCACTGTTTGTAATAGCAATCGACCTTGTCCTCTCATTAAATGGAATCCATCTTGCATACAAAGAATGCCAAGATGGAAAAGTGATACCTTCACCTAATCCTATAAGGACTCTTATAAACAATAATGCAAGAAAACCGTTGTATGCAAAAAAAGGAGTGAGCATTGTAAATATTGACCAAAGTAAAACTCCTACTCCTAGAATGGTTTTACCGCCATATTTATCAGCTAGAATTCCTCCAAGTATCATTGTAAGAACATATCCGATATAAAAAATTGAAAAAATGATACCTGTTTGTGCCTCACTCCAACCAAATTGCTCTTGCATAGGAATAATTGCAACAGAGATATTTACCCTATCTATGTAGCATATAAAAACTGCCAGGAAAGACATCAGGACTAGCCTAAATCTAATTGGTATCATCATTAATACTTATGTTAACTTTTAATTGAAAGATTATCTTTGTTTAGACAATCTTTTTTCAAGAACATTTAACTTCAAGTTTCCTGGAGATCCTTCAGAATAATTAGATCTAGTTGTTTCTGAAAATTGTGACAAATCATGAGAATTTTTTACTTGAGTATAAGCATCTCTAAAAGGTGTTCCTTCGTTTACTAAAGCGTAAACCTTGTCTGTCATTTTCATTTCATTATCAATATATTCCAATGAATTCTTTTTATTTACCTTGATAGACTTAATAAGCTTTGGGAGGATGCTTAAAGATTTTAAGGAAATATCAAAACTAGAGACTAGGCTTCTCTTAGTTAGTTGAAGATCTCTATGATAACCACTTGGAAGAGATATGATATTTTCTAACTCTGATGCTTGGCCAGCTAAAATTGAGTAATTAGCTCTTAGAATCTCAACGACATCAGGGTTGTGTTTATTTGGCATAATCGAAGAACCAGTTAAATATGCTTTATCAATAGTTAATAAATTAAACTCTTGCGACATAAAAAGGCTCATATCCCATGCAAACTTTCTTACATCAAGCATAGATTGTTTTAAAGTATTGATAACTTGCATCTCATACTTACCTCTACTATTTTGAGTATATAAGCTATTTAGTTGTAATCTTTTAAATCCTAGTTCTTTTGTTGTCGTTTTTCTGTCCAAAGGAAGAGCAACTCCATAGCCAGCAGCGCTGCCGAGAGGGTTTGAATCTATCCATTCAATGGTGCTATTAATTAAATCAATATTATCAATAAATGACTCAGCATAAGAACTAAACCATAAACCCCATGAGGAAGGCATTGCTCTTTGAAGATGAGTATATCCAGGCATAGGGACGTATTCATATTTATTTGCCATTTGTAAAAATGTCTTAGCAATAGATTGATTTAGTTTTTTAAAATCATGTAGATTATTTTTTGCGAATAGTCTCATAGCTACAAGAACTTGGTCATTTCTACTTCTTCCTGTATGAACTTTCTTTCCAAGATCTCCTAATTCTTTAGTTAGATAAAATTCGATAGCAGAATGGCAATCTTCATACTTTTTAGTCAGTTTAAAAGAGCCCTCTAAGAATTCCTTTCTTAGCCCCTTTAATGATTTATTGAGTCTATTAAATTCATTTTTTTTCAAAATATTGATTGATTGAAGTCCTTTAATATGAGCGATAGTTGCATCGATATCATATATAAAAATAGAATTATCAAGTTCTATGTCTTCACCAGCTAAAAATGAAGATATTTCTTCTGATACTTTTATACCTGAAGTGTTCCATATTTTTTTATCCATAATTAATTCCTGTTAATTCATAAAGACCACAAGCATGATTTAAGTTTTGTATTACTTGTGTAGCAGCGCCTTTTAATAAATTATCTAAGGTGCAGCATACTGTTAGGGCATATCCACTTTCGTCTACTTCAAAGCCACCAATATATACATAATGACTGTTAGATACCTTATTAATCATTGGTATTTCTTTTATCACATGAATAAGTTTCTTGTCGTTATAAAAACTCTTATACAGATCATATATTTCAGAGCTTAATGCTTTTTTAGTTAGCTGAATATGGGACGTAATAAGAATGCCTCTAAAAAAATTAGCTACGTGAGGGCTAAAAGATATTTCTTCGTAACAATGTTTCATTGCTTCCTTTTCGTGTATATGCCCAGATAATGAATACGGAATAATATTTCCTTTAAGGTTATTTGGATCATTTTTTTCATTAGCAGTAGCGCCTGCGCCACTATAGCCAGAAATACCCATACAACTTACTTTCCCACTTATAAGATGCTTTATTGGAGATAAAGAAAATTGTATTGCTGATGCATAACAACCTGGATTGCTAATTCTGTTATCTTTGGTTTGAGCAGCTATCTCTGGTAATTTGTATGCCCATCCATCATTAAATCTATGATCGGCACTAATATCAATAATAATAATATTTGGATCGTGTTCTTCAATGCTTTTAATATAATTAAAAGATTCATTATTTGATAAAGCCATAATGACAATATCAATATCAGTGAAATCTAATTTATCTGGACTGTCTAATAGTTTATAGGTAAGACTGTTTGACTTAGTATAATCATCAACTATCTTCCCATGTGAAGTTTTGGAGTAAATATCTGATATAAAAAAATTAGGATGGTTATTAATAATCTTAATTATCTCTTGGCCAACATAGCCCCTACCACCAAGAACAGAAATATTAAATTTAGTTTTCATAAGAAATTGTTGCTGGTTGTTTTACAGCATAATTAATACATTCTGTTAGCTCATCTAGGCTATCGATACCAATCCAAAAAATACTCCATCCATTAGACTTTTGGAAACCATCACAAACATCTTTATAAAAGCTATTAATTGCATTATTTGCTCTAGATCTCCAAAATATTTTTTCATGCTCCGAAGTCATCTTATTCCACATGGCATTCCCTAGACCCTCTCCTCTTGCAGAACTAATAACAGCAAATTTATCCATATATGTAATATTTTTGTAGGAAGTTGTTACTATTGAAGCCCTGTTACATTTGCTCAAATAAAATTCTTTATCATCATTTTTAAAATATTTATTATTCAAGGTACCTTTGAAAGAGGATTCTAAGATAGAAACTACAGTATTTTTCTGATCAGAATCTAAAGACTTCAATTTATCTATTTGATGTCCAGATTTAACTAAAGTTCCGTATCCAGCATCAGTAAATAGCTCTCGGTTTAGATGAAGAGGTTTTGTAATTGAAACAGAGCTGTTACTTGGCAGGCAATCTAGTAATAATTTTATTTGCTCTAATTTTAACTTCATTCCTGAATGAAGCCATTCTTGCTCCATAAGGGTTTTATAGTCATCCTTAATATTTATATTTGAAATTAATTTTTCATTACCGTCAAAAATCCCTCCTATTTCACTTAAGAATATTACTTTATCAGGAACTATTTCTTTTGCTAAAGCTAGAGTAGCCTTGTCGCCATTAATATTTACATATTGGTTTGAGTCAGTATTACCAATAGGAGCAATTACAGGGATACCGCCTGAAGAGATTATATCCTTAATTTTTTTGGAATTAATTTCTTTAATGTTACCAACAAAACCTAGCTTTTCGTTATCAATATTACAGATAAAAATATCACCAATTACTGGAATTGCCTCAACCTCTTGATCTTTTAGTGCAGATACAATTTTTGTGTTCTCACCACTAAAAATTTCATAAGCCACATCTAATACTTCTTTTGAAGTAACCCTTTGACCATTTAAAAAAGAAAATTCAATTTTTCTTTTATTTAATTCCTCAGATAGTTTTGGGCCTCCACCATGAATAATAATTGGCCTAAGTCCGACTTCATTAAGAAAAGCTAAGGAAGAAACTAAATTTTCAAGATCGCTTTGAATAACTGCACCGCCTACCTTAATAACTGCAAACCTATAGTCATCGGATGAAAACCTTTCAAGATATTTTCTAATTTCTTTTTCACTACTCATGCTACTGAGAAGTTTTAAAATAGTATCTTTTTTAAGACTCTTATTCATTGTTAAATTATTTTTTATTAACTTCTATCCATGTTGATGTGCTTTTTCCTAAAAGTTTTATGAAGCCTGTTGACTCTTCAACACCCCATGATGCAGACTGAGCATATACAGCATCTTTGCTTTTTAAGATCTTTTTTGAATCAACTGCTATAGCTTCAACTTTTCCCGGTGTTAAAAGTACTTTCACCTTTCCATTTACTGGTTTTTGAATATCTTCAAGAAAATTTTCAAGATTTTTAGTTAATGGATCAAAGTAAAAACCACCATATGTAAGCTCAACCCATCTTTTGCCAATTAATGGCTTAAAGGCATTTTGTTTATCGGTAAAAATAGCTTCTTCAATAGCCCTATGAGCTCTTTGAAGAATGGCTATACCAGGTGACTCAAAAAGAAATCTGCCTTTAATACCAATTATTGTATCTCCTGCAAATATCTCTCTTCCAATGCCATATTTTCCACCTATTTTATTTAATGTTTTTAATAAATCAGGACCTTTCATTGATTTTCCATTTAGTTTTTTAGGCTCCCCTTTAAAGAATTCAATTTCAAGTGTTTTTGACTTTAGTGGATATTTATCAGGTGTATTACAAAGGATATAGCTTTCTTTGGATGGCTCCTTCCAGTCATCAATTTCTGATCCAGAAACAGTAGCACCCATAATATTTTCATTAATACTATACTTTGAATGAATGCTCGAAACTTTATATCCTTTATTCTTTAGATACTCTTGCTCATATCCTCTTACATCAGTTACCTTATTTTGTATTTCTCTGATTGGTGTAATTGTTTTGTAGTTTCCAAATGCTTGAATAGATAAATCAAATCTGACCTGATCGTTTCCCATGCCAGTACAACCATGAGAAATGTATTTTGTATTAAGCTTCTTACAAAGTTTTATTGCTTCTGAAACAATTAAGTATCTGTCTGAACATAGTGCTGGATATTTATCCTGATATAAGGATCCTGACCAAATTAATGGTTTGATTATCTGCTTCCAAAGACTATTCTCGATACTAACATTGATATGTTTTCTTGCTCCTAGCTCATATGCCCTCTTTGATATCTTTTTTTCTTCATTTAAAGATACTCCACCGCTATTAACAAAGATAGTATGCACCTCAAAACCTTTATCAATAAGATATGGAACACAAAAACTAGTATCTAATCCGCCCGAGAACGCTAAAACAATTTTTTTCATTTTATTTTTCCTTTAGTAATGTTGAAAGCATAGATTTTTGAACATGCATCCTATTGCCCGCTTCTTGAATTGCAACACAATAATTTGAATCCATAACTTCATCTGTAGCCTTAATATTTCTTCTTAAAGGTAAACAATGACTAAATAATGCATTGTTTGTTTTAGACATTTTGTTCCCATCAACAATGAAGTGTTTGTAATTATCTCTTATTGTTTTTTCTTCTTCTGGATTGCCATAAAAGGACAATGAGCCCCAGCTTTTTGCGTAAACTATGTCAGCATTCGCATAGCCATAATCAATATCATGAGTAATTTCAAAACTCATATTATTTGATTTACAATTTTGTTTAGCTGCAGTTATATATTTTTCATGAAGAATATATTTTTCTGAAGGGCATAATAATTTGATATTCATACCAAACTTACTCGCAATTAATAAAGAAGAATTTGCCACAGCTGTATTTAGTGGTTTTGGATGATATGTCCAAGTTAAAAGATAGTCTTTTCCTGTAAGATCTCCTAAATTTTCTTGCATAGTCAAAATATGAGCTAATTCCTGACATGGATGAGTTATGGTTTCCATATTTATAACTGGCACAGAAGAATATTTAGCAAAACTGTTAATTAAATTGTCAGAAAAATCTTCTTCTAGATTTTGAAATTTAGGAAACGCTCTAATTGCAATTAAGTCAGAATATTCTGAAAGAACTTTTGCTACTTCAATAATATGTTCTTCTGTATCATTGTCCATTGTAGAATTTAATTTGAATTCTATAGGCCAGGCATCTTTGCCTGGCTGAAGAACAACGGCAAATCCGCCTAATTCTTTTATACCAATTTCAAAACTTGTCCTTGTTCTCATTGATGGATTAAAGAAAAGTAAACCAATTGATTTATTTTTTAAAGTTTTTTGAAATCTATTGATTTTTAGATCCTTTGCATAATCTAAAATATCTTGAAGTTCATTTTTTGACCAATTTTCAGTAGTAATAAAATTTTTCATAAGCTATAAAAGTAAAAAACCCAGCATATGCTGGGTCCATTTATCACAAATAGTTCCAGCTACAAAGTTGCAGCCCGTCTAAGTTGTGAGTTAATTTGAATCATGCTCGGCAGTATATATTTATTTAAATATTTGTAAACAAAAAAAATATTAAAAAATTATTTATAAAAAAACCCCCTATCCAAAGGACAGAGGGTTTCATTAAAATTTAATCTAAATTAAAAATTATATGTGTATTTTACAGATACTGTTCTTGGAGGTATCCACTGCATCCAGTTTCTTGGTCTCCAGCTAGTATCATCAACTGCATAAATGTATGCAGCTGTTCTTTTGTCAAATAAATTATCTACTGATAATTGTAATTTTGCATTTGCATTAATATCCATTCCAAGATTAAAGTTTACCTTTGTATAATCAGGAGAACTTGAATTTGGATTTTCAGCAAAAGTATTAAAACTATCACCATAATAATTCACATCCATTCTTGCATAAGATGGAACAGTCAAAATACTTGTTTCATAAGTAACACCAAGGTTCCATTGTGATTCAACAGTATTTGGTAATCTGTCACCTGCTGCTGCACCTAAAGATTCAATATCAATTGAGGTTCTTGCTGCCATATCACTTCCAGCTAAATCAAGTGATAATGCATCAGTTAGATCATATGTAAACTCATACTCCCAACCAGATGTTTTCGCTTTACCGCCGTTAAAGTTATATGACCAACCACATCCAGGTGTAACTGAAATAATAATTCCATCCCAATCAACCTCGAAATAGGTCACATTCGCTGAATAATTTGCACCTCTGGCTTTTACACCAAATTCTGTTGTTTCAGCTTCATCTGAATTATATCTTGGTGCCCAAGTCTCCTGGGCAGTTTCATCGCTGCTACAAAATGGAGGAAGTGGTGCTTGGTTACCACCAGGTCTATAACCAGCTGCTCTAGTAGTATATAAAGTTAAATCATCATTTAGCTTATAACTGATCGCAAACTTTTGTCTTGTATCAGACTCTGAACCTGATAGTTGCGCACACTGAGTTCCTGCTGGATCTGTACCATCACAACCATTATCACTCATATAGAAAATACCATATTGATATGTTTCAGATGCATCAGATAATTCATAATCTCTAATACCATAAGTTACAGTTAGTTGATCATTAACGTGATAATCAAATTGAGCAAAATATGACTCCTCTTCTTCCCAGTTATATCCTGTTGCAGAACCATAATACAAGTATGGGTAGCCTTCATGACCTTCACAGAAAGGAGGACAATATGCAGTTGCATCATAATCAGCTGGGTCTAAACCTGCTGCTATTGAAGCTACATAATCGAGCCAGCCTTGGTCCATTGCATATTGTGTTTGACTTACTGTATTAGGTTCTTCAGCCCACTCATATTTGTAGTAACCAACTGTCCATTCAAATTGTCCTGGTTTAGAGCTAAGTCTTAATTCAGTTGTGCTTCTATCAGTTTGATCACCATCTACAATAAGCGGAGCAGGAACATAGTCATCCATATCAATTCTTGCCCAATCTGTAGTAGCGTCTTCAGTCACTTTTCTATCAGAGTACACAAGAATTCCATCAAACATTCCAAAATCATAATTAATAGTTGCTGAAACCATCTCTGTTCTAATTTCTTCAGACTCATCTGCAGCCAATGCATGTGCATACATTGGATTATAATCTGTTAATACGCCCTCAACACCTTCAGAAGCTGCATGAAGGGAAATAGCACTTAAACGTGAACATGTTGGATCACCGTCCCAGTTATACCACCAGCTAGAAGCCTGAGGACAATTTTCAACATAAACATCTGCACTACCAGGCTTACTTTGTCCTGGCTCTAAAATACCGAAAGCTTTATTGTTAGCGCTGTAATACCTGAGCATACCAGTCATCTTTCCGCCATTGTCAAAGCCTAAAGTAAGCATAAGCTGTGAATCGTCTTCTTCACCAACAGTGTGTCCAGTTTGGATATTTTTATAAATACCAGGAGATACAACTTGTGAATATACAGCTCTTAGAGCAACTGAATCAGAAAGCGGCATGTTGTACATTGCTTCAATAGTTGTTTCTGGATCATCAGCTAATCTTTTATTTCCATAACCAACACGCACTTTACCGTAAGCACCAGACGCGTCAGGTTTGTTTGTTATATATCTAATTGTTCCACCAATTGCATTAGAGCCATAAAGTGTTCCTTGCGGCCCTCTAAGTACCTCAACTCTTTCAACGTCAAAAAGATTCATTAATGAACCGTTGATTTCATCAACATATGTTGAAGTTGTACCAGATGAACGTTGAGATGTAGATGTATTCAAACCTCTAAAAGTATAATAATTAGATCCACCTGGTGTAGATACACCTGCAATAGATCGTAAGTAATCTTCTGGATTTAATATACCTCTTTCATCCAATGTAGCTTCAGTGATAACAGAAATATTCATTGGTATTTCCATTACAGTTTCAGCTTTTTTGTTTGCTGTGACTATAACTTCTTCAACTTCCTGAGCAGTTATAGATAGTGGAGCTAAAAATAATAGTAATAGCTTTAAATTCTTTGACATAACAATATCCTCTTGTTAAACAATTATTACAGAATGTAGTATAAACCTCATCCTAAATACCTGCAATAAGCGCGTGAATTAATCGATGGTAGGGATGGAGGGAGTCGAACCCCCACGCCTTGCGGCACTTGGTTCTAAGCCAAGCGTGTCTACCAGTTCCACCACATCCCCAAACCAGAAAGCATTATATAGATAATTTAATATTTTGGTGAAGAATAATTGAAAATTTTAAAGGTTATAATCTAGCTGATTTTTTCTTGATTTTTGTAAAAAATACAAAGCAATTACATAGAGAATACCTAATAAGAAAGATATTACAGCTACAGTTGTATATCCGTCATAAATAAAGCTGAATATCTTTGACATAATCATTACAAACATAATATACAAAACCACGGTACCAACTTGAACTTTTGAGGATGAATATAAAAACCTCATTGCTAAATAACCAACTGCTGCAACGAATCCTGCATAAGATCTTGCAAAATGTGACTCTTGAACGCCTTCAACAACTATCGGTAAAAAAAAAGTATTAACGTCTGGCGATGCCATCGTCACTATTCCTGCAATCATTGATAATGCTGAAATGCAGAAAATCATAATTTTTATAAAAATCATATTACCCCAAGCATATATAAGGCCAAAAAGAATGACAAGGCTCCAAAACCCATCCATATGTACATTTCTTTGTAGTTTTTAAATTTATAAGAATTGATTGCAAGAAAACAACAAAATATAGGCGCAACAACTAAAACTCCATAACCTACTAAGATTGCAAGAGGTATAAAGGCTAATAAGAGAAATATTTTTAAAAAAGTTCTATTCATTTATTGCTAAAACTATCATTTATTTATATATTGTCAATTTAAAGGCTCTGCAATTTCATCTAATTGTTTTAGTGTCGATAATTCTGTTTGAATTTCTAAAATTGACTGATTTAATTGTCTTTTATAATTATTCAAGGCTTGAACAGAGTCATCAACCAAAATTAGCTGAGTTTCTATAGATTTAAGTGCTAGTTGAATATCGTCTATTTCTTTAATAGAGGGTTCAAGATCATTTATCGTTTTTGTATTTATAGATAAATCACTTCTATATCTTTCAAGTGATTCATTGATGCCAGATATTGCTGCTTCAAGTTCAGATGTTGAAGCTAATAATTTAGATATATTCACTTTGTTTCTCTTATTGCTTAGATCCCATAGCTTCCGAACTTCTTTATCAAGGAACTGAATAGAAGATGATATATCGCTCATGGAATCATTATTAATTTCATCAGCTATATTCATTTGTTCTTCAATAATTGCCAATCTATCTTCGTTAGTTTTAATCTTAGATTCTGTATAACTTGATTCAAAGCTTTGCCATATACCAAGACCTAATATACTCATAAATAAAAGTACATAAAGAAAGCCTGCTAATAAGCCTCCTGACTTAGTTTTCTTTAAGTAAGCTGGTGATGATTTATCTGGTCTAATATCTTTATTCATTTAAATGTAAAAAATTATCGCTATATGCTATATTTTTGAACAATAGCGTCGTTAACTTACCGTCCTATAATATATTTTACAATAACTATAAGGGTTTATATGAATTTAGATTTTTCAGATGATCAAAAATTCCTTCAAAGTGAAGCAAAAAAATTTCTTGAAAAAGAAGAAAGTGTAAAACGATCCAGAGGAGTACTAGAGGGCTCTGAATCGTTTGATAAAGATTTATGGCAAAAAATAATTGAATTAGGTTGGACTGGCATAAGAATCCCTGAAGAATATGAAGGGTTAGGCCTTGGCCATCTTGAGCTATGTGTAATTGCTGAAGAATTAGGCAGACATCTTGCACCGGTGCCCTTCTCATCATCAGTTTATTTATTTACTGAGGCCCTAATTAAATATGGTGGTGAGGAACTTAAAAAGGAAATACTACCCAAGCTAGTAACTGGAGAAGTGGTTGGCACGATAGCAGTTACTGAAAATTTTTTAGCTCCAACAAATAACAATATTAAAACTGAAGTCTCAAATGAATTAATTTCAGGTACAAAAATTGCAGTTCCTGATTGTGAAGCTGCTACTCATTCAATTATTGTGTGCAAATCTTCAAAAGGAATAGATTTAAGGCTGGTTGATTTATCGTGTAAAGAAGTCTCAACCAATCAAGTTGAAAATATTGATGGGAGTAGAGGCTACTATTCCATAGAAATGAAACAAGCTCCAAGTTCACTCATTGGAGATGAAGGTAATGGTTGGATTTTATACGAATCAATAATTAATCAAGCAGCTGTATTGTTTAGCTTTGAGCAAATTGGGGGTTCGCAAGCTGCATTAGACATGGCAGTAAATTATGCTAATGAAAGATATGCTTTTGGTAAACCGATTGGTTCGTATCAAGGTATAAAACATAAGTTAGCAGATATGTATGTTGCTTTAACTTTGGCTAAATCTAATTCTTACTATGCTGCTTGGGCATTGTCATCAGAATCTTCAGATTTACCCGTAGCTGCTGCAACTGCCAGAGTAAGTGCAACAAAAGCTTATGAGTTATGTTCAAAAGAAAATATCCAAACTCATGGTGGTAATGGTTTCACATGGGAATACGACTGTCATCTTTTTTATAAAAGATCAAAACTACTTTCATTAAATATTGGCTCACTTGCTAATTGGAAAGAAAAACTTATCTCTAACTTAGAACAATCAAATTTAAACTAGGAAAAATTATGGATTTTAAAGATACGCCTGAACAAGCAAAATTTAGAAAGACCTGTAGGGAATGGCTAGAAAAAAATGCCAAACTTAAAACAGGTGTCGAAAAAAACGAATTTGCAAATATTGATTTTTTACAAGTTGCTAAGGACTGGCAGAAAAAAAAATATGATGCTGGTTGGGCCATGTTACATTGGCCAAAGGAATTTGGCGGTATTGGTGCCTCTGCTATTGAAAGAATTATTTGGGCTGAAGAAGAATCAAAGTTTAATGTCCCGAAAGGTATTTTTGAAATTGGTTTAGGTATGGCTGGGCCAGTAATGATGGAATATGCAACTGATGAACAAAAAGCTCGATATCTTCCAGCAATGGCGGAAGGTAAAGAGATATGGTGCCAGCTTTTTTCAGAGCCATCAGCAGGCTCAGATGTTGCAGGTTTGAGAAGTAAAGCTGTCAAAGATGGGGATAATTGGATTATTAATGGTCAAAAA
>MDSV01169940.1_pt1 | contig 12353 bp, 24 predicted proteins | sample 810851 | NCBI WGS metagenome assembly MDSV01 (sample SAMN05326640, study PRJNA326480) | marine metagenome | isolation source: seawater | place: Atlantic Ocean: North East | collected 2012
ATTTTACATTTTATGAATAAATTATTACATTTGCCGGCCATTTTATAGATATGATATGCCAACAATACAACAATTAGTAAGAAAAGGTAGGACTAGTATTAATAAAAAAAGTAAGTCATTAGCTTTGAAGAGTTGCCCACAAAGAAGGGGTGTTTGTACTAGAGTATACACTACCACGCCAAAAAAGCCTAATTCAGCTTTAAGAAAAGTTGCTAGGGTAAGATTAACTAATGGTAATGAAGTTAATGCTTATATTGGTGGTGAAGGACATAATCTGCAAGAATATTCAGTTGTTCTTGTAAGAGGTGGGAGAGTGAAAGATTTACCTGGTGTAAGATATCATATTGTTAGAGGAGCTTTAGATACTTCAGGTGTTAATGAAAGGACACAAAGAAGATCAAAATACGGTGCTAAAAGACCAAAAAAATAAAAATTAATGAGAAAAAGAAGAGCAAAAAGAAGAATATTACTTCCAGATCCTAAATTTGAAAGCATTTTGGTAACTAGGTTTGTTAATAACCTTATGTTGGATGGTAAAAAAAATACTGCTTTTAAGGTGTTATATGACGCTTTGGATGATATAAGTACTAAAACAGATGAAAATATCATGTCTGTTTTTGAAAAAGCATTGGAAAATGTTATGCCTCATGTTGAAGTAAGAAGTAGAAGAATAGGAGGAGCAACTTTTCAAATTCCTCACCCTGTAAGAGAAGATAGAAGAATTTCTTTAGCTATGAAGTGGACAATAGGGGCAGCACGAAAAAGAAATGAAAAAACAATGACAGGTCGATTATCTGCAGAATTACTAGCAGCTTACAAAGAGGAAGGAGCTGCTTACAAAAAGAAACAAGACACACATAGAATGGCGGAAGCGAATAAAGCATTTTCACATTTTAGATTTTAAATTATGGCTAGAGACTTAACATACACAAGAAATATAGGAATTGCAGCACATATTGATGCAGGTAAAACGACAACTACCGAAAGAATTTTATATTATGGTGGTGTATCTCATAAAATTGGAGAAGTTCACGATGGAGCTGCTACAATGGATTGGATGGAGCAAGAACAAGAAAGAGGTATTACTATCACTTCTGCAGCTACAACATTAAATTGGCCGTATAGAGGAAAAGATTATCATGTTAATATCATCGATACACCTGGTCACGTTGATTTTACAGTTGAAGTAAATAGATCGTTAAGAGTTTTAGATGGTTTAGTATTTCTTTTTTCAGCAGTTGATGGTGTTGAGCCACAATCTGAAACAAACTGGAGATTGGCCAATAATTATAATGTTCCTCGTATAGGTTTTGTAAATAAAATGGATAGACAAGGAGCTAATTTTCTAGCTGTTTGTAAAGATGTCAAAGAAATGTTAGGTTCTTATGCTCTTCCTTTACAAATACCGATAGGAGCTGAGTCAGAATTTAAGGGAGTTGTTGATTTAATAAACTTTAAAGGTATTGTTTGGAATGAAGAAGATCAAGGTATGACATTTGAAGAAGTGGACATTCCTCAAGATTTGATTGATGAAGCAAGAGAATATAGAGCTAACTTACTTGAAGCAGTTGCTGAATTTGACGAATCATTAATGGAAAAATATTTCGAAGATGAAGAATCATTGACTGAGAGAGAAATTTTAAATGCACTTAGACAAGCAACAATCACTGGAAAAGTTGTTCCTATGATGTGCGGCTCTGCTTTTAAGAATAAAGGTGTTCAAGCGATGTTAGATATGGTTATGGAAATATTACCATCTCCACTTGATGTTGAGGCTATAACTGGTACAAACCCTGATACCGAATCAGAAGAAAGTAGAAAGCCATCAGTTGATGCTCCATTTTCTTCATTAGCATTTAAAATTGCTACAGATCCTTATGTTGGAAGGCTATGCTTTACAAGAGCTTATTCTGGTAGTTTAGACCAAGGAAGTTTTATTTTAAATACTAGAACAGGTAAAAAGGAGAGAATATCTCGTATTTATCAGATGCATTCTAATAAACAAAATCAAATTGACAAATTAAATGCGGGAGATATTGCTGCATTAGTAGGTTTTAAGGATATTAGAACTGGCGATACATTATGTGATTTGAATTCTCCAATTGTATTAGAATCGATGGATTTCCCAGATCCTGTAATTGGTATAGCTATAGAACCTAAAACACAAAAAGATTTAGACAAATTAGGAGTTGCACTTGGAAAGTTAGCAGAAGAAGATCCTACATTCACTGTTAAGACAGATGAAGACTCTGGGCAAACTATTATTTCTGGTATGGGGGAATTACATCTAGATATAATAATTGATAGATTAAAAAGAGAATTTAGTGTAGAATGTAACCAGGGAGCTCCTCAAGTTGCGTATAAAGAAGCAATAACTTCACCAGTTGATCATAGAGAAGTATATAAGAAGCAGTCTGGAGGACGCGGAAAATTTGCTGATATAAAATTTGAGTTATCTCCAGTAGATTCTGATTTTGAAGATGAAGGTTTGCAATTTATTAATGAAATAAAAGGTGGTAATATTCCTAAAGAATTTATTCCATCTGTGGAGAAAGGTTTTTCTATGGCGATGAGTAATGGTATCTTAGCTGGTTATCCATTAAATTCTATGAAGGTTCGTTTGTATGATGGGTCCTTTCATGATGTTGATTCTGACCAACTATCATTTGAATTGTGTGCACAGATAGCATTTAAGACTGCAGCTAAACAAGCTAATGCAAAAATTTTAGAGCCTATAATGAAGTTAACAGTAATAACACCTGAGGAAAATATGGGTGATGTTATAGGTGATTTAAATAGAAGAAGAGGAAATGTTGAAGGAATGGATGATAAAGGTGGGGCTAAGGTAGTAAATGCTAAGGTGCCACTTTCAGAAATGTTTGGTTACATTACAGATCTAAGAACAATAACATCAGGAAGAGCTACATCAACGATGGAATTTTTTGATTTTAGTGAAGCCCCAAAAAATATTTCAGATGAAGTTATTAAAGCAAATAATGGAGAATAAAATATATTAGATGGCACAGAAAGTTAGAATAAAATTAAAATCTTTTGATCATACCTTAGTAGATCAATCTGCAGAAAAAATAGTTAAGACTGTAAAAAGTTCAGGAGCTATTGTTAGTGGACCAATTCCACTTCCAACTCATAAAAGAATTTACACAGTTCTAAGATCTCCACATGTTAATAAGCAAGCAAGAGAACAGTTTCAATTGGCAAATCATAAAAGATTAATGGATATATATAGTTCATCATCAAAGACCATAGATGCATTGATGAAACTAGAGTTGCCAAGTGGTGTTCACGTTGAAATTAAAGTAATTTAATATTTATAAAAATGCCAGGACTAATAGGTAAAAAAATAGCAATGACGTCAATATTTTCTGAATCAGGAAAAAATATCCCGTGTACAATATTACAAGCTGGACCATGTAAAGTTACTCAAATAAAGAGTAGTGATAAAGATGGTTATGATGCTCTTCAGCTAGGATATCTTGAACAAAAAGAAAATAGAGTATCTAAAGCTTTAAAAGGTCATTTAAAGAAAGCGAATTCCGTACCATTAAAAAAAATGGTAGAATTTCCTGCTGATATAGATGTAGAATTAGGACAAGATTTAAATGTTGAAATTTTTGAGGTCGGAGATTTTGTTACTGTTTCGGGAACTTCTAAAGGAAAAGGATTTCAAGGTGTTGTGAAACGACATAATTTTAGAGGTGTTGGAGATGCAACTCATGGTCAACATAATAGAATGAGAGCTCCAGGTTCTATTGGAGCTGCATCGTATCCTGCAAGAGTTTTTAAGGGTATGAGAATGGCAGGGCAAACTGGAAATGCTAAAGTTAAGGTTGAGAACTTAGAAGTTCTTAAGATTATGTCAGATAAGAATATCATAGTTGTTAAAGGTTCTGTTCCTGGCGCAAGAAATTCATATATAACAATAGAAAAATAATGAAAATAGTAGTACATAAGACTTCAGGTAAAGCAACAACTAAGAAGGTTGATTTAAATAATAATGTTTTTGGATTTACTCCAAACGATCATGCTATATATTTAGACGTAAAACAATATTTAGCTGCTCAAAGAACAGGTACACATAAAGCCAAAGAAAGATCAGATGTTAAAGGAAGTAGAAGAAAACTAAGAAAGCAAAAAGGAAGTGGCGCGGCTAGAGTCGGTGATATAAAAAACCCTTTATTTAGAGGAGGAGGAAGAGTATTTGGTCCTCGTCCAAGAAAGTATGATTTAAAAGTTAATAAAAAGGTTAAAAGAATTGCAAGAAAGTCCGCATTATCTTATAAAGCTAAGGATAAAAATATTATTGTTTTAGAAGATTTTACTATTGACACTCCAAAAACAAAACAGTACGTAGATATTTTGTCAAATTTTGGTTTGCAAGACAACAAAACTTTGTTAGTACTTTCACAAGCTAATGAAAATATATTGTTATCATCAAGAAATTTAAAAAAAGCCAGAGTAATTCTAGCGTCAGAGCTAAATACTTATGAAGTGATGAATACGAATAAATTGATGCTTTTAGAATCATCAATAAAGGAAATTGAAAAAAACTTTTAAATATAAAAATGAATATTGTTAAAAAACCAATTATTACTGAAAAGATGACTGATCAAAGCGAAAAGTTCAATCGTTTTGCATTTGTTGTTGATAAGAATGCTAATAAGATTGAGATAAAAAAAGAAGTTGAAAAAATGTACGATGTGGTAGTAACATCAATAAAAACAATGGTATGTATTGGTAAGAAAAGAGTTAGAGGTACCAAATCAGGTATGATTGTTGGAAAAACATCTACTTACAAAAAGGCAATAGTTACACTTGCTGAAGGTGATAGTATAGATTTTTATAGTAATATATAATAACAAATATGGCATTAAAGAAATATAAACCAATTACTCCTGGGCAACGACACAAAGTAGCTATTACTTTTGATGAGATTACAACCTCTAGACCAGAGAAAAGTTTGCTTCTCAAGATGAAGAGGACTGGTGGTAGAAATGATACTGGCAAGATGACTATTGAGAATGTTGGAGGTGGTCATAAAAAAAGGTACAGAATCATAGATTTCAAAAGAGATAAAAAAGATGTTAAATGTAAAGTAGCAACTATAGAGTACGATCCAAACAGAACTGCTAACATTGCTTTACTTCATTTTATTGATGGTGAAAAAAGATATATCATTGCTCCTGATGGACTTAAAGTTGGAATGGAGTTGTTGTCAGCTAAAAATGCACCAATTAATATTGGAAATACTTTACCTTTAAGCGAAATTCCATTAGGTACAACGGTACATAATGTTGAATTAAGACCAAAGCAAGGTGGGATACTGGCAAGAAGTGCAGGTTCTAGTGCTCAATTAATGGCACGAGATGGAAAGTATGCAACTGTTAAACTTTCTTCTGGTGAAATAAGAAAAATTTTAATTACATGTTTAGCTACGATCGGTTCAGTATCTAACCCACAACATCAGCTTCAAGTTTCTGGAAAAGCAGGTCGAAGTAGATGGAAAGGAAGAAGACCAAATGTTCGAGCAACTGTAAAAAATCCTGTAGATCATCCAATGGGTGGTGGAGAAGGGAAGCATTCAGGAGGTTTGCCTAGGAATAAGAATGGTGTGCCTGCTAAAGGATATAAAACCAGAGACAAGAAGAAGAATTCAAATAAATACATAATAGAAAGAAGAAAATAATTTTATGGCAAGATCATTAAAAAAAGGTCCATATATTCATTACAAACTACAAAGAAAAGTTGATGCAATGAATGAATCAGGTAAAAATTCAGTTATAAAAACTTGGTCAAGAAGCTCTATGATTTCACCTGATTTTGTTGGTAAAACGTTTGCTGTTCATAATGGTAAACAGTTTATTCCTGTTTTTATTACTGAAAATATGGTTGGACATAAATTAGGTGAATTTTCTCCAACCAGAACGTATAGAGGACATGGATCAAATAGAAAAAAATAAAAAATGGGTGCAAGAAAAAGAATAAAATCAGAAAAAATTAAGGAAGCAAAGAAGAAAATTGCTTTTGCTAAACTAAATAATTGTCCAACCTCTCCAAGAAAAATGAGGTTAATTGCTGATTTGATTAGAGGAATGGATGCCGACAAAGCCTTATCTCAATTAAAACATAATCCTAAAGAAGCTTCTGCAAGAATGGAGAAATTATTATTGTCTGCTTTGTCTAATTGGGAAGCTAAAAATGAAGGGACAAGCATAGATCAGGCAGACTTATATGTTTCAGAAATTCGTGTTGATTCTGGAAGAATGTTAAAAAGAATTCAGCCGGCTCCACAAGGAAGAGCACATAGAATTAGAAAAAGGTCAAATCATGTAACTTTAGTAGTTGACAGTAGATTAAAAAATAATTAATTATGGGTCAAAAAACAAATCCAATAGGAAACAGATTAGGACTTATCAGAGGATGGGAGTCAAATTGGTATGGTGGCGATAATTTTGGTGAAAAATTATCTGAAGATGCTAAGATTAGAAAATATCTTAAGGTAAGATTATCAAAAGCTAGCGTGTCAAGAATTGCAATAGAAAGAACTTTAAAGTTAGTTACTGTTACCATACATACGGCTCGACCAGGAATTATTATAGGTAAAGCGGGGCAAGAGGTAGAAACATTAAAGAACGAAATTAATAAAATTACTAACAAAGATGTACAAATAAACATTTTTGAAGTTAAGAGACCTGAGCTTGAAGCTACTTTAGTAGCTGATAGTATTTCAAGACAAGTAGAAGGTCGTATTTCATATAAAAGAGCCATTAAAATGGCTATCGCATCAACAATGAGAATGGGTGCAGAGGGAATTAAAGTTCAGGTTTCAGGAAGGTTAAATGGAGCTGAGATGGCTAGATCTGAAATGTACAAAGACGGTAGGACACCTCTTCATACTTTTAGAGCAGATATTGACTACGCTCTTTCTGAGGCTTTGACCCAATACGGGTTAATAGGAATTAAAGTATGGATATGTCGAGGAGAGGTGTACGGAAAAAGAGACTTAATGCTACATTTTAAAAATCCTAAGAAAAAAAGTATTGGTAATAAAGCTAAAAATAGAAGAAAATAATTTAATAAACAATTTATAATGTTACAGCCAAAGAAAACAAAATATAGAAGAATGCAAAAGGGCAGAATGAAAGGTAACGCTCAAAGAGGTCACAGATTATCATTTGGTTCATATGGAATTAAAGCATTAGAAGAATGTTGGATGACAGCACGTCAGATTGAAGCTGCTCGTATTGCGGTAACAAGATACATGAAAAGACAAGGTCAAGTTTGGATTAGAATTTTTCCTGATAAACCTATAACTAAAAAACCAGCTGAGGTTAGAATGGGTAAAGGAAAAGGTGCTCCTGAATATTGGGCTGCTACTGTTACACCAGGTAGGATCTTATTTGAAGTAGATGGTATTGATGGTGATGTTGCTAAAGAAGCATTAAGATTAGCTTCACAAAAGTTACCTATTAAAACAAAATTTATAACTAGAAGAGATTTGCAACAATAGAGATATGAAACAAAACGAACAATTATTAAAAGATATTCCAGATCAAGAATTACAAGAAAAACTTGAGCAAGAAAGAGATAAATTGATAAAAATGAAGATGAGTCATTCAGTTTCACCATTAGAAAATCCGATGACTATAAAGTATACTAGAAGATCTATAGCAAGAATACTTACTGAAATCTCAAGTAGAAAATTAAAAAAGTAAATATGGATAGAAATTTAAGAAAAGAAAGAATAGGAGTAGTTGCAAGTAATAAAATGGATAAGTCTATAGTAGTTTCAATTGAAAGACGTGTTAAACACCCATTATACGGAAAATTTGTAAAAAAAACCTCAAGGTTTGTTGCTCATGATGAAAAAAATTCATGCAATGAAGGTGATACGGTTCGTATTATGGAGACAAGGCCATTAAGTAAAAGTAAGAATTGGAGACTAGTAGAAATAATTGAAAGAGCTAAATAATGATACAACAAGAGTCAAGATTAAAAGTAGCAGATAATAGCGGAGCTAAAGAAATACTATGTATTAGAGTATTAGGAGGAACAAAAAAGCGTTATGCCTCTGTAGGTGATAAGATAGTAGCAACTGTCAAGGAAGCGATACCATCAGGAAATATAAAAAAAGGTCAGGTTGTAAGAGCAGTTGTAGTAAGAACAAAAAAAGAAGTTAGAAGAGTAGATGGTTCTTACATCAGATTTGGTGATAATGCATGTGTTATAATTGATGAAAACGGACAAATGAAAGGAACTCGTGTTTTTGGTCCTGTTGCAAGAGAGTTAAGAGATAATGATTTTATGAAAGTTGTGTCGTTGGCACCTGAAGTATTATAATTTTTATATATATGAGTAAAATTAAGATTAAAAAGGATGATACAGTTTTAGTAAAAACTGGAAATTCAAAAGGTAGCAAAGGAAAAGTTATTAGAGTTTATCCTAAGTTAAATAGAGCTTTAGTTGAAGGTGTTAATATGGTATCTAAACACACTAAACCTAATGCTGAGAATCCACAGGGTGGAATTATAAAAAAGGAGGCTACCATACATATATCAAATTTAGTGTTAGTTGACCCTAAAACTGGTGAGCCAACAAAAATTGGTAGAAAAAAAGATAAAAAGACTGGAAAAATAGTAAGATTTTCAAAAAAATCAGGAGAATTAATTTAGTTATGAAATATATACCAAGATTAAAGAAAAAGTATAATGAAGAGATAGTTAATAACTTAAAAGTTAACTACAAGTCTGTCATGCAAGTTCCAAAACTACTTAAGATTTGTTTAAATCAAGGTGTTGGAAGTGCAGCTACAGATAAAAAGCTTATTGAAGCAGCTCAAAATGAGATGACATTAATTACTGGTCAAAAAGCTATGCTTGCCAAATCAAAAAAAGATATTTCTAATTTTAAATTACGTAAAGGCATGCCGATAGGAGTGATGGTAACACTTAGAGGTGAAAAAATGTACGAGTTTTTAGATAGATTGATTACATCTGCTATTCCAAGGATTAGAGATTTTAATGGAATTCCTTTAAAGGGATTTGATGGAAGAGGGAATTATACATTAGGAATTAAGGAACAAATTGCATTTCCTGAAATTAGTATAGATAAAATAAATAAAGTAACTGGTATGGACATTACATTTGTAACAAGTACAGATTCTGATCAGGAAGCATTACAGCTTTTAAAAGAATTAGGAATACCGTTTAAAAAAGAAAAAATTAATTAAATATGGCTAAAGAATCAATGAAAGCTCGTGAAGTGAAAAGAGCAAAATGTGTTGAAAGATATGCAAAAAAAAGAGCAGAACTAAAAGCTGCAGGTGATTATGAAGGGCTACAAAAACTTCCTAAAAATGCCTCTCCAATAAGGATGCATAATAGATGTAAAATAACAGGAAGACCTAGGGGATACATGAGACAGTTCGGTATCTCAAGAGTAATGTTCAGAGAAATGGCAAATTTTGGGTTAATTCCTGGAGTTAAGAAAGCAAGTTGGTAAGAAATAAGAATTTTAAAGATTAGATATGTTTACAGATCCAATATCAGATTATTTAACAAGAATTAGAAATGCTCAAATGGCAGGCTTAAAAGTTGTTGACATTCCATCTTCAAAAATTAAGCAAGCAATAACGAATATACTACATGAAAAAGGGTATATACGTAATTTTAGGTTTGAGGAAACAAAAAACAATCAAGGTAATATTAAGATTGCACTTAAATATAATATTAACACTAATATGCCAGCTATTAAGAAGTTAATTCGTATAAGTAAGCCAGGGCTCCGTAAGTATGCTGATGCCAAAAACTTACCAAGAGTAATTAATGGACTGGGTATAGCCATAATTTCTACATCTAAAGGAGTAGTTACTGATAAAGAAGCTAGATCTTTGAATATTGGTGGTGAGGTTTTATGTCATATTTATTAAATTTTAAAAATTATGTCAAGAATAGGAAATAGTCCAGTAGAAATAAAAGAAGGTGTCAATGTAACAATAAATGAAAATATTGTTACCGCAAAAGGTAGTTTTGGGGAGATGTCATGCGTTTTTGATCCTGTAATTTCAGTAGAAATTAAAGATAATAATGTATTGCTAACAAGAAGTTCTGATGATAAAGACGTAAGATCTAAGCATGGTCTCTACAGATCCCTAATTAACAATATGGTCATTGGTGTAGATAAAGGTCATTTCAAGAAATTAGAATTAAGAGGTGTTGGATATAGGGCGAGCGTTCAGGCAGATATGCTAGATATATCAGTTGGATATTCTCACAATATAATTTTTCAAATACCACCTAACCTCAAAGTTACAGCTGAAACAGAAAAAGGAAAAGCTCCAATTATTTCTATCTCAGGATGTGATAAGCAAGTGGTGGGTGCATATGCAGCAAGAATAAGAGCTGAAAGAAAACCAGAGCCTTATAAAGGAAAAGGTATTCGATATGTTGATGAATATGTTAGAAAGAAAGCAGGTAAAACAGCTGCATCATAAATAAATTTAAGAAAATGAATTCTAAAAAACAAGCAAGAAAAAAAGTAAGATCATCTATTAGAAGTAAAATTTTTGGCACTTCTGATATCCCAAGATTAGCTGTATTTAGATCAAATAAACAAATATATGCTCAATTGATTGATGATACTATTGGAAAGACTTTGGCAGCTGCCTCTTCAAATGACAAAAACCTTACTAATATTAAAGGAACTAAAATTGATCAAGCTACAGCTGTAGGGAAATCAATCGCTGTAAACGCAAAATCAGTGGGCATAGAAACTGTTGTTTTTGATAGAGGGGGTTTTCTTTATCATGGAAGAGTAAAAGCATTAGCTGAATCAGCTAGAGAATCAGGACTAAAATTTTAAATATTATATATGTTAAAAATAGCACAAAATAAAAGAGTAAGGGTTTCTGCAGACATTGAGCTTAAAGATAGGTTAGTTGGTGTTCAAAGAGTAGTAAAAGTAACTAAAGGTGGAAGAGCATTTGGTTTTTCAGCAATAGTGGTTGTAGGAGATGAAAAAAGCATAGTAGGAATTGGACTTGGAAAATCCAAGGATGTATCTACAGCAATACAAAAAGCAATAGAATCTGCAAAAAAGAATTTAGTAAAAGTACCTATTTTTAAGGGAACAATACCTCATGAGCAAGCATCAAAATATAGTGGCTCACAAGTACTAATTAAGCCAGCTTCAAATGGTACTGGTGTTAAGGCAGGAGGGGCAATGAGAGCAGTTTTAGAAAGTGCTGGTGTTAAAGATGTATTAGCTAAATCTAAAGGTTCATCAAATGCACATAATTTAGTTAAGGCTACACTTAAGGCATTGTTAGAGTTGAGAGATCCTTTAACTGTAGCTACACATAGAGGAGTATCTTTGGATAAGGTGTTCAACGGATAAAATAATATAATGGAAAAGATTAAAATAGTACAAATTAAAAGTAAAATTGGAAGACCCAAAGATCAAAAAAGAACATTAGAAGCATTAGGTCTCAAAAAGATTAATGGTGTAGTTGAGCACAATGTAACACCTCAAATTATAGGTATGATAAATAAAGTGAAACATCTTATTAAGATATTGAAATAATTTTTTATAATGGAATTACATAACTTAAAACCAGCAAATGGAGCTGTTAAAAACGGTAAACGAATAGGTAGAGGTGAAGGTTCAAAAAAAGGAGGCACATCTACAAGAGGGCATAAAGGAGCGAAATCAAGATCAGGTTACTCTAAAAAAATTGGTTTTGAAGGTGGACAGCAACCTCTTCAAAGAAGAGTTCCAAAATTTGGTTTTACGAATCCAAACAGAGTTGAATATAATACTGTAAACTTGGACGTTTTACAATCACTTTATGATGCTAAAAAAATTAAAAATAAAGTTTTTAAAGATGACTTGGTTAAAAATGGTCTCGTACAGAAAAGAGATTTAGTTAAGGTTTTAGCAAGAGGTGAATTAAAATCTAAATTAGAAGTTACTGCTAACGCATTTTCAAGTAAAGCTAGAGACATAATTGAAAAATTAGGTGGCAAAGCAATTATAATTGATAAAAAATGAAAAAATTAGTTTCTACAATTAGAAATATTTGGAATATTGAGGATTTAAGAAATAGAATACTAGTCACCTTAGGTATTTTAGCGATTTATAGATTTGGATCGTTTGTTGTTATTCCTGGTATTGACGCTAGTGCATTATCTGCATTTAATGAAAGTCGAGGTAATTCTGATGGCTTGTTGGGCCTTTTGAATATGTTTACTGGTGGAGCATTTAACCAAGCATCTATTTTTGCATTGGGTATAATGCCATATATTTCTGCATCTATTGTTGTTCAATTATTAGGAATG
>MDSV01007297.1_pt1 | contig 12350 bp, 5 predicted proteins | sample 810851 | NCBI WGS metagenome assembly MDSV01 (sample SAMN05326640, study PRJNA326480) | marine metagenome | isolation source: seawater | place: Atlantic Ocean: North East | collected 2012
CGAGATAAACTTGGACACCGGCACACGATGACGACGGCCATGACTTACGACATCAACGGCAACCCGGCGGAGGGGGCGGCGGCGAGCAAGATTAAGACGGGCGGCCGCGTGCTCGTGGTCGATCCGGATCACGAGGACCACGGCTGCCACGCGACCGCGCTCAAAGAATTTGTCATGCGCAAGTCGGGCAAGCGGAAGTGGCGGATTCAGCTGGAAGATGACACAGCTCCGTTCATGGTGCGCGCCGACCAGCTGCAGCCGGCACTCAAGAAGTCGGTCGTTGCTGAGCCGACAAAGCGGAAGTACGAGAGCGCGGCGGAGCTCTGGGCCGAAGGCCGCGCGCTTCTCGCCGCCGACGAGGATGAAGACGAACTGGCCTCGGACGAGCAGAAGTCCTTCGAACAGGAGCAGCAGTACAAATACTACAGACCGTCGTCACCCGCGTACAGCCCAACCGAGCCTGTCTCGTCGGATTAACAGGCAGAGAGTGTTATTGTAATAACTTACATGGGGGTTGATCCATTTGCGTCACAAAGCGTTCTTAGAAAGACCAGAGCACGACGACAAGCGCGACGCACACGCACATGAACGGTGCGACACATTCGCCATTCTTGATCCCGCCGCAATTGCGGTTGCGGTGCTCGGCGATCTTCCGCGCCTTTTGAAGGCGCTTGGCGTTCTGCGCGGGCCCCTTGCCCAGTGCGCGGCGCGCGGCGCGAACCTGCTTCCGATTGTCGTCCGAGTCCAAGACCACGCCCATCGTCGACACGCCCTGAGGCAGCAGACGACGGCCGCCTTGAGGCGCGAGTTTAGCAAACATGTGCTTGCTGGTGCTTACTGGGCGCTCGCGTTTGGTCCGGAGACCGGTGGTCGTGGTGCCAAAGGGTGCCTGCAGGCACGGGTGACGGTAGGCATGTGGGACGTCCCGCTGTGGCCGCATTGTTCGCGCAAAGGAACAAACGCCGGCGCCAGAGACACCAAAAGAAAACAGCTACGACCAGAGGCGGGATGCTCACACGCATGCAACAAAATGGCATCCATCACCGCTTTGCTCGCTACCCGACGCATTTCTCTACGCACCGAGTGGTGTGGTCTACGGCGCCCGCCTTGCAATCATGAGCGACAACGATGACGATCTCGCGTCGGCCGGGAGCGATGTAGAGAGGCAGGCGGTGGCAGACGTCTCTGACGACGACGAAGACGTACCAAAGAAGAAGAAAGACAAGAAGGACAGCCAGGGTAAGAAGCGCAAGGCGGTCGCAGAGGCGGCGGAAGACGAAGGCGAGGACGAAGGAGAGGAGGAGGATGGTGAGGAAGGGGGCGGCTATGCAGAGGAAGAGTACCACGGCGACAAGATGTCGGGCCTCTTTGTGCAGCACGGGGCGCACCGCGAGTACGCTGTGCCGGAGGAGTTTGTGATCCACAAGGCGCCAAAAGTCTTGCACGTGAGCAACGGAGAGGAGATCAGCAACATGATCAAATACTCGGGAATGAAGTACTGGGGCAATCTGAAGTGGTACCACGTGACGGTGATGGGCGGGATGAACCTCACCAACAAGGAGATGACTCGAGCACCGTATGTGTGCCTGAACGTGGAGGGCAACACGGAGACGGACGACCCCAACTGGCTGCGCCCCATAGCACCCGCGATCATGAAAACGATGCTTCCAAAGTGGCAAGAGCAAATCAAGGAGACGTTCGGCCACAACAAAGACAAGCTTAAGCGCGTCCTCCACCAGTACGCCGACGTGCTCTCGTTGACGGCAGACTTCCCCAAGCTGGACCCAGCCAAGCTGGGTCTTGGGCGCGGAGGCTTCAAACTCTTGAAGACCCGCAAGTTGAAGAGCATGCGCGCTCCCGATTCAAAGACTGGACCAGGCCGTGGCGGCAAGAAGCAGGCAGCCGCACCGAAAGACAACGGCCCCTCTCCGCCACCATCGAATGCGGAATACATGACGGCCGGTACCGTCGTTGCGCTTCTTGGCGCAACGACGACGTTCCAAGACAGCACAGGCACTTGGTACGCCGCGTACCTGGACGACCCGCTCGAAGTCCTGTGATTGACAAGGCTTGCAGTATCAACGACGAACACCGCGCAGTGCGCACTGCGCACTGCGCACACGGATGCACTAGACTAAGAGGACACAACTCGAAAGAGTGCGTGGTAGTTTGTAACGTCGGTGTCGATGGTCATGCGGGAACGGTAGCCACCCACGGGCGCAAGAGCAATGTTAAGTCCCGCAAAGGGGTCGTCCCCGGTTTGGCGCGTGTGCATCAAAGTAAACCCGGTGATGCGTTCGACGGCCTTAGACTCCTTCGACGCCTGCATTGCCTGTATGGCGGCGTAGTCCTCCGTCGCAAAGGGGGAGATGACGCGGCCATTGCGCTTGCGCGTGAGGGCCCACAGCCGTTGTCCCATCCGCTCGCGCAGTGTTGCATTCTCGGGCTCGGTGCGCCCGTGCGTCACAATCTCAACGTGTGCCTCGTCGGGCAGTGCCAGGAAGCCTTCCGACGCAAGCGCTGGAGACCCAGAGCCAAGTTCTTCATAGTGGTGCGCGTAGTCGCTGCACGAGTACCGCACGAACGCCTCGGGTAGCAGCGCAACGAAGGCTTCGTCGATCGAGTCGTGAGTTAGAGAGACCAGCCGCATCGGCTGCTTGTGTTCAGTTTGCGGCACCACGATGGGTCCAAGCACACCATTGATCCCTTCCCAACCGTACGCAGCCACGGTCTTCTTGCTTCCACCGACGGGCGTGGACAGCAGCGCCGCAAGGGTCACGCTCACTTGGTACAGATGTTCGGAGAGCGGCTCCGTCAGATCGACGTCTGGCCACGGCGCGCTGAGCGCGCGCTTGGTGCCACCGCACCACGTGGCTACGCTCCAGTAGGTGGAAGGCGTAAAGGCATCCGTGTTGATGTTGGTCCACGCGTCGAGGACCCTGTCCAAGTCGTCGCCCTCGTCGGTGGCGTTCACGCAAATGCGCCGCTGTATGGTGCCAAAGGGCACACTCGCGCACGCTGTTGCACCGGAGCAGCACTGCTGCTCCGACGCGTTCAGACCTTTGATGGGCAGGGTGTTGTGATGGTGGCTCAGCGGCGATGCAAAATCGAGAGACAGCGCAATCCACACTTCGTAAGTCTTCTCTCGATAGTCGCCCTTCGAGAAGGTTTTGTACCACGTGCTCCAGAGCGTGTTGAGACCTTCCGCCCACGCGGTTCTACTCTGCGCCGAGGCGGGCTTCCACTTGACGCGGAGTGTCCTTGGGTCGACGCTGTCTGGCATGTGGTTCACAATCTCTCCTCCCATCGTTCCCGAAGGCGTGACCCAGAGCGCATGCTCCCCCTCGGCACTGCTTTCTCCATTCTCCACGCAGTGCAGAAGCTGCGCTTTGCTCAGGTATGCGTGGAGGTCGACCTCGGCATACCTCAGCACGGCGTCTACCAACTGCTTGGCCGCGGGCGCAATGCCAAGACCTTCGATGGTTGGCTCGGACCCATTCAGAAGCTTTGCCATTCCCGTCTCAATCGTGCCGTCGTAGTCCTGAGATGCAAGAAAGGAGCGCAGTGCCTTTTGCGCCACCTCGTCGCCTGGCCCCAGCCTTCCCGCAAATGCGTGCACGAGCCCCGGCGCGTGCATCGTGAGTTGCGCCATCGACACAAGTTTCAGCATCATTGCAACGGCGAGAGCATCCCCTTCCAGCACTGCGGGCAGGCGTTTCAGTGCGCAGTTGTGCTCGTGCCACGAAGGCCGCAAGCGCTGGACCGCGGTCGCAAACGGCGTCGGGCGACGCAGAGCATCGGCCGCACCGGGCGCGTCGAAGCGCGCGACTTCGCGCGCCTCGGGCGACTGATTGGCGAGGCGCAGCCACGCCAGTTCTCGACCGCCAACGAGGAGCAGCACGTCGTCTGCAGCAACCCGGTGGCCGTCCCCGAGGTCTATGCCGTCGTCTACAGCCATGCGCACGATGCGCGTGAGAGAGTCGTCAGCTGCGTTGGTCTGTTCACCAGTTCCACGAGCTGGGTGCACGTCGGGCACCACGTTTCCAAGAAATGCGTAGCTCACGCGGTTGTACTTTGCGGCGGCCTTGCGCGCAATCGGTGTGCTGTGCTTGAGCACCACATCAAAGCGGGTCGAGTCGCCCTCAAAGTTGCCAGCAACGACGACGGTGCGTGTGTTGGACCCGATGCCGCATCCAATCGGAGCAGTGGGTGGCTTCAAAGTGCCCTGAGACTTGATCAGCGTGCGGCGTGCTCCGGTGTTTGGTGTGCTAAGGCGCCGACCATGGTCGAGACCGCTCTCGAACGCGTCCAGGTCGCCGGAACTGTCCGACAGCGTGTTGAGCATCTCCGGCGCCGCGGACCAGTTGTGCTCGCACGACCATGCAAAGCTCTGCTAGACGTGCTTGTCTCTTGGGTTATGCATCGCTCGACACAGCTGGCCCCCGGCGCCCGTACTCGACGCCCGCGCCCGGCGTTCGGCATGTCGCAGTCGCGCACCGAACGAGCGCGCTGCGTGCTGAAACTGTGCGAGTACGCCGCACGCAACTTGGAAATGGATGAGGATGACGTGTTGGACCCGGACGTGGAACGCTGCGCATCGGCGTATTACTCGCTCTCCAACAAGATCAACTACCTACTGCCGCGTTCGTCTGCCCAGTGGACGTCAGAGTTTGAGTACGTGCTAAACCAAGCGCACAGCATGCGCATCACGCGCATCGACCCAGACGAAAAGGAATCGCTGCGCACCAAGCACCACACGTGCATGGCGTGTGGGTATCGTGGGGAGCACCGTTGCAAGTATGCCATCGATCTCTGCGGGGTGTGCGACCCCAAGATGTGGACTTCCGGCACAGGCAGTATGCGCAAAGCATACAACGCCTTCGTAGATGGATATAATCGGGCCTTCAACAAGAAGTTTGTGAATCCGAGGCCAGGCACGCTTCCAGAGATGGACATGGGGACGTACATTGTGGGCGACACGTGTCTGCGCAAGGCTCAGCTGCGCTTTATGCTGCAGACGATGCTACTCGATGCCACCGTCGATGCAGAGCACGTGGTCCAAAACGTGAGCAACGAATTCAATCTGGAGCTGGACGAGCTGTACTCGGTGACGCCGGATCGTTGCCGTGCTTTTGTGCAGCTACAGGACAATCTCGAACTCGCAATTGCCGACGAGAGGCGGCCGCTTCCCGAACTCCAGATTGACAATGGACTGTGGGCAAACGTGGACACCGCGCGCGGCGTTGCGTCAAAGGGCTCACTAGACCGAGAGCGCTTGCTGGTGCGCGAGCGTGCGGGTGCAAAACTGGCAGAGGCGTTCCAGCACACGCACGCCGAGTCAGCACAGAAAGAGAAGCGCAGCCGCGAGCACGAAGAAGAGTGGCTCACCAGTGGTAGTGAGGACGAGGACGAGGCAGATGGCAACAACGATTCTCAGAAGAAGAACGGCAAGCGTCGCGCGCGCAGTCGGAAGCCGTCGCGCATCGCCGCCTACAGCGAGGATGAGAGCGAAGGTTCGGAAAACGAGGATGGCGCCAACGATAACCCAGGGCCGTCCAGCCAAAAGGCCATTCGCAAGGATCCGGTCGACGCCGGACCTGTGCGCACACGCAGGCAAGCCGCAAAAGCGCGCATGCAAGCTTCCACGCCTGCACCCGTGGCTGCGCCTGCAGCGGCACGTGCCGCGGAAGAAGGAAGCGCTGCAGATGTGCATGCCGCACCAGCGCATGCACTGGAAGAAGCAGCCCCTGTGGCGTCTACTGGACGGCAGGCGACAGGGCCCAGCGCCAGCGGACTGGCAGGCCGCCAGCGTGCCGCCGGCACTCTAGGCAGCCGCGAAGCAGTGCTCATGGGAGAGATGCAGCTTCAGCTAAGGCTGGCCCAGCGCGGAGATTCTGCAGGCGCAGCACAGTGCGCCGCAACTATTCTCACGCTGCAAGAACTAATCGAGCAAAACAAGAAACTCGCACACTCTCCTCACCTCTGAACAACCTGTGCTGCACTTGTGTGTCCGCGCGTGCACGTGCGCTTGTTCTGGCATAGCGCTCCCGTGCCGCGTCGCTTTCGTTTGGTGGGTTCGGCGCGTTGAGCAACCACTTCTTTGGTCTCCGGAGCAAAAGGATTGGCCGCCCGAATGGCATCAATCTCTTGTTGCATGTCGGCGCTTTCGTACTGAAGTCGCGCCAGTTCTGTGCGTATCTCGTGTATTCGTGCTAAGAGCTGCTTGCAAGTGCTCATTTTACACAAACAAACACGCAGTGTGGTGCGCGCGTCTCTAATACGACGCCTACTCACAGCGGTCTAGCGGCGAGACATCCTCTGCACTGGCACGAAACCGCCGCTGCGGCTGCGGCTGCGGCTGCGACTGCACGCGGTGCGAGGGAGAGCAGGGGCGCTTGCGTGAACTTTGGCGCGCCTCGCCCTCGCCGGCAGGAAGCCTCCACGGTGTCACGGCTGGGAGCATTTGCTGCTTGTCGTCGCTCGCCCAGTACAGGTGTTCTGCCGTGTGCAGCGGCGCGCGCTTGTTCCAGAACACCAAGAGCACCTGGCCCTCCACATTGGACGGGGGTTTGAACCCCTGCGTCATCTCTGATTTCATCGTCCACAGTAGGTGCTTCGCCTCTGGCTGCCTGGCGTGAAGCTTTGCAAAGTCCGCCGCTTGCAACGGCATTTGCGAAACTGGGGTGCGAGAGACGGACCCTTGCGGGGTCCAGACCATCGCAATCCACGTAAACTCCCGAAGGCGCGCCTCAGTGAAGCCCGGTATCGACAACAAGTCGGCTTTTCTGAAGCGGGGGTGCCTTGCCATGATGTCGTGCGCGTAATCCAAGATGTCCTGCTGGCAGTCCTGGTCCGGCGTTCCCACTGGCATGTACGTTGCTTTAAACTGTGCGGTGCGTGCGGGGTCGTACCGAAGCGCACGCTTGCAGCTCATACTGCTCCGACGCGCACCCTCCGGCCCACCCTCCGGCCCACCTGCAAAGACTTCTGGTGCAAGCTCCTCCACGACAGGGTCGCGTGTGGATGTGTCGAACTGGTGCAGCTCGCGTTCAACATCGCTGAACTGTTGTCGAAGATCGATTTCCGCGATTTTGAGTTGGTCGAGTTTGGTCTGCTGAGCTTGCGTCGGTGCCATGTCCATGTCAACGGCAGCCAAGAACGACGGCAGTGCGAGTTGTTCGGTGACCATGTCGTCGACACTAAAGGCCACCTCGCTTGCGTGCAACTGCGTCCGGTCGATCAGGTGGTCACGCTTGTACTCTTCGATGGCCTCTTTGGCGGCCACTAGCTTCTGCTGCAGCTCCGCAGACCGGATCAACAGTTCTTGCCACCGCCTCTCGTGCAGCGCAGCCGCGGTTTGTCGAGCCGGGTCAGTGGTCTGCTCTATCCACTGCACAATCGGTCTGCCGTGCATCCTTTTGCCGTCATTGAATTGGACGTACGTGTAGCCCTCCTTGTTGTACCAGTGCGACGCGTCATTCTTCAGTGCGGCAAGTGCTTCTGGGGTCAGAGTTCCGCTGCCGTCCCGCTCGTAAGACGCGTCATCGCTGAGCTCAAATGCGTCCACTATCGGTTCCAGCATTTCGGCGCGCGTCAGATGCAGCTGCGCAACCCACGCCCCTTGCCACCGGTACCAGAGCAACGGCATCCCCGTGTTGTCGAGAAGCACTGCCCGTGGGCCCGCCGTCCCGCGCGTGTCGACACTGAGCACGGCCAACGGGGTGCGCGCCCTCCTTCTGGCCTCAACAAAGTCTTCCTCTTCTATGATCCCATCCTGTAGCTGTTGCTGCGCCGCTTCGATCGCTCTGAGGTCCGCGTTCGTCACCGCCCAGACCTCTCCGACCACGGCGGCATCCTCCTCATCCTCCCATTGGTCCGGATTGATCGGTTCGAACACGGGCGGCTTGCCAGATGCGTCGGCCGATGCCTTCGACAGGTACTCCTTCGCCTCACCGTGCGTGACGACTCCACCACCGCGCAGTCGCAAAGGAAGTCGGCTCCAGTCGTCGGCAATGTCTCTGACAGTGCGCCATTCGTTAAAGTATACCCGCTGCACTTCGTCCCACTGGATCTGCGGCGTCGTCACCGTTGCGGAGTCAGGCTCGTCGAGCGTGCCGAGAATCTGTTCTGGCATGCATGGGTCGTACAGGTCGTCATCCTCGTCGTCACGGTAAAGGCTGGGCACGCTGCTCCCGATGATGCCGTCGAGATCAGCACAGCCTTCGATCTTCGCCTCCTCTATCTTTACCTGGATCTGCCTGATGACGCAGTAGACCTTGGAAAGATAGTGCAGCGCGCGCAGGCCGCAGTTCTGATCGTTCGCTTGGCCCACCGTCGCCAGCTCGAGCATCTGTGCAATCGCCAGGGCAATAGATTGAGAGGCGGGGCTCAGGTCGGGCAAAGAGACCGACTCCTTGCTGCTGCCACCCGCACGTCCGCGAAACGACGTCTTTCTGATGGTCGGTCGAAACTTGGCGAGGCGCTGGGAAGGAGTCGACGCGTCGCACTTCTCACGAGCGGCCGCTTTCTGGCTGGCAAGCAGCGCCGGCCCGTTTGGGCCTGACCAAAAGCCTTGCATGGTGGAGGCAATTTCATGAGTGAGCGTCCTCGCCTTCTCAGTGAGGGCCTCCAACCGATCGTATTGTGCAGTGCCCGCTTCGGCCGTCTGGTATAGAAGCGCCCACCGCGTCTTGATGCGGGGAACAAGCGCGTGGTGGTTTAACCAGTTCTGCCTTGCCTCCACAACCTCGCCAAGGTATGTTGCGCAAATCTTCTTGCCGTCCGTAGCTGCGACCAGAGCCAGGCCGGGCAAATGCTCGGCGAGTTTGTACGGCCTCCACACGACTTCCTTCAGCCCTATCTGCGCCCCATCCGATGTCGTCAGGAACAGCTGGGGCGCGCCTTCAAAAAAGTCCACCTGCGGCTCTTTGATCCGAGAGGTGCCCACGTTCTTGTTCTTTGCGACCTCGCCCTCTATTAGCTCCTCCTTGTCTTTGGTTGTCGGCTTCAGGGCCTGTCCCTTCTCGTAGTAGTACCACAGATCGGCGTGCACCAGCTCGCCGAGCGCTTTGATCACGCTGATCACCACTGGCCGAATCTGTCGCCTTGCCTCTTCGCTGGGAGGCTCCGGTTTAGGATCGCCGGGCCGCGACTTCTTGAACTCGTCCAACAGAATGTCGAGCTGGCGCAGCTTTGCGGTGGTGGCCTTGCGCTCAAACTCATCGCCCAGCTTGAGCAGACTGTCCCACTGCTTCAACTTGCTCTCGCTTTCTGCAGCCTTCTGCTCGGCCGCCTCGATCGTCTCTCTCAGCTGCTGTCTCTGGAGCGCAGTCGCCGAATCCAGCTCCGCCTTCGACTTCCTCACGGTCTTCGCGAGCTCCTCGGAGACCTGCTGTTCTTCCTCCATCTTACTCGCGGTCAGGTTGGTCGACTGGGCAGTCCCCTGTTTCTGAAGCAGTTTCTGTTGGGATTTGATCGCGACGGCCACTCCCATCCGTTCTTTGGGCCTCCAGGAACGGAGCGCCGCGATTGCCGCGTCGTATTTCGCTTTGGCCGTGTCCACCCTTGTGGCGCAGTACGCGTCGATCCTTTGCGTGTACTGGTTCGTCGCTTCCTTGGCCTTAGCCACAAGGGCAGGGCGCGCAACAATGCCCCTCCTCATCTTTTGCAACAGCCCCTCGGGTTCCTCTTCGTCGGAGTTGTCGAGCTCGGCCATCGTCTTGTCCACGCGTGTGCTGACCTGGTAGTTCTCGACCTCTTCCTGCCTCGCTTCGCGTCCCTCCCGATATCTGAATTCATTCTTCCACTTGTCGAGGAGGATGGCCTCCTTCTTCTTTTTGTCTCGTGCTCTCCTTGCGGTCCTGCTCTTGCGCTCGTTGTGTGGGTACACGCCGTTCACATCCTGCTTCCTGCTCTCCAGTTTCCACCTGAGGCCTACCATCGCCGTCGTCGCTGCTTGAAGCGCTTTACCCATCGCCTTGTCCTCCGCCTGCACCAGCTCCATTTGTGCTTGAACGTTGAGGTCTTCGGGAGACTCGTTTCTCTGACGCTGCGCCTCGTCAAGCCGAGCCTTCGTGGCCGCCTTTCTGTTCTGCATTGCTTGAACGTGGCGAGTGGCGTTCCTAAACTGGCACTGCATGTCCACCAACGCCTCCCTTGCCTTAAGCGCGTCGGCCTCAATCTTGTCCCTGAGAAACTGCCACCGTTGCAACCGAAGCGCCCGCTGGCCCGGTTGCTTGAGCTTCAGCTTGAAGAGTTTGTTGGAAGTCTTCTTGTCAAACCTCTGCGCCACCAGCACGTCCATTGCTTCAAGCTCGTAAAGATGCATGTGCTGCTCTGGTGGACGGACGCCATTCTCGGCATCGCCATCCACCCCGTCCGCTTCTTCCTGTAAGTCGTGCAGCGCCCAGTTGGATGTTGTGTTTTGCACCGGTAGAAAGCGTCGCGCATCCTTGTAAGCGTGCGTCTTTAAGAGCCCGCGAGACCCCGATTCTCTGGCGCTTTCCCTTTGCACTGCGTTGACGAACTTGTGGGCGGCAGCGCGTTGTTGCCGCACAAACATCTCGAGCATGGTCTCCTCTTTGCTCCTAAACAACGATGCAGCCGACGCTTCCCCCGCCTCCGTCGCCGCCTTGTTTGCAGCCTTGCCCTTCTCTTCTAAGATTTTGTTGCAGAGGACCACTTGCGCCGTGCTACGCACCCACGCGTTGTATTCGTCCATCTCGAGCAGCTCCGTGGGGCAGTCTTTCTCGTGTCGCCGAAGCTGCTTCTCGTCCATCTCCAATCGACTGGGCGCGGCTCCACTCTTTCTGTGCACGTCAACTCCGAGCTCCGACTGCAGGAAATCCACAACCCAGGCTGGGTGGGGGGGCCTGAGGTACTCGTCGAAGAGATCAATGGGTGGCGACTCGTTGTCCTGGTGCCGACGCCAGTAGGTATTGCGCCTTCGGAGCTCGTTCTCTACGGCCGCATCGCTTTTCATACGAGCGTTGTACGTCTCCATGATCTGGTTGGCTTGCAACAAGTCCACCTGCTCGTTTGGCATGTAGTCTTGCAGCCACTTTGCGGCATCAGTCCGCGTGAGTTCCCGAGGTTCGCAACCGGCATACTCGTTTAGACGGTGCATCTGGTACCAACGATGGGTGACAAGTTCTTCTTGGTTCGTGTGTCCGTTGACGACCACATACTGTGTGACAGCAAAGCAAACAAAGCGTGTGAGAGGGAAAGCGAACAGAAGTGAGGTGCGCGCTGACGCGCAGAGTGCCGCGGCGCGCTTTACCCGGCGCTCCTCCACATAGACCCGCAACTGGTTCTTCACTTGTTCTTCCTCGAGCTGGGCCATGTCGACCTTGCCATCGACGGTGCACCTGTTTACCGCCTCAAGAGCATACGAAGAACAAGGCCGCGCGCTCGCGCCAAGCTCACAATCATGCGCGCACATCCGCTGTCTGTTGTACATCGCCAGACGCACTCGAGAAAGATCGGCCAAGCTGGAAGTGTGGCGAATCGTTCTCAACATCGAACGTTCCGACCAGTCGTCGACGTCGACGTCGCTGTCGCCTTCAGACTCGGCGAGCATACCTCACCTCGGGTGCAGGCCGGGTCCAGGTCAGGTCCAGGTCAGGTGCAAGTCGGGTGCCAAACCGATGCATGAGGGTAGTCATCTGGGACGTCCCACGTCTCCGGTCCCCGGCGCCGGCAGTCATTTTTTCACCCATGCGGGCGCTCCGGGTATCAATGGAGATGCCATCGCCATTCTGTTCATGAAGCCGACCACACGACTTTTGCTGTAGCGCTAGCCACGGCCATTGCACACGCGTAGTGCTCCGTCACCGCGACGGTGCACATGACAATCAAGCGCAAAATCACTACCATTGAGGAGTACGACGTGGTGTCCAGTGGACGCTCGACCCTCTCTCGCCTTTTGGACCGTATCACGGGCACGTCGGGGCGGGGAGAGTTCTACGAGTACAAGGAGAAGCGACACTACTACAAAGACGGGTCCGCGTTGAAGTCTCTTGCATTGTGCAATGGTACCCTGTACGGCGGCTGCATTTCCGCAGCCTGCGTGATGCGGTGTGTCCCGCTGCGCCGTTTCCGACCCGACGACGGTCCCGACGCAGGCCTCTTTGACACCGCCATTGAGACCCACGACGCAGCCGTGCAGGCGGGAGATGTTGAGATTGCAACGGAGCAGAGAAAGCAGCTGGAAGAGGTGCGAGAAGAACTATGCCCCGACTGTCGCAATTTGGAAGATGCAGAGGCGGCGGCGAACGCAGCAAAGTGGCGGGACGAAAGGGCTCGGGAGGAGGCCGGCGAGGAGGCCGGCGAGGAGGCCGGCGAGGAGGCCG
>MDSV01104939.1_pt1 | contig 12350 bp, 17 predicted proteins | sample 810851 | NCBI WGS metagenome assembly MDSV01 (sample SAMN05326640, study PRJNA326480) | marine metagenome | isolation source: seawater | place: Atlantic Ocean: North East | collected 2012
AAAATTCAATAAATTTTAGATTCAATCTAATTATTCATGATTTGAAAAACTTTACAAAATTAATAAGTGAGCTAAAACAAAAAGAATATAATTTCAAAATAATTAGACATAAAAATAAAAAATATGCTTTCTTTAAAAGACTCTTTGGCGGTTTTAAAAAAAACTAAAGCCCTATTAGAAGGTCACTTTGTTTTATCCTCAGGATTACATTCACCGCAATATATTCAATGTGCTAAATTATTAAGTAATCCAAATGATTCTAACTTATTTACTCTTTCCTTAAGTAAAAAAATAAAAAAAAAAATAAAAAAAGTTGATTTAATTTTATCTCCAGCAATGGGAGGTATTATTATAGGATATGAGATCGGTAGATTGCTAAAAAAAGAAACAATTTTTTGTGAAAGAATTAATGGTAAATTTAAATTAAGAAGAGGTTTTTTTATAAAAAGAAATTCAAATGTTTTAATTGTTGAAGATGTTATAACTACAGGAAAATCAAGTTTAGAATGTGTTCAATTAATAAGAAAATATAAAGCTAAATTAGTAGGATTTGCATGTTTAATTGATAGATCTTCTGATAAAACTTTAAAAATAAAAAATAAAAAAATTATATCTCAAGTCAAATTAAGTGTTCCAGTTTTTACAAAAAAAAATTTACCAATAAAGTTAAAAAAAATACCTATATCTAAACCTGGTAGCAGGTTTTTAAAATGAGTATTAGACTAGGTGTCAACATCGATCATGTTGCAACAATTAGAAAAGCTAGAGGTGAGAAGCACCCCGATCCATTTGTAGTGGCAAACAAAGCATTAAAATATGGAGCAGACTCTATAACTGTTCATTTAAGAGAAGATAGAAGGCATATTAATGATAATGATTTGAAATTAATTTCGTCAGTTAAATCAATTCCTCTTAATTTAGAAATGGCTGCAAATTCTGAAATGTTAAAGATAGCAATTAAATGTAGACCAGATTTTGTTTGCATTGTACCTGAAAAAAGGAACGAAGTTACTACAGAAGGTGGATTAAATTTAAAAACTCAAAAAAAAAAATTAAAATCAACTATTAACACTTTAAATAAATATAATATTAGAACAAGCTTATTTATCAATCCTACTAAGCACGATGTAAAAATTTCAAAATTTATTAAAGCTAAATGTATAGAACTTCATACAGGCAAAATTTCAAATCAAATTAAAAAAAATAAAAACTATAAGAATCATCTTAATAAAATTAAAGATTGTGCCAAATATGCAAAATCTTTAGGGCTGGAAGTTCATGCGGGACATGGTATGGATTATAAAACTGCTAAAATTTTATCAAATATTAAAGAAATAGAAGAATTTAATATTGGTCATTTTATAATTGGTGAGTCAATTTTGTTTGGTCTTAAAAGTGTTATTCATAGTTTTAAAAAAATATTAAAATAATGACTATTGTCGGTAACGGTGTTGATATTATAGAAAATAAACGAATAAAAAATTCATTAAAAATTAAAGGTTTTGTTAATAGAGTGTTTACACTAAATGAAATTAATAGATCAAAAAAAATAAATAATAAAATCAACTATTTTGCTAAGAGATTCGCAGCAAAAGAAGCTTTTGTAAAAGCTTTAGGTGAAGGATTTAGAAATAATGTTAATTTTATTGATATAGAGGTAATAAATGACAATAAAGGAAAGCCAAATATTAGCCTATCAAACAATATTAAAACATTTCTTAAAAAAAAATTTAAATTAAAGAAATATAAAATATTTCTTTCATTATCTGATGAAAAAAAGCATTCAATAGCATATGTAATTATAAACAAACTATAATGACAAAAAAGTTTATTACAGAAAATGTTAAAACACTTATATATGCATTAATTATCGCAATTTTTATACGCTCAATTCTTATACAGCCATTCTATATACCATCTTCATCCATGGAATCTAGTTTGCTTGTTGGAGACAGATTATTCGTTACAAAATTTTCCTATGGATACAGCAAACATTCTTTTCCATTTAGCCCATCTATTTTTGAAGGAAGAATTTTTTATAAGTCACCAAAAAGAGGAGATGTTGTTGTTTTTAAAACACCTGCAGATAATAGAACTGATTACATAAAAAGATTAGTTGGTATTCCTGGTGATACTGTCCAATTTATTGATGGGAATATATATTTAAATGGAAATCAAATATTAAAAACAATTAATAGTAAAAATAGTTTTGTATATTGTGGCAAATCCAAAATTAATGTTTCTAAATTTAATGAAAAACTTCCGAATGGAAAAGTTTATACAGCATCTTATAGAAAAGATATTTCATATAAAAATTCTGACAAATTTACAGTTCCTGACGATCATTTCTTTTTTTTAGGAGATAATAGAGACTGCTCAAAGGATAGTCGTTTTCTATCTGAGGTAGGATATGTACATAAAAATAATTTAGTTGGAAAAGCTCAATTTTTATTTTTTTCTTCAGATTCAAAAGTTGGCAATATATTTAAGTTTTGGCAATGGAATAAAATCTTGAGACTTAAAAGATTTTTTAGGAAAATCAATTAATGTTAAATAATATTAGTAAACTTGAAAATATTTTAAAAATTAAATTTAATAACATAAATTTGTTACTTCAAGCAGTTACTCACAAAAGTTATAACCGTACAACAAATTATGAAACTTTAGAATTTTTAGGTGATAGAGTTTTGGGGCTAATTATTGCAAATAAATTAATTGAACTTTATCCTTTAGAAAAAGTTGGAGTTTTGGACAAAAAGTTTTCATCCCTTGTAAATAAAGATATGTGTTTTCATGTCGGAATTAAGTTAAAACTTAATAATTTTATATTAGTAGGAAATTTATCAAAAAAAAAAACTAAATTGGAAAGTAAAATTATTTCTGATTCTTGTGAAGCTGTAATAGGAGCAATATATCTAGACAAAGGTTATGATGTTGCAAGAAAATTTATTTTATATATTTGGAATAAATATTTAAATTTATCCATCGAGACAATTATTGATCCTAAAACAAAACTTCAAGAATTATCTTTAAAAAAATATAAAGCACTACCAATATATAAAGTTTTTTCTAACACAGGTCCTAGGCATAAACCTAATTTTACTATAGGTGTGAAAATCAAAAATACTAATTTTATTTATTCCACAGGGTCTTCAAAAAAAAATGCTGAGCAAGCTGCTGCCAAAAAACTTTTAAAAAACTTAAAAAATTTATGATTTGGCAAGATCAAGGGTTTTTATTATCAATAAGTAAATATAATGAAAATTCAGCTATTGCAGATTTTTTTACCAATAATCATGGCAAAGTATCAGGTGTTATTTTTGGCGCCACTTCAAAAAAAAATAAAAGTTATCTTTTAATTGGAAATAATTTTCATTTAAATTTTAATTCAAAAAATGATGGTAAAATTGGTTATTTTAATATTGAAATTAACGAAATATTAACACCTTTGTATTTTGAAGATAAGCGAAAATTATTTTGCATAATTTATGTTATGAATCTTGTTAAAATTTTAACCGCAGATCATCAAGAAAATAAAGATATTTATTCACTTATAAGAAATTTATTTATTTCTTTTAAGGAAGATGAATGGCTAAGAAATTTTATATTTTGGGAACTTAATCTATATAAATCTTTAGGATACGATATAAATTTTAAAAATTATGTTAAAAATATTAATCTTGATGGAAAAGCTAAGTTTATAACACAATCTACAAACAAAATAATTCCTGATTTTTTGATTAATAAAGATTCATCCTCAGACAATAAAGATATTATCGATGGTTTTAAATTGCTGGGTGATTATTTAGATAAAACTATACTTAAACCTAATAATATAAATTTTCCTCTATCAAGAATAGAATTTGGAAATTTAATTAAATAAATCTAAATTTATTTGGTCTGCAAAATAAGATATAATTGCGCTTGAACCTGCTCTTTTAAACGACATTAGTGATTCAAATATGGTTTTTTCATCTATAATTCCCATAATTATTCCATTTTTTATTAAACTATATTCTCCTGATACTTGATACGCTATTACAGGAATTTTAAAATTATCTTTTATACTTCGAATTATATCTAAATATGGCATTCCTGGTTTAACAATTATCATATCGGCACCTTCTTTAATATCTAAGGCAACTTCTCTTAAAGATTCATTATGATTTTTAAAGTCCATTTGATAAGAACTTTTGTTTCCTTTTAAAGCTTTTTTAGAGCCTACCGCATCTCTAAAAGGACCATAAAAACCTGATGCATATTTAACAGCGTAAGAAACTATTTGAACATTTTTGAAATTATTTTTATCAAGATTTTCTCTAATTAATTTAATTCTACCATCCATCATATCAGATGGCGCTATGATATCACATCCAGTTTTAGCTTGTAAAAGAGATTGCTTAATTAGAATATCTATGGTTTCATCATTTAAAATTTGATCTCCTTTTAAAATACCATCATGGCCATGCGTTGTATAAGGGTCTAAAGCTACATCGCACATTATGCCAATTTGATTTTTATATTTATTCTTAATATATTTTATTGCTTTACATACTAAATTATTTTTATTTAACGCTTCATTTCCATGTCTACTCTTGAGTTTAGGGTTTATATATGGAAATATAGCAACAGTTGGTATTTTTCTTTTTAATGCTTTGTCTATAATTATATCTAAATTATTTATGCTGTATCGAAAAACGCCTGGCATAGATGTAATTGGAATTTTTTTGTTTTTCCCTTCAATTAAAAAAATTGGCAATATTAGATCATTATATGAAAGGTTATTTTCTTGAACTAGTCTTCTTGACCAATCATATTTTCTTGATCTTCTAAGCCTTAAATTTGGATATGTTCCAGTGATAATCATTCTCAATTATTTTTATATGCGACAAAAGTTATATGTATTATAATTATAAATAAAGTAATTATTTAGGCACATGAATAACGTTACATCTTTATCAGAAATAAAATCTACTAAAATAGCAAGTGATTTTCAAAAACAAGATATTCATTTTGACATAAATAAGCTTAGAAATGCATGTAACGAAGTTTTAAAAATAAAAGGATTCGATACAAGTTTGGGAATTCCACATTTTGCGGCTATTTCTTTAAATCAAATACCAGGTGATCCAGACTCAATTAAAGGCAATAAAGTTAGAGGTGTTTATTGGACAAAACCAGACTCGACTGGAGTTGAAGTATCAAGAGATATAAATATAGATGAGAGCAAATACACTGAATTTTTAAAAGATTTTGAACATACCTACTTCAAAGAAGTCTATAATAAATTATCTCAAAAATTTAAATTGGGAAGAGTAAGACTTTTATTAAAAGAACCAAGATCTACATTAAGTTGGCACAGAGATCCCGAACCAAGACTTCATATTCCTATATATACTAATCCAGGAGCAATTATGGTTATTGATAAAAGAGCTCAACATATGCCGGCTGATGGTTCAGTTTGGGTTACTAATAATTTAAAATATCATAATGCATTCAATGGCGGTGAAGAAAATAGAGTTCATTTAGTTGCATGTGTTTTGGACTATAAATTTAATTAATTTTAGTCTATATTTTAAAATTGACTAAAATTTATATAGCATCAGATCATGCAGGTTATAACTTAAAAAAACATGTTTTAGCTAAATTTATTAAAAAAAAAATTTATGATTTGGGGCCATTTTCTAAAGTTTCAGTAGATTACCCAGATTATGCAAAAAAATTAGTAAAAAAAGTTTCTCTAAAAAAGGGTAATATTGGAATTCTCATTTGTGGATCTGGAATGGGAATGTCAATAGTTGCAAATAAATCAAAAAATATAAGAGCTGCACTGTGCTATAATATAAAAAATACTAAATTATCAAGATTGCATAATAATGCAAATATCATTACATTGGGAGAAAGATTAATTGATAAAAAAAAAGCAGTTAGTCTAATTAAAGTTTTTTTAAATACTAAATTTGAAGGTGGAAGGCACTTAAGAAGAATTAACAAAATTTAAAAATGTCTAGTGAAAAAAGTTATTTAAACGATCAATACAAAGGTTTTTTTGAAAATAGTTTATCAAAATCTGATCCAGAATTATTCAAAGCTATTAGTGATGAATTAAAGAGACAACAACAACACATAGAATTAATAGCATCGGAAAATATAGTTTCTCAAGCAGTATTAGAGGCACAAGGTTCGGTTTTAACAAATAAATATGCCGAAGGTTATCCTGGCAAAAGATATTATAATGGTTGTGAACATGTTGATGTGGCAGAAAATTTAGCCATAGAGAGATTAAAAAAAATATTTGATTGTAAATTTGCAAATGCTCAACCACATTCTGGGGCTCAAGCAAATGGTGCGGTGTTCTTGGCGTTACTAAAACCTGGGGATAAATTTATGGGCATGAGCCTTAATTCAGGCGGTCATATTACACATGGTTTAAAAATTTCTATGTCAGGAAAATGGTTCAATGCAATTAGTTATGATGTTGATAAAGATTCTGAACTTATAGATTATGATAATGTAGAGAGAATTGCACTTGAAAATAAACCAAAGCTTATTATAGCTGGTGGTAGCGCGTATTCTAGAATAATAGATTTTAAAAGATTTAGAGAGATAGCTGATAAAGTTAATGCTTATTTAATGGTTGATATGGCGCATTTCTCTGGTCTTGTTGCTGGAAAAGGATATCCAAACCCATGTGAGCATGCTCACGTTGTTACATCAACAACTCACAAAGTTTTTAGAAGCGCAAGAGGCGGAATAATTCTAACGAACCATGAGGACTTAGCAAAAAAATTTAATACAGCAGTCTTTCCTGGTTATCAGGGAGGACCATTAATGCATATAATTGCAGCCAAAGCTGCTGGTTTTTTAGAAGCATTAAAGCCAGAGTTTAAAGATTATATTAAATCAGTTCTTGCAAATGCAAAAATTTTATCTGAAACACTTAAAAATAATGGTTTTAAAATTTATTCTGGAGGAACTGACTCACACTTAATGTTAGTCGATCTAAGACCTTTTGATGTTAAGGGAAATTTAGCTGCAGAAAGTTTATCAAGAGCAAATATTACTTGTAATAAAAATGGAATACCCTTTGATAGCGAAAGTCCAATGATTACTTCTGGTATAAGACTTGGAACACAAGCTGCTACAACTAGGGGATTTGGTTTAAAAGAATTTGAGAAAGTTGGCGACTTAATCACAAAAACAATAAAAGGTTTATCAGAAAATCCTGATGATAATACTTCAGTTGAAGATGTTGTTAGAGAAGAAGTTATAGATTTATGTTCAAATTTTCCTATATACAAACACTTAAAGTAATTTAAATTTATATGATTTGCCCAATTTGTAAAAAAGGAGAAACTTCTGTTGTTGATTCAAGGCCAACGGAAGACGGCACAACAATAAGAAGAAGAAGACTTTGCACGTGTGGGCAAAGATTTACAACTTTCGAAAGAGTGCAATTTAGAGAACTTACAGTAGTTAAGAAGAATGGAAGAAAATCGTTATTTGATAGAGAAAAATTATCTAAATCAATATTTGTTGCATTGAAAAAAAGGCCAATTGATACAGAAACAGTCGAAAAATTTATTTCAAAAATTTCTAGATCACTAGAAGAACTTGGTCAAAGTGAAATTTCCTCAAACACAATTGGAACTATGGTAATGGAAGGTCTAAAAGAGCTTGATCCCGTTGCTTATGTGCGGTTTGCTTCGGTTTATAGAAATTTTAGAGAAGAAAAGGATTTTGTTCAATTTGTAGATAAAATTGATGTCTTTAAAAAGAGATAATTTTAACTTAATAGATAAAAAATTTATGCAATTTGCTATTAAATTAGCAAATAATCAAAAAGCATTAACAGGTATTAATCCTTCTGTTGGTTGTGTGATTGTTAAAAATAAAAAAATAATCTCATATGGTGTAACAAGTATCAATGGAAGACCTCATGCTGAAACAATTGCTTTGAGGAAAAATAAAAAAGAAAATTGTGGATCAACAATGTATTTAACATTAGAACCATGTTCTCACTACGGAAAAACTCCTCCATGCACAAACGCTATTATTAAATCTAAAATAAGAAAAGTATACTACTCTTCAGAAGATTTTGATTATAGATCGTACAAGAAATCTAAAAAGCTATTAAAATCCAAGAAAATAATTGTTAATAATGGTCTACTGATCAATGAAATAAAAGATTTGTATAGAAGCTATAATTATTCAAAAAAAAATAACTATCCATATATAATTGGTAAATTGGCATGTTCTTCTAATTTTTATATATTAAAAAACAATTCATACATAACAAATGAACATTCTAGAAACGTATCACAAATATTAAGATATGAGAATCATGGTATATTAACAACATATAAAACAGTAAATAGTGATAATCCTAAGTTAACTTGTAGATTAAGTGGACTTGAAAAATTTTCTCCTGTTAGAATTATTGTAGATAAAGATTTGCGAACTAATATTAATTCATACATTGTAAAAAATTCAAAAAAAGTAAAAACAATAATTTTCCATAATTCAAATAATAAAAAAAAAATTATTTGTTTCAAAAATAAAAATATTAAATTAATTTTTAACAAAGTAGATAGGGATGGCTATTTCAATCTTAAAAAAATTTTAAAAAAAATTTATAATCTTGGTATACACAAATTACTTATTGAAAGTGGAAATGATTTTACAAAAAAAATGCTATCTGAAAACTTATTTAATGAATTTTATCTTTTTTTAGGTAATAAAAAATTAAATATTAAAAATAAGATTAATATTAACCTAATTATCAATAAATTAAACGCTATGTTCAAAAAAAAAGTAAATATAAAAACATATCTAGATAAAGATAAGCTAATACATTATTACTAATTTATGTTTAATGGAATAATTTTTAATAGAGGGACGGTTTTTAAAATACAAAAAAGAAAAAATGGTTTAAATTTATTTTTAAAATCATCAATAAATTTATCAAAACGTAATTTGGGTGTTTCTGTTTCATGTGATGGTGTATGTTTGACTTTAATATCTCTTAAAAATAATATTTTGGAATTTTATTTATCTGAAGAAACATTAAGTAGAACAAAATTTAAAAAAATAAAAAAAGGAGAACTAATTAATTTAGAACTACCACTTAAAAATGGTGAAAATATATCAGGTCATATATGTCAAGGTCACGTAGATTTTGTCTCTAAAGTTAAAAAAATCAAATTAGTTGATAAATCTTATTTGATGGCTTTTTCTGCTAATAATATTCAAAAATCTAATTTAATTGAAAAGGCTTCAATATTAATTAATGGTGTATCGTTAACTATTTCAAAAATTACAAAAAAAGGATTTGAGGTATGGATAATACCACATACTTATAAGTTGACAAATATTTCAAAGTTAAAAATCAACAACTTGGTAAATATTGAAATTGATATTTTATCAAAATATGTAAAAAAATATTTTCATGAAAAATAATAAATTTAGTTCTATAGAAACAATAATTAAAATAGCTAAAAGGGGTGGTATGTACATTTTAGTTGATGATGAAAACAGAGAGAACGAGGGTGATCTTGTTTTTTGCTCATCAGATGTTAATGCGAAAAAAATTAATTTTATGGCAAAGTATGGCAGAGGTCTAATTTGTTTAACCCTAGACACTAATCAAGCAAAAAAACTAGGCTTATCATTCATGTCTCCTGTTAATCAGTCCAGAAACCAAACTGCATTTACAATTTCTATAGAAGCAAAGAAAGGTGTAACAACAGGTATTTCAGCACAGGACAGGGCAAAAACTATTAAGATTGCAACAAAAAAAAATGTTTTAAAAAAAGAAATTGTATCACCTGGTCACGTTTTTCCAATAATTTCTAAAGATGGTGGAGTTTTAGTTAGAGCAGGTCATACTGAGGCATCTGTAGATATTTCTAAACTAGCTAAAAAAAATACATCGGCTGTAATTTGCGAAATTATGGGTGATGATGGAACTATGGCAAGTGGAGAAAAATTACTTAACTTTGCAAAAAAACATAAGTTAAAAATTGGTAGAATTGACGATCTTATTGCCTATAGATTAAAGAAAGAAAAATTAATTAAATTAAAAAAAAAATCAAACATTGATGTAAAAGGTAAAAAATATTTAATAAGAATATATGAAAATTTATTAGATGGTTCAGAGCATTTTGCTCTTATAAAAGGGAATATTAAAAAGGGAATAGTTCCACGTGTTAGAGTTATTTCTTCAAATGTTGTACAAAATTACCTATTAAATCAAAATTTACCAAATTCTTTTAATAATACTTTAAATCATTTCAAAAAATATAATAATTGTGTACTAATATTTATAAGAGATACCAATTTAAAATCTGTTACTCAAACCTTACGTGACTATAAAAGCAAAGATTTTTATAAAAAAGGTAAGGATAAATTAATCAAGAACTATGGTATTGGTGCTCAGATTATTAAATCTTTAAATATAAAAAATATGATATTAGTAACAAGGTCTAGAAAAAAAGTTGTTGGTCTAGATGGATATGGAATTAAAATAACTAAGCAAGAAATAATTAAATGAAAAAAATATTAATAGTTATAGCAGATTATTATGAGGAAATTTCTTCATTATTGTTAAAAAGTACAAAAAAAAATTTAAATAATTTTTCAATAAAGATTATTAAGGTCCCTGGTGTTTTTGAAATTCCAATTACTATTTCAAAAAATATAAAAAAATATGATGCATTTTTAGCATTGGGCTGTGTTATAAAAGGTGAAACTCCTCATTTTGATTTTATTTCCATAGCAGCTACACAAGCTATCATGAATTTATCTGTTGAAAGTAAAAAACCAATCGGTAATGGTATTTTAACATGTTTAAACATGAAACAAGCAAAAGCGAGGGTCAATAAGGGTAAGGAAGCTGCTAAAGCTGTAATATCAGTACTATCTCAATAATATGAGTTTACAATATAGTCCAAAAAATAACCCTAGAGTTATAGTTATTCAAAAGCTTTACGGAAAATATTTTAATAAGGAAGAAAATTTGTCATTTCCAAAACATAGATTTAAAAAATTTATTAAAGATGTTGTGCATGGAACAATTGAGAGAGATGATGTAATAAATGAAGAAATATCAAATCATCTTAATTCAGATTTAGATTTAAAAAAATTGGATAAAATTTTTCAAGTTATAGTCAAAAGTGCGATATTTGAATTATTATATAAACCAAAGATACCTTCAAAAATTATTATAAATGAGTACTTAAGAGCTTCAAATTTTTTTATAGATGACGGACAAACAAAATATTTAAATGCTTTACTAGATAAAATATCAAAGAAAATAAGAAGTTCAAATGGATGAATTTGAATTAATAAAAAAATATTTTCAAAAAATCTCAATTAATAATCCTAATGCAAAAAATTTAAATGATGATGTTTTTTTTGATAAGAAAAATAAATTAGTAGTATCTGTTGACACTTATAATGAAGGTGTGCATTTTCCTAATTTTAAATATCCAAGTTTAATAATAAAGAAAGTTTTAAGATCTTCAATTTCTGACTTAATTGCCAAAGGTGTAAAGCCTAAATATTACTTTATTTCTGGTAGTGGAAATAAAAAAAAATTTACTAAAAAAAATTTAAAATTAATATCAAAATCTTTATATAGTGAACAAAAAAAATATAATTTAAAATTATCAGGTGGTGATACAACTAATTCTGATAAAATTTCTTTTTCTATAACTAGTTTTGGATTTTCTAAAAAAATAATAGAAAGAAATAAAGCAAGAATTAATGATGATATATACGTCACTGGAAACATAGGAGATAGTTTTCTTGGACTTAAAGTAATTAAAAATAATATTAAAATTAGCTCAAAACTAAAAAATTATTTTGTTAATCAATTTTATTGTCCTAACTTACCTTATAAAATTTGTAACCAAATACATAAATTTGCAAACACATCGATTGATATATCAGACGGTTTAATATCAGATATGATTAAACTTATTAATAAACAGAAATTATCTTTTGAAATTGATATTAATAAAATTCCTATATCTAATAAATTAAATATTTATTTAAAAAAATATAAGAAACCAAAAAGTCGGTATTTGTTTAATGGTGACGATTATCAAATATTATTTACAGCTCATCAAAAAAAACGACTATTAATTAAGTCGATTGGAAAAAAGATGAATCAAAAATTCACAATAATTGGTAAAATTAACAATAGTTATAAAAAAAATTCTATAAAATTGGACAATAAGCCTCTAATTTTAAGCAATTATAAAGGTTATTCACATAAGTTTTGATAAGTTAAATATTGCCTTTTATTTCTTTTTTTGTAATGTCCGATTTTTAATATTTACTAATTA